>PDWJ01002003.1_pt1 | contig 22926 bp, 20 predicted proteins | sample 1430881 | NCBI WGS metagenome assembly PDWJ01 (sample SAMN01162460, study PRJNA174530) | Oral metagenome, whole genome shotgun sequencing project. | biome: Marine environment; feature: Marine mammal; material: Swab sample of the gingival sulcus; isolation source: swab sample of gingival sulcus... | reverse complement strand
TTTTCATTTCTTCTTCCGTTTCAGAAAGTTCGTCCACTTTACCGAGGATTCGATTCACCTCCGACATTCTCATCGGGTGTGGATCACCACCTTTTTCGGCACCAAGGAAACCGATAACATTCGGAATACCTTTAATAACGTGAGGCACCTCTCCTACGAGCGCTGCCTCGACTAAAACGTAACCAGGAAGATATGCTTTCTCCTTGCTTACTTTTTTACCATTTCTGATTTGGAATACTTTTTCAGTAGGGATCAATACTTGTCCAACGAAGTCCGTCAGTTTAAGACGTGAAATTTCCATGTCCAAGTATTCTTTTACCTTTTTCTCTTTTCCGCTTATAGCACGAACAACGTACCAACGTTTTTTAATCTCTCCCATTGGGTAACGACTATTTAAATATTTGGTAGATGAATCCTAATGCTCCTTCCCACGTTTTTCCTCCTGTGATTCCGAATACGAAATCCATTACGAAAATGATTAGGGCAATAATCACGGAAGCAACAACAACAATGATTGTGTTACTTTGAAGCTCTTTCCATGTCGGCCATGTAACTCTGTGTACCATTTCGGTAACAGTTTCACTGAGGTATTCTTTCACTTTTGACATTTCTTCTATTTTGCACGGGCGGTAGGGCTCGAACCCACGACCAATGGATTTGGAATCCACTACTCTACCAACTGAGCTACACCCGTGTGTAAAAGGGGGAATTTGACTTCCCCCTAATTATTTGGTTAGCACTTAGTGCTAGTTTTCTCGATATTACTCGATGATTTCAGTTACCTGACCAGCACCTACAGTTCTACCTCCCTCACGGATTGCAAAACGAAGTCCTTTGTTCATTGCAACTGGTACGATCAAGTTAACTTGGATCGTTACGTTATCACCAGGCATTACCATGTCACGTCCTTCTTCCAACATGATTTCTCCAGTAACGTCAGTTGTTCTCAAGTAGAACTGTGGACGGTACTTGTTGTGGAATGGAGTGTGACGTCCACCTTCTTCTTTCTTCAATACGTAGATCTCAGCTTTGAATTTGCTGTGTGGTGTAGTTGAACCTGGTTTACAGATAACCATTCCACGTTTGATTTGAGATTTTTCAATACCTCTCAACAAGATACCAACGTTATCTCCAGCTTCTCCTCTGTCCAAGATTTTACGGAACATCTCAACCCCTGTTACTGTAGAAGAAAGTTTTTCATCTCCCATTCCAAGGATATCAACAGGATCTCCTGTGTTGATCACACCCGTTTCGATACGACCTGTAGCAACAGTTCCACGACCTGTAATTGTGAACACGTCCTCAACTGGCATCAAGAAATCTTTCTCAACGTCACGTGGAGGAAGCTCGATCCATGTATCAACAGCATCCATCAATTCGTTAACCGTAGCAACCCACTTCTCTTCTCCGTTCAATGCACCAAGTGCAGAACCTTGAATTACTGGTGTGTTGTCTCCATCGTACTCATAGAAATCAAGCAATTCTCTGATTTCCATTTCAACCAATTCCAAAAGCTCTTCATCGTCAACCATATCCACTTTGTTCATGAATACAACCATTCTTGGAACACCAACCTGGCGTCCTAAAAGGATGTGCTCACGAGTTTGTGGCATTGGTCCATCAGTAGCCGCAACTACCAAGATAGCTCCATCCATTTGAGCCGCTCCTGTAACCATGTTCTTTACGTAATCGGCGTGACCTGGACAGTCAACGTGTGCGTAGTGACGGTTTGCAGTTTGGTACTCGATGTGAGAAGTGTTAATTGTGATACCACGTTCTTTTTCCTCTGGTGCGTTATCGATAGAAGAGAAATCACGTGTTTCAGCAAGACCTTGAGAAGACAATACCGCAGAGATTGCCGCTGTCAAAGTAGTTTTTCCGTGGTCAACGTGACCAATTGTTCCGATGTTAACGTGTGGTTTGGAACGATCAAATGTTTCCTTAGCCATTGTTCTGTTTTTGTTACTTAGTTATTAATAAAACCCTTATATATGCAGAAATCACCCTATTTTTGGGTGAATCTTCTATTTCACTTTTTCTGAGCCAATGACGAGAATTGAACTCGTGACCTCTTCCTTACCAAGGAAGCGCTCTACCACTGAGCTACACCGGCAAATTAAAGTTCTTTCAAAATGCTTCTCAAACAGAGTCCTTTTTGAGAAGCGTTGAGCGGGAGACGAGATTCGAACTCGCGACCCTCAGCTTGGAAGGCTGACGCTCTACCAACTGAGCTACTCCCGCTTATAATTTCTTATTTTGAAAAACACACTCTGTGGGGAGAGCAGGATTCGAACCTGCGAAGGTAAAAACCAACAGATTTACAGTCTGTCCTCGTTGGCCGCTTGAGTATCTCCCCAACACTTAGAGCCGATGGAGGGACTCGAACCCCCGACCTGCTGATTACAAATCAGCTGCTCTAGCCAGCTGAGCTACATCGGCACAAATGTGAATTTCTTTAATATTTGAAAGAACTTTAAAAGTGTTTCCCCCGTTTGGGGAGTGCAAATGTATGAAACTATTTTCTTTACACAATGCTTTTTTCAAAAAAAAATTAAAAAAAAATGAGGGTCTTTAAAAATAACCCTCATTTTCAAGCTTTTATGTTTTAAGCGACTTTGGCTTTATATTTTTCAATTTGCCTTTTTAGTGCATCAACAACATTATCGGTTGCCTCCTCAAAACTCTTGCATTGTTTCTTTGCGAAGAGTTCTCCTCCGGGTAACAATAGTTTTACCTCTGTGATTTTATTTTCTCTTTCGCTGTTTTTATCTACTCTCAAATAGACCTCACTCGCTATTATCTGGTCGGACATCAATTCTAGTTTTCCAATTTTTCCATGAATAAAGTCAACTAGTTTCTTGTCTGCAGTAAAATGTACAGTGTTTACCTTGAAATCCATCTTGCGTTATTTTTGTTGTCCCCTTGGATGAGACTGTGAGTAAATTGCTGTCAGTTCGGCAAACGAATTATGTGTATAAACTTGCGTCGCTGACAAGTTCGCATGACCAAGTAGCTCTTTCAACACTTCTAACCCCGCTCCATTATTCAACATGTGTGTGGCAAATGTATGTCTGAGCACATGCGGACTTTTTTTCTTAACATCCGTTGCAAGAGAAAGGTAATTATTTATTCTCCGATAAACAAACTTGGGATAGAGAATTTTACCAGATTTTAACACTAGTAATGCGTCTGTCGAAACGCTTAATTGACGACGTTCTAATCTATACTTTTCAATCAGTTCACTCAAGCTATTGGAAATGGGAATAATACGCTCCTTGTTTCTTTTCCCGAGCACTTTGATTTGACTTTTTGAAACATTCGACTCCTTCAGTCCAATCAACTCGCTTAAACGAATTCCTGTTTGGTAAAGTAACTCAAACATCAAGCGGTCGCGAATTCCATCAAAATCGTCAGAAAAGATAGTTGATAGATTTACATCCGAAAGTTGTTTTTGCTGAACGAAAGACGGTAGACGTTTATTGTTTTTAGGTCCACGAATGAGTTTCATCGGATTTTCCGTGATCACTCCCTCTTTCTTCAACCACTTAAAAAAGGTTCTAAGGGTAGATAGTTTACGGTTGACGGATTGCGTTGCATACTCCTCCTCCATTAGATCCACCATCCAGCCGCGAATCAATCGGGCGTTAACCTCCTTGCATTCATCGAGGTTTTTGATTTTAGCGAACTCTAAAAATTGCTCGATATCTTTCCTGTACGCAACAACTGTGTGTTCCGAGAAACGCTTTTGAGCCGAAATGAAATCAATGAAACTATTGAGCATAAAAAAAAGGAGTTACTCCATCATCAGACGGAATACTCCTTTATACGTATTTTAACGAATTAAGTTACGCTTATACCTCAGCGGATTGAAGTCTCTGCTTGTAAGCCGCACGGATTTTCTCCTGACGTCTCAAAACAGAAGGCTTCGTAAACTCACGTCGATCGCGAAGTTCACGCATCACTTTCGTTTTCTCGAATTTCTTCTTGTACTTCTTGATCGCTCTCTCGATGTTCTCACCTTCTTTTACTGGGATAATCAACATATTATTTCTTCTTTAAATATCTTTTTTAACAATTCGTTGTTCACGAATCGGGCAGCAAATATACAACTAATAAATATAATTGCAATTAATCCTTTAAAATTTCTCGCGAGATTACCAATTTTTGAATCTCGGAAGTCCCTTCACCAATGGTCATTAGCTTCGCATCTCTTAAGAACTTCTCTGCTGGATACTCTTTCGTATATCCATATCCACCCATGATTTGCACCGCTTCGTTTCCACATTTCACTGACACCTCACTTGCATAGTATTTAGCGTATGCTCCGAGTTTCGTCACTGGTTTGTGGTTATTCTTTGCATAAGCTGCTTGCATTGTAAGAAGTTCAGCCGCTTCGACTTCTGTCGCCATATCCGCCAATTTAAAGCCAATTGCTTGGAACTGCGCAATTGGTTTTCCGAACTGCTCACGTTCTTTTGCGTATTTCACAGATGCTTCATAAGCCCCGCGTGCAACTCCACAACTTAATGCCGCAATAGAAATTCTTCCACCATCTAGCACTTTCATTGCCTGTACGAATCCCATTCCTACTTCTCCAATTACGTTCTCTTCTGGTACACGCACATTGTCGAAAATAAGCTCTGCTGTTTCGCTTGCTCTCACTCCTAATTTATCCTTGATTTTCACAGCAGAAAAACCAGGAGTTCCTTTTTCAATGATGAAGGCCGTGATTCCTCGACTGTCTAGTAATTCACCTGTTCTCACAAGCACAACTGCAACATCTCCAGACAAACCATGCGTAATCCAGTTTTTTGCTCCATTGATTACCCATTCGTTACCATCTTTGACAGCAGTCGTTTTCATACGCATAGCATCCGAACCAGTATTAGGTTCTGTCAATCCCCATGCACCGATAAACTCACCTGAAGCCAATTTTGGAAGGTATTTCTTCTTTTGCTCTTCTGAACCATGGTAGAAAATATGTCCTGTGCAGAGCGAGTTATGAGCGGCAACACTCAATCCAATTCCCCCACAAACTTTTCCAAGTTCAATTAACGCTGTAGCATATTCAAAATAACTGAATCCTGATCCACCGTATTCCTCAGGAACATATATACCGAGCAAACCAAGTTCGCCCATTTTTTTCATTACATCTACTGGAAAATGCTCATCAGCATCCCATTGGTTCAAATGTGGTTTAATTTCTTTTTCAGCAAAATCACGCACCATTTGGGCGATCATCTTCTGGTTCTCGTTTAACTCAAAGTTCATTGTTTGTTGTTCTAAAGTGATAAGTTCTAATAGCGCACAAAACTAGTAATATTGTCTGAAAATGACTTCAATTTCTTCTCTCCATCCAGAAAGTCGAGTGATACTAAGAAATTGAACCCTGCCACATTTCCTCCACTCTTTTGAATCAAATGAGCAGCAGCTTCGGCAGAACCACCTGTAGCTAGGAGGTCATCATGGATAAGTACATTTTGATGTTCGGTCACAGCATCGGTATGCATTTCAATTGTTGCGCTCCCATATTCCAAATCATAATCGTGACTAATCTTCTCGTACGGCAATTTTCCTTTTTTGCGGATCAGGATAAAAGGTATTCCTAAACGCATCGCCAAGGGATAACCGAATAAAAAACCTCTCGACTCAATTCCTGCAATTGCGTCAAGGTTCTGAGTTTTGTACAACTCAACCATTTCATCGAGCACCTCATTGGACAATTGCGCATTTTGCATAATTGGCGTAATGTCTTTGAACACTATCCCTTCTTTAGGGAAGTTCGGCACATCGCGAATAGCGGATCTTAATTTTTCTTCTACTGTCATGTTATAAAGTTAAGTAGGGTTCAATTTTCACAAAGGTTACTTCATCGATTAGTTTCGACCGTTTTATTTCTTTCAGCTCGGTGTATTTCCCTGTCTGCTCTCTCATTTTCACGATAGAGTTCGCCACATTAAAGCTGATATACGGATGTGATGAGAGATCGTCAAGAGTTGCTGTATTGATTGATAATTTGCGAATGGGCTCGTCATTTAAAACAATGAACTCCTCGATCTCTTGGTACTTGATCAAATCCATCTTCCACAATTCAAGCAGTTGCTCTTTGTGCGTATACCCGCCGAGCTTTTCGCGATACCCAACAATTCGTTTCGAAAAATATGGGCCAATTCCTCGAATCTTCAGGAAATCATCCTCCGTGCCTGAGTTTAGACTCACATGGAACTTCTTCTTATCCTCGGGTTTCTCTTTTCGTTGGTCGGAAAGAATACTGATTGGATTTGGATAAAACGTAGAATCCTTTAGCAACTCGTACGCTGGCTCGGGAAGCACATATATTCGTTTTAAATCCGCGTTTGAGTTAAATCCTCGTTCTGACAATTTCACGACAATTGCCGCCTGCTTTTCGCTGAGTCCGAGCGCCATCCAATCTGATTGCGTGTATGTATTTGGATCGAATTTGGACTTCGGCTTTTTGAAACGCTTCTTGTATGCATTCTTATCGAATTTTTTGCGCTTTTTCTTCGCCCAAAATTCCTGACGTTCTACAAGGTTACTTTCGGTAATTTTCAGTTCTTCAAATGAAATATCCGTATCCTCAAAATGTGCTGCCCCTGCAAGTAATCGCGGCAAAAACGACACGATCATCACCAAAACAATCAAAGCGAGGATCGCTCTTCTATTTCGTTTTGAGATTGGCACCCTACACTTGTTTGATCGCTTCTTTGAATCGTGATCTTTCCTCTTTCACTTTTGGAAGTAATAGGAAGAGACCAATCACGTTTGGCACAAGCATCGCAAAGATCATGGCATCAGAGAAGTTAATTACTGCACCAAGTTGCGCTGCAGCACCAACGATTACGAACAAACAGAAAAGTCCTTTGTAAATATACTCCACTCGTTTAGATCTACCGAACAAGTATGACCACGCTTGGTATCCGTAGTATGACCATGAAATCATACTAGAGAAAGCAAAGAGAATAACCGCTACGGTCAACACGAGTGGGAACCAAGATAAGTTAGATCCAAATGCTTTGGACGTCACTTCCACTCCTTGCTTCACTTCCTCACCATATGTCATGATAGAGCCATCACCATTACTGATAATCAGTACTAAGGCCGTCATTGTACATACCAAAACCGTATCAATGAAAGGTTCCAAGAGCGCAACATATCCTTCGCTGGCTGCATATTTCGTTTTAACGGCAGAGTGAGCAATTGATGCAGAACCTATTCCTGCTTCATTAGAGAATGCGGCACGTTTAAATCCTTGAATCAACACACCGAAGGCTCCTCCGGCAATTCCTAAACCTGTGAATGCACCGTCAAAGATTTTACCGAATGCTGATGGAATCTCTGAGAAATGCATTCCCAAAATGATCAATGCACACACCACATAGATTCCAACCATGAACGGAACAATCTTATCTGTCACTTTCGCAATCTTCTTAATTCCTCCGATAATGACAATTCCTACTAAAACTGACATGATAACACCAAAAATCCAACCGCTACCTGTCAGAGGAGTTGTTCTTGCATTTCCTAAGAAATCAGCTTTGGCAATTGTCATTTCAGAAGACGCTCCTGTAAGCAGAACGGAATCGCCTACCACATCTTCGACTTGACCGAAAAACTTCGTTGGTTTTGAGTAAACCACTGTACCTCCTACAAGTTCCTTTGAAACCTCTGGCTTCGCCCAGGCACCATTAGCATTCTTTGCAACAATTGAATCCTTCTGGAAGGTTTTTACACCTAATGCTAACGCATCATTTTTCGCTCCTGCCAGTTCCATGTGAACTGAATCTTTTGTCACTTTCGTGATATTGTATTCGCTATTTTCAAAGTAATTGTAGAAAACTTGAGACTCTTGGATGTTATTCAAATCATCTTCAGCTTCAATTTCATTTTGCGAATATGATTCCAACATTGCGAATGCTTGGTTTGATTGGAACATATTTCCTCCTCCAAAAGAACCACCAATACACATAATAGCGAAAAGTACAGCTAGAACCTGTCCTACTCGTAGTAGTCCCATTTCTTTCAAACCTTTTGACAAATAGTGCATCGGGCCACCATAAACAGTTCCGTCTGGACCAATTTCTCGGTATTTCACTCCCAAAGTACATTCTGTAAACTTCGATGCCATACCGATTAAACCAGCAATAATCATCCAAAATGTTGCTCCAGGTCCACCAATAGAAATAGCTACCGCAACCCCAGCAATATTTCCTAAACCAACCGTTGCAGACAAGGCAGCCGTTAAGGCTTGGAAGTGCGTAACTTCTCCATGATGCTCTGCGTCTCGCTCAACTTTAATTGTTTGAACAATATCACCATCCACTGCGTGAACATGCGCTAGATCTTGTTCCGTTTCGTCTTCTCTTCCTTCAATATCATCGTATTTCCCACGAACAATATTGATTGCCGTTTTAAAACCAGCAATATTTATGAATTTGAAATAAATTGTGAAGAACAATGCTCCGAGTACCAACACAATTAACACCCAAGGAATACTAATGGAATCAGTAACTGGAATCTCGGCAAAAATCCCATCAACGAACCACTTGGTATAATTCCCGAACTTCTCGTCGATGATTTGGTCTATGCCCTTGTCCTGAGCGAATTGAAAAAAAGGTAATAATATTGAAACTACAACAATTAAGTATTTCATAAAATAGTATTTGATTTTAGTGATTCACTACATATGGCTGCTTACGGCATATGTCTGATTTCAACAGCCAAACAAATATAATAATATTCTTCAGTTGCTTTGGTGTAAGCAACTGATCTCATTATCAGTTTGAATAAAGAATTTCTAGCGTCTCTTCGAGCGTGTGTGGCTTATAGTGGATTCGCTCATAGGCCTTCGTAAGGTCAAAGCCTGTTTTAGGTGGTCGCTTCGCCGCTTGATTTAAGGTTGTACTCGAAATTTTGGTGATTTGTTCTGTTGGTAAACCAAAATACTTCCCGATGCGGATTACTAAATCGTAAATGGACATTGTTTCAGGTCCAGAAACATGGAATACCCCCGTTTCATTATGCTCCAAGACTCCCATACAGCCAGTTGCGAGATCTTCAGCCCACGTTGGCGCTCTAAATTGATCATCTACAATTGTTAGCGGATCTCCTTTTTCCAAAGCTGTTTTTGCCCAAGCAATGATATTTGACTTTGTTAGATTCTCCGCATTTCCATACACGATAATCGTTCGAACAATCGAATTGTCGGTTGTAGATTGCGTATTGACAACCTCCTCTGCATCGACTTTTGACTTTGCGTAAATGCTCAACGGATTCACTGGGTCCTCTTCCACATAATTTCCTTTCTCGCCATCAAATACAAAATCTGTTGACAACAATTGAAAATGTGCATCGACGTGATTGCATGCTTCCACCAAATACTTCGTTGCCGTAACATTGATAAGTTCGCAAGCGTCAGGATTCAATTCGCACTGATCAACATTCGTCATGGCAGCAGTATGAATCACGTGAGAAGGTTTGTATTTCGTAATCACCTCCATTACTTCATCGCGATTCGTTATATCCATGGTTACATATCTATCCTCAGGACATTTTGAATTTCGGCTCTCCCCTTTCGAAGTTGGAATGAAATCTATTTCTTTTTGAAGACAATAATCGACTAATTTTTGTCCGAGTAATCCATTTGATCCAGTAATTAATAGTTTCATTCTCTATTTAATTTCAAGTATTTAACGAGTTTTTTGATTTGATCTGTATTCCCTAAAACGAAGAGCTTCGAACCTTCATTTACACACACATTAATTCCAGGATTAATGATGTAGTTGCCATCATTTCCTTTGAAACCAACGATGGTTACGCCTGTAATGGTTCTCGACTCCAATTCGCCAATCGTTTTATCTCGAAGATCTTCTGGAAGTTCTTCGTAGGAGATTCCTTCGATATTGGATTCCATGTACCCTTTTACTCGAATACTATCGATGAATTCCATTACATCAGGACTTGCAATTAGTGACGCCATGTGCGATCCACCCACAGCATCAGGCATAATGACGTTGTTTGCTCCTGCAAATTTCAATTTGGAAACAGATGAAGGATTCGATGCACGACTCACAATCAACACCTTTTCATTCAGTTGACGAGCCGTTAACACGACATATAAATTGTCAGCATCTTTCGGCAAACATGTAATAATTGCCTTTGCAGTACTAATAGATGCTCGTATCAGGATTTCATCGTTTGTACTATCTCCAGAAAGGAAGTTTGCGTCATCGGGCTGATGTGAAATAAGGTTTTCATCCTTCTCCAATATAACATATTGAATTCCATTCGAACGAAGATCTGCCGCTACTTGACTTCCCACTCGTCCGAAACCACATATAATTACATGATCTTTCATTTTTTTCAATTGTTGTGTCATTTTATACTCTCGAAGGTGTTTTTTGTATTGACCACCCACCACGAATGTCGTGATCGACGTAACGGCATAGGCGAAACTACCGAAGCTTGAAACAATAAGAAATGCAGTAAAGAGTTTTCCCTCTGGTGACAGCTGACTGACTTCACCAAAACCAACAGTCGACACCGTTATGATGGTCATGTAAAATGCATCCACAAACACCCACCCTTCGATCAACATGTACCCAATGGTTCCAATCGCTGTAATGAGCACCAAGAGCACCAAGAAATAATATATCCGCGAAAACAGTTTAGACCTGAACAGATTCATTTACAACTCCCAAATAGTGTTTCTTCGTCTTCGTTGAAGCTTGAAATAATGTTTATGTTCGAGCACCCAAGCCATGATTAGATAAATAAGGAGTGGTGATCCGAGCGCAATGAAAGAAGCATAAATGAATCCAACACGCACTTTCGACGTACTGATTCCCAATTTCCGCGCCCACCATTTACAAACCCCGAAGGATTTCATTTCAAAAAAGAAGATGATTTTCTGTATCATTTCACTCTATTTAAGGCTTTCAAACCTACTTCGCAAGATAAGCATTTTTTCAGAGAACAATAATACCTGTCGAGTGCAATTAAACCTTGGGAATCGAATGCATTTTGCGCGGAGATACCGTTTCTTTTCAATGAACGGAGGATCGCATTGTTCTCGGACGGCAGCATTCTCAACAACTCTATTGAAAGCTCGAAGTAATCCTCACGTTTTTGTTGTTCGGATTGCCAGAACAAAAAGGGCACGATTGCATTAATTAGTACATTTCTCAGCATGGATTCTGAAAGCAAACGTCGACTTCTGGGTTTGTTTGAACGATGCATGTATCCAAGAAGAACCTCTGGTGAATCACATTGAGACAATTGTCGCAAGACTTCTTCCATGTTTAAGTGAGCGACATATTGGGCAAATTGCGGAATACGCGCAGAAGGAAAGTTCCCCGGTCGGGTGCCCTTAAAGTGCCAGCGATATTCATCTCCCATTTGAAGTGAAAAGTCTCCTTGGGCACAACCACTAGTAACTAAGATGAGCTGTTTTCTTTTGACAGCAGTAAGTTGTCTCATGGAGCGCCAAGGCAGTTTCTCAGCCAGCTCTAAGAAGGCTCTTTTATTAATTCCCATACCGAATGAAGAGGCGATCAAGCGGTAAAGCACCTCTTCAGCCCTCATACCTTTAAAGTTGACCGTTTTTTCATTGAGCTTTCGAATCAACGCCTTTGTTTTCATCGAAGACATAAAAATTGGGTCTACAAACTCCAGCGCACTCTGACAAGGAAGCTTGTTGTTCCACTCCTGAACCGTAAGTGACTGTTCAAAATGTTCGAGGTCGATTAGTTTTTTAAGTTCTAAGGTCGGGATACAATAACCGTTTTGAATAATTTGAAGGTCATTATTGTAAACCACATGCAAAACGACATTATTGTATGCTTCATCTTCATGGTGCTTATGCTTGTACCAATCGGAACCATTTACATGAATTTCAATTGCCCCATGAAATTCTAAATTGTCAAATTGAACACACGCTTCTTTGAAGTCGGGTCCACTATGCGATGTGTTATGTGTTCCAGGATGTTTTACCGTAATGGGAGTTCCGTCGGTGAGTTTCAGTTTTGGACTTGGAATGCGCGATTGACTCCAAATCTGCTGCAGATAATCTTCATGCATATCAGAATAGTTGGTAGGTTAATGCACATTAAGATACAAAAAAAGGCGTTCGTAATGAACGCCTTTTTATTATTTCTTACACCTTTATTAGTAAGGCAAGTATTCTAAATAGTTTGGATTTGCAGGAGGTGCCGTTTCTGGATCAAAGTCCAAAGAAAGTACCGCTCCTTCCGTACGACGGTTCATCGTATGCAATCGCTCAAACAACTCTCTATCTGAGCGTTTAAATCCATTGATATACGACTCTTTCAATACAACAGGTTCTCCACCTGAAGTTTGTGAAGCATAGTATTTACCTTCCAATAAATAAACTGTTCTTGGATTCTCCTCACCTTTACCTACTGGAACAATTCTTCTTGGGTCAATTCCACGCTCCTCAACGAGGTACTTGTAACAAGCACGTGCTCTGTTTTCAGAAAGAATCTGGTTTCTGTCGTTGCGACCACGTGAATCCGTGTGAGAACTCAACTCAAGTACGAGTTCCGGACGATCCTTCAAGAGGTTGTACACGAATTCCAATGAATCCTTCGACATACATGTAGAATCGTTGATGAATTCCCATTTGTTCAACTTGTAACGAACTTCAGGAAGACGGATTGGACGTTTTGGGAAGAGCCCCATGTTCAATACGAAGTCTTGATCATAGTTTACATCTACCGTTGTCAAATCTAAACCATTTGGATCTTCGTAGTAACCATCTTTTGAAATCATGATGGTGTAATCACTCGACTCGTTGATGTAACGATCTCCTTGCGGACGTTTATCCCAATAGATAGATCCATCTTCTTCGGTGATTCCACTCCAAGAACCGTCAGGCCCAGTTACCGTAATCAATGCACCTTCAAGTGGCGCATTTCCTTCTCCTAAGTCTTGTGCAACAATTTTCAAACTGTACACGTATGGAGGTTGCTCGTATGAATAGATATCTGGAACGTTTTCACCGTTTGGACCTTTTCTTTCAGAAGTAAAGTATCCAAGACGACCATCATCGCTCGCTTCGATCATTCCGTAATCATTGTTTTCTCCGTTGATTGGGTAGCCAATATTTACTGGGTTTTCCCATTTATTTTCCTCACCAACTTTCGTTGCGCGGTAAATATCCAAACCTCCTAAACCTGGACGTCCATCCGAAGAGAACAGTAAGTCACCGTTATTTGCAAATGTTGGGAACAACTCATTTCCTTTTGTATTGATCTCAGGCCCCATGTTTTTTGGTGTTGCCCAAGAATCAGTCTTGCGATCGTATGTACTGTACCAAAGGTCGCGTCCTCCATAACCACCAGGCATGTCTGACGCAAAAATCAAGAATTTACCATCATCTGTACAAGGGTGTCCAACTGAAATTGAATCATGTGATTTCAACTCCAATTTCACTGGCTCTTTCCAGGAATCTCTTCCTTTAGCTTCTGACATCCAGATATCACAACCAAGGTTTTGCTTTTTGATGTTTGGACAACGTGTAAAGAACATTGTTTTACCGCGACTATCGAAGTCAACAGTTCCTTCATCGTCCTCTGTGTTGATTCCTTCTCCCTCTACGAGGTAAGGCTCCGTCCAGTTTCCTTTTTTATCCACTTCAGTGATCCACAAATCCATGTAAGGCTCACAAGATCTTGGGTTAATCTCTTTTCCTGTTGAACCTGGGCGAGAAGAACTGAAATAGAACTTTTTCCCTTTACGGTCAAACATTGGAGACATATCAAACTCAGGCTTATTGATTGTTGTCTGGTTCTCAATTACGTAAGGCTTCTTCTCAGCGATGTACTCCTTGTGGTCAGTACATGACTCGATACCAGCGTTTGCACGTGCATCACCAGGTACTAGCTTTTTGTAGTCTTCGTAATTTTCCTTTGCTTTTTCGAACTGACGCATTTTCAAAAGCATGTCACCATTGTATAGATATACTAATGGTTCGTCTTCGTAATGCTCAAGAAGGATAGCACGCTCATACCACTCATTTGCGTCGCGGTAACGCTCCGTATGACGGTAACACTCTGCGGCTTTGAATGCCATGTCGGCCTTTTTCTTCTGTGCTCCCCTTCCTTTTCTTGTTAGTTTGGAATAAGCCGTTTTACACAATTCAGCGGCATCACAGTAATTTTCTTTAGCGTAGGCTTCGTTCGCTTTTAGTATGTATTTATTCTGTGAGAATGACAGTGTAGAAACACACAGCAAAAGCAACGCCAGTACAACTTTAATTTTCATAAACTCGTCTTTTCAAGTAGTGAATTCATTAATAATTAAGTCCCAAAAGGTTAGTCGTGGGAGCAATATTCAGGTAAAAGTAATATAAAAAAGCAATTTTTATCACGTACAGCGAAGATATTTAACAGTTTGTCTTGTTAAAAACCCTATTCACCGTCAATTCCAGTATATTTTGTCCATTTATCGAGTATCCCTTGAAACCCTACTGGTAAATCGGAATTAAGTTGGATATACTCATCCTTTGTTGGATGCTGAAAACCGAGTGTTTTCGCGTGAAGTGCCTGACCGTCAATTAATCCAAAACAGTTCTCAATAAACCTTTTGTATTTAGCATTGGTTGTTCCCTTCAAAATTCGATCACCTCCATATTCCAAATCACCAAACAAAGGGTGACCGATATACTTCATGTGAACACGAATTTGATGCGTTCGACCAGTTTCTAATTTACATTCAACTAATGTCACATATCCGAAACGTTGGATCACTTTATAATGCGTTACGGCATGTTTTCCCATATCACCATCGGGAAAAACAGTCACCACTTTACGATTTTTCAGCGAACGTCCAAGATTTCCTGTAACCGTTCCATCTTCTTTTACATCTCCCCAAACCAAAGCCCAATATCGGCGTTCGGTTGTACGGTCGAAAAATTGCTTTGCCAAATGCGTAAGTGCATGTTCTGTTTTTGCGATTACAACCAATCCAGTTGTGTGCTTATCGAGACGATGCACCAATCCAGGGCGACCATAATAGTTTTCTGGCATGCTTGGGAGGTTATCAAAATGAAACGCGAGCGCATTTAACAGCGTTCCCGTATAATTCCCGAACCCAGGATGCACCACCATATTCGACGGCTTATTCACCACAACTAGCTCTTCGTCTTCGTACACGATATCAATCGGGATGTCCTCAGGAACGAGCTCTAAATCACGAACAGGATATGGCAAAACGATCGAGATATCGTCGTTCGGCTTGATCTTATAATTCTGTTTAACTGGCTTGTTGTTTACGAGAATGCTCCCGTTTTTTGCCGCGTCTTGAATTTTGCTTCGCGTTGTATTCGGTATACGATCCATCAAAAACTTATCAATTCGCAATAGTTCTTGACCCGCATCTACTTTTATACGATGATGTTCATGCAGTTCATTTGCGTTCGCATCATCCTCCTCTTCAATAAATTCGTTCTCTTCACTCATTAGTGCTTGATCACTTTAATGGTTTCACCAATGCCTTTCAACTTGAAGAAATAAACTCCATCAGGGTTTTGGGAGAGATCTACACGGTTTGACATTGTCTCAACAATTTTTCTTCCTTGCAAATCGAACACTTCCACTCCTTGGTAGAATGCTTGCTCCACTTCCACTGAAACAATTCCTGTTGTAGGATTCGGATAAGCTGTTACAATGGGTTTCTCCGCAATTTCTTCTTCTTCTGAAACACCCAACGTCACATCCATTCCTGTTGAGAAAACTGGTCGAATCATTACAGATCCTGTAATTTGTGATTGTCCCCATGTAGTTTCTTGGTCGACGCTATAAAACGTCTTATCGTTGTTCACGATATTTTTGTCCAATCCGATGTTCAAACGCTCGGCACTCAATTGACGCCATCCTACGTAGAATGTTCCGTCAACAGGAACGAGTGAATCATCGAAATAATAAGTCGTGAAAATATTTCGGTTGTACTCATAATGAGGAGTGCGCGGAAATGCTACTTGATCTTCGTAAATCACATCGCCCGGCTCACCGTTCTCGTCATCCCAAACTTTCAAGTAAAACAACTCATTGGAAACATCCGTTACTGAAGGAACCCAACAGATTTTTACTCCGATAAGTGAATCTGCTTCGTATGGTGTAAATCGTACTGCCAAACGAGATTGCGCCCCAGTTACTCCATATGCCTTTTCTGCCGATCCATCGTCGTATGCATAGTAGTTCTCGAACACTTGTTCTGAGACTGTTGAATCATTCTGAACAAAGTTCGGGAATTGAGCGGATGCCTTTGTAACAAACTCAAAGCGTTCACTTAATCCTGTTTTGGTTTCATCAAAATGATATCCCGTGGAAAAATCATGGAATGAATTGTATACTGTTCGAGGATCATAATTGATATTTCCTCCTGACAAAGTTTGTCCAACCAAGGTGAAACTAGCTTCTAGTGCTCCTCCGTAATATACTTCCGTTGATCCATCTTGATTGTTCTCAGCAATATTACTTCCATTTCGTACCACGACTTCCACCGTAGGCGACATTTTCCCAGCGAAGTTATTCTTCCAGTGATCCCATGGCACAGATGTATAGTCTGAAATAAGTGAATTTACTGGATACACCATCGCAAAATCTTTGAACAAGGTATCCTGATACCCCGAAAGCGTTCTGAGGTTTACATAATCCAAGTGAAAATGATCCAAACTTCCTGATAATCCACCATAGTTCTTAAATCTAAACTGGAATGCATCATTGAAAAAATCAGGGTTTTCGACACGAATATGTCCGACTTCGAAATCTCCCACTGGTTTTCCTGAGGTGCTCCACATCCAAACCCATTGTTGAAGGTCGGGCGCGTAAAACTCCAAAATCAAGGAATCTGAAGATTCTGGCTCATCTCCAAATCCTTCCGCTTGATACAGAAAGCTAAAATACACCGAATCAGATGCATCCGATCCGGACATGTCAATTGGTTTTGACGTCAGGTGATCCGCATAGTTCGTTGTTGCCGCTCCAAAATCATAAGGGTAACCGAACTGATCCAAGCCATCAAATGTTGCCACACCCAATGACCATGGGTTTACCGCAAATCGATAATTATGGTATGCTTCACGCTCTATCCAAATTTTTGTAGGATCTGACACTGGAGAAAAATACTGCGTTGCCGAATCCTGAAAGATATCAGGACCAGCAATCCAAATCGTATCAGGCGATGCATCAGTTCCACCAGGTGCAGAAATCGTATCATAAATATAGTAAGGCGGATAACTATTTGTTGGAATGTGCGTTACGGGATACGAAGAAAGATCGCCAATTTTCAGCGTCGTTGGAGGAAAGGTAACATCCTCGTATGTATCAGTTGATATTGTGTAAACACGATTAAACGTCGCTTGCTGCGTATAGAATTCGTTGTTGGCAATCGGCACATCAAACTCATCCAACACACGGTAGACTTTATCAGATGTTACCTGTGGTAATGTTGGGTCGTCGTGATAATCTTGAAATTTGCTCGAACTAAAATCATCAAAAACAGGTAAATCGATCGTATCCTGAAAGTAAATAATGGTACTATCGAATGTTCCGGGATTTGCTTTCAAAAAATATTTTGGAGCTTTTGCCTGAAGCGATGGGTTCCCCATAATCGGTCCCACCTCTTCAATTTGCGTCCAACCGAAATTCACGGAGAACACGCAAAGCATATAAAAAGACCATTTGATCCACTTCATACTAATAATTTTCATCAGGTTTCGTTGCATACACTGTAATTGTTGTTCCAGAGGCTACTTGTGCTCCATCCGAATACTCGGGTGATTGCGTTTCGACTCTGGCCGCTAAAGAATCCGCTTTCGTTTCACATCCGTTGCATACAGGTTGGAACGACATATTGCTCATTCGTGCAACACGCGCTTTCGCTTCTTCGATAGACAATCCATATAAATCTGGTAAAGGTTGCGGAACTCCCGCTTCACCTCGACCTACGATCAATTTAATTGTTGATCCAATAGGAAGACGTTTCCCAGCAGGAACTGGTTTGTTTTTGTAGAGTTGTTGCAATACCGCACCATGTGCCTCCAAAGATGGTTTGTACTCCAATCTGTATCGGAATCCGCGACTCTTCAAGACAGAAGAAGCGAATCGTTGCGATTTATCCACCAAGTCTGGCATTTCCACCAATTGTGTTCGTTTCGATACACGCACCTTCACAACGTGAGATCTTTTTACATAGACATCCGTCAATTTCGTTGCTGCTGGGTCTTGTGCTAAGATGGTTCCCTCCACTTTTGTTGGATCGTAAATTGAATCAAGTACTTCGTACGGCAAACCAGACTTAGACATCAATTTTTCCAAGTTGTTTTGGTTTTTCCCGATCAAGTCAGGCACTTCGATTTTTTCGTCGTGATACGTGCTTGAGGCAAGACATGATCGTAGGATGATGATTCCTAGCACATAGATCAAGATGATCAAACCAAGGTTGATCGCAAAGCTCTTACTCCAAATATAGTTTCCAATTTTTTTTACTAGTTCCATCCTTCAGGGATTAAAAGTTCGGAGACAATTGATGTGATTTATAGAATTCTTCGATGTATTCGTACGCCTCTTCGGCTGTATCCACCAAGCCAAACAAATCAAGATCAGCGGCAGAGATGTTGTTTTCCATTTCCAACATGGACGATTTTATCCATTCAATGAGTCCTGTCCAGTATTTCTTACCGATCAACACAACAGGTCGATTGTTGATTTTTTTGGTTTGAATCAATGTGAGCGCTTCGAACAGTTCATCTAACGTTCCAAATCCACCAGGTAATACCACAAAACCTTGCGCATACTTCACGAACATCACTTTGCGCACGAAGAAGTAGTCAAACTCGAGATTATGCTCCTGATCGATGTATGGGTTATGGTTTTGCTCGAAAGGCAAATCAATGTTCAATCCAACGGACTTTCCTCCACCTTGCTGCGCACCTTTGTTTCCTGCTTCCATGATACCTGGACCACCACCCGTGATCACACCATATCCTCCTTCAGCCAACAATTCCGCTATGCGGACACCCATTTCATAGTAAGGATTGTCTGGTTTTGTTCTTGCTGATCCAAAAACAGAAATACACGGCCCAATTTTCGCCATGCGCTCATATCCCTCTACAAATTCAGCGATAATTTTAAAAATCGCCCAGCTATCATTGATTTTAATTTCGTTCCAGTCCTTTATAACTTTATTCATCTAATTGTTTTAATTCGTCCTACTCGGCAAGGTTCACTTCCACTTTTTTAGAAGCGCTATTTTTCAATGCATTTCGGAATGTAGTATAGTTGGCAAATGTAGCATAATCTATCCTATAACGGGGATTTGATTTCAAAATTATAGTTAAGCAAAGAAAGTTTAAACCTCCCCTTGCTGCGATCATTCATTTCTTGTACTTTCGACCTATGCGAACGATTCTTCTTTCTTTCATCTTCCTGTGCATGAGCTCTTTTTTGTTTTCTCAGCACTCTTTCTTTAAGGGAAGGGAAGATCTTTCAAAAGGACGACTTATTGGCACTTCGGTAGGAATTGGATCGTTTTGGTCGGGCAGCATGATCGGTTTGTCGCAAGTATGGTACAGCGAAGTGGATAAAGAACCGTGGCACACATTTGACGATTCTCGGAACTGGCTGCAAATGGATAAAGCTGGGCATTTTTACATCTCCCATAAAATCACGCAGTTTTGTAGAGACAAATACGTTTGGTCGGGACTAGACAACAAGAAATCAACCTGGATTGGCGCAGGGATTAGTATTGGCTACCAAACAACCTTTGAATTTTTTGATGCGTACAGCGCCGAGTGGGGATTTTCTTGGAGCGATGTTGCCGCCAATACACTTGGAACCGTTTCGTACTCGGCTCAATCGCTCGTGTGGAACGAAGAACGGATCATTCCAAAGTTTTCTTATTCTCCAACACCCTATGCTGAAATTCGTCCTGAAGTATTGGGAAGCAACTTTGCTGAGTCACTATTGAAAGATTACAACGGTCAAACCTATTGGTTGAGTTTTAGTCCAGCGACTTTCTTCAAAGACAGCAAGATTCCAAAGTGGGCGTGTATTTCCGTTGGATACAGTGTGGATGGAAAATTGAAAGGCGATGCAGAAGTATATGCGGATGCCGCATCGGGAACAATTTATCAGTCGCAACGAGAGTTTTTACTATCGCTTGATATTGATTTCAGCCGATTACCCATCAAACGTCCGTGGTTGAAGGCAATCGTCAAACAGCTTAACTACGTTAAAATTCCTTTTCCCGCTTTGCGTTTGAGTGGAGGAAATGTAGAGGGATCGCTCCTTTATTTTTAATGCTTTTCTGCTTCTTTTCGTCTCACACACTCTTCAAGAAACACACGTGATATAACTGCCGAAAACGCAAAATCCCGCCTCACTAGGAGCAAGACGGGACTTGATTTATATAACTATTAACAATCTATCCTATTTTTCTAACTCTACTTTAAACTCGAATGACACGATGTTTCCTTCACGTGGGTCGTCTGCCATACCGTATTCTCTTCGATCAATCTCACCTTCTCCAACGAGTACGACTTTTCCTTCTTCTTCCACTCGATGCACCAAGACTTTTTGTTCGCTCTTTTGTCCGAGCATCTCAAATGTTCCCACCAATTCGTATTCATGTTCTTTTTCGGTTGGAGTCATTTTCGTTCCAGCGTAACGCATCATCGGGAATTTCTCTTCGTTAAAATACTCCTCTCCCATAATTGACTTGTCGCGCATTGGAATGAAGGTAGTCAAGTTGAGTACTGGCATTTTCACCTCGAAAGAAGTATTCTGAAGATCATCGGCAAAGGTGAAGTGACCTGTGAACTCTTTGATCGCTCCTTTGGTCACACTTCCATCTGGCCCTAGTTTGAATGAAACAAGCGCCGTTTCTTTATCAATGGCGTACTTCCCTGATAACTCATCGAATGAAACATATGGTACTTCGATTTCCTTTCCATCTTCCGATTTCGGTGCAATTGCTTCGATTTCTTCCAGTACTTTCTGTTCCTCTTCGTTCACAAGTAGCGGCGGCACCACAATTCCAATGATCACAATGAGCACTAACCCACTCATCGCTGCTGGTGCCTGCTGCACATTCTTGCTTCGACTATCAAAATAAAGAACTGCATTTGCCAACGCATAACCGATTAATCCTCCGAGGAAAGCTTCCACTCCACCGAATGACGCATTAATACGCGATTCGAAATCCAACATCCCTAAAAACAACAAGGCACAAATTGCATAGCAAATGAACAGAGCCAGGTTCTGACGTTTTTCAATCGTCCAAATGTGCTGAATGAATGTAGCTGCAAATGCTCCAATGAACAATCCTCCCACTACTTTTGGAAAGCGGATATCAATCAATTCGATATTATTCTCCTTCGCAAAGGTCCACAAGAGCGCAACAGCCAAAAGCGAATGCAAAATGTGTTTACTTCCGATTTCATGGTAGAAACTTGAAGCTGCAAATCCAACTGCTACCAAGAACACTCCGTATCCTTGCGCATTGAATGCTCCCATTAAGACTGCTATTCCAACGAAAAAGGACATCTGAACATTTACCGCTGAATCTTTCATTCCGAAAAATTTCTGCAAAAAGTCAATCTTCACCTTGGCAAATTCGTACATAATGATTCCAATCACTGGCAAAATCAATGTTGCTTTGTCGCTGATATTGAAGTTCTTTCCTAAATAGATAAAGGAATCGTTCCAAAATACAGCAAAGAGAACGGCGAAAGAGACCAAGGGAGGAATCAACCGCACAATGGGCTTTCGTACTTTCGACCAACGACTTAACAAGAAGTTAATCGCCACTACTCCAATCAAGCTATACGACCAAACACTAGCTGCTTGAGTATCTTCAAAATCCATTTTGAGCATCAAACTCAATGCTCCGATGAACAATAAATGCAAAAGATCTATTTGCTGAAAACGTTGTTTTTTCAGAATAACGAAAGCTGCAATTCCGAGTAAAGCAAAGCTAAAAATGACGATTGGCCCCATATATAATTTGTTTTGTTGAACAAATATACAGTTATTTACCTAGGTAATTAGTTTGATCGGAGATATTTTTAAAGAATATTCTTTTGGTTTGATCATTTCATCCAATAAATAAAAGGAGCGCACCGCCTTCTTTATTAAAATGAATCCTACTTTCGTAAGAACGAAGAATCATCACACGCAACAATAAATCGCCACGAATTTGATCTGTTTCTGGCAACCAGTTGTAGATGACATTTCGCTAATTGAGTTCAAGAAAACAAACAATGGAACAACTCATCAAACATCTGCAACCGTATATTTCGCTGAACGAACAGGAAATTGAACTACTCCATAATGCAGTCGAAAGAAGAAGCTACGCGAAAAACGAAACCATCTTCACGGAAGGAAAGGTTGCGCACGATATTTACTTCGTAACTCACGGCTGCGCACGATTGTTTTACAACGTTGACGGCATGGATAAGACTGCTTTTTTCTACACTGAGGGACAGTTTATTTGTGCGGGAGAAAGCTACACGTATGGTGTGCCCGCCATTGAAAATTATCAAGCCGTAGAGGAAACCGAGTTGCTTATCTTCTCGAAAGAAAAAACGGAAATATTACTTAGAGAAGTTCCAAGATTAGAAATCATTGCACGCATCGCAACGGAGAACGAACTGATTACCTGCCAAAAAGTAATCGCATCATTTGTAACAAAGTCAGCTGAAGAACGCTACATCGACTTGCTCAACACTCAGGGAGAACTCTTCCAACGTGTTCCTCAACAATACATCGCCTCATTTCTTGGCGTGTCTCCGGAAACACTGAGTCGCATCAAGGCACGTGTATTCAAGAAGAATTCTTGACGATCGTCAAGTGGATTGAATAACGAAGATCTGTTCTTTGTATCATC
>PDWJ01003386.1_pt1 | contig 22938 bp, 19 predicted proteins | sample 1430881 | NCBI WGS metagenome assembly PDWJ01 (sample SAMN01162460, study PRJNA174530) | Oral metagenome, whole genome shotgun sequencing project. | biome: Marine environment; feature: Marine mammal; material: Swab sample of the gingival sulcus; isolation source: swab sample of gingival sulcus... | reverse complement strand
GGCTGGCGCCGCACCGCCGACCACGACGCTGGCCTGCGTACCCTGTTTGAGCGCACCGCCTACGGCATCGTCGACTGGCTGCGCCGCGAAATGCGCAATGAGCAGGGCGGATTCTATTCGGCGCTGGACGCAGATTCCTGCGACATACGTGGCGCCGTGCACGAGGGGATCTACTACCTATGGAATCCCGAACTGCTGATCGACGCACTGGGCGAAGACGACGGTGACTGGGCCCAAGAGGTGTTCCACGTAACCGCTGGCGGCACGTTCGAGGATGGGCTGTCGACGCTGCAACTACGAGGCCGACCCGACTTCGACCGGCTCGCCGACGTCACCGGGCGGCTGCTGGTAGAACGGGGACGGCGGTTCCCGCCAGCCACGGACCGTCTCGTCGTGGCCGCCTGGAACGCGATGGCGATCAGCTCGCTGCTGTGGGGCGGCATGGTCTTCGGCGAAGCCGATTGGGTTGACCTCGCCCGCCAGGCCGCCACCTACCTGCTGGAGACCCATCTGGTCGACGGCCAACTGCGGCGCACCTCCCGCGACGGGGTAGTCGGTGCCGAACCGGGCACGGCCGAGGACTATGGCACGGTGGCCGAGGCCTTCTGCCAACTGGCCGGGGTGCTCGGCGACGTCGGCTGGCTGCGCCGAGCCGAGGCCCTGCTGGACTACGCCGTTGAAGCCTTCGACGAGCCCAGCGGCCGGTTCTATGACGCGCTAGATACGGGCCTGTTCCAGCGGCCCAGCTCGGAATACGACCATGTGGTGCCCAGCGGCACCTCGGCGATGATCCGTGCCCTGCGTGCCGTCGGCCTCATGGCCGAGCGGCCAGACTTTATTGAGCGCGCCGACCGGGCCGCCGCAGGCCTGGCTGCAGCGCTGAGCGCCGCGCCGCTATCCGCCGGATCGGCGCTGGAAGATCTGCTGATCGCCGACGAGGCCCGACGCGGACTCAAGCCGGGCACCGTGGTGATCATCTCCGATGATCCGATGAGCCAACTCGTCCGGGCCGCCTGGCGCATGGCCCCCGCTGGCTCGGTGATCGTCACCGCCCCCGCGGGCACCATCGGCTTCGGCGAACTCTTCGCGGGCCGCGAGGCTCCGGGAGCCTACGTGTGCCGGGGCCAGGTTTGCTTCGATCCGGTCACTGACTATCTGGAACTCAAGACCCCGCTGTGGAGCCGCGTCTAGATCAGATCCCGCTCGCCCAACATGTCGGTCACCAGCGAGGCGATTGGCGAGCGTTCCGAGCGCACCAATGTGACGTGGGCGAATAACGGGTCACCCTTCAGCTTTTCAACCACGGCGACGACACCGTCGTGACGGCCGACCCGAAGGTTGTCGCGCTGCGCCACGTCATGCGTGAGCACCACCCGCGAGTTTTGGCCCACCCGCGATAGCACGGTCAGCAGCACGTTGCGCTCCAACGATTGGGCCTCGTCCACGATGATGAATGCGTCGTGCAGCGAGCGGCCGCGGATATGCGTCAGTGGCAGCACCTCGATCATTTCCTGCGCTATCAGTTCCTCGATCACGTACTTGTTGGTGACCGAGCCCAGGGTGTCGAAGACGGCCTGACCCCAGGGCTGCATCTTCTCATCGGTGGTGCCGGGCAGGTAGCCAAGCTCTTGGCCGCCGACCGGGTATAGCGGGCGGAACACCATTACCTTTTGGTACTTGCGCTGTTCCAATACTTCTTCGAGCCCGGCGCACAGCGCTAGCGCCGATTTGCCGGTGCCCGCGTGGCCGCCGAGCGAGACGATGCCGATGGAGTCGTCCATCAGCAGATCTAGGGCGACGCGTTGCTCGGCGGAGCGGCCACGGATGCCAAACACCTCGCGATCGTTGCGGATGAGGCGAAGCGAGCCATCGGGAAGCTTGCGGGCCAACGCCGAGGAACTGGGGCCCTGCGCGACGACACCGCTGTGCGTGGGCAGCTTTTCGGCGGCCGCAACCTGGCAGTTACCCAGTCGATCTCGGCCATGCCGCTCCAGCCAGCCTCCAGCGGCTGTTCGTTGCGGTATTCCTCGGCGGCCAGGCCGACGGCGGCGGCCTTGACCCGCAGCGGCAAGTCTTTGGAGACCAGCACCACGTCGTGGCCCTCGTTGGCGTAGTTCAGCGCAACGGCCAGGATCCGGGTGTCGTTGTCGTCGAGCCGGAACCCGGCTGGCAGCGAGGTCTGGTCGGTGTGGTTTAGCTCGACGCGCAGATTGCCGCCCTCGTCGTTGATGGGCATGGGGGCGTCGAGGCGACCGTGCTTGACGCGAAGCTCATCTAGCAGCCGTAACGCCGAGCGGGCGAAATAGCCCAGCTCGGGATGGTGCCGCTTGGCCTCCAACTCGGTGATCACCACCAGCGGCAGCACGACGTTGTGTTCGGCGAACCGCAGCATTGCCAGCGGATCGCTAAGCAAAACCGAGGTGTCGACGACGTGGGTGCGGATTTGTGGCAACTGGGCCGTATCTTCGCTGTCAGCAGTGGTGTGGGACGTGGTTAGCACTGTGCTCCCTTCGCAGGGCCAAGTGGTTCCGCCTGGCCCCGGTGAGGTCAGGTGACCGATCTTGCTGCGATGGAGGCGTTCTCCATGCCCCGAGGCTAACCCATGAACAGGCCAAACCCCGGTAGCGCTGCGCGGTTATCCGGTATTGCTTAGCTGATTCACTCCCCGGGTGGTTCAGCGCCTAGGGCCGGTGGTGTTGCGAACGACCAGCTCGGGGGAGAGCTGCAGCTGTTGGTGCTGGTGATCGTTACTCGGCGAACTGTCTTGCAGCAGCAACGCGGCGGCGTGCGCGCCCATCTGGCTGGTCGGCTGGCGCACGGAGGTCAGTGGCACTATCCAGTCGGCGGCGAAGTCAATGTCGTCGTAGCCTGCCAGGGACACATCGTCGGGGATGCGGATACCAGCTGCCGTTAGGGTCCGAAACACCCCGAAGGCCAGCAAGTCGTTGGCACATAGCACTGCGGTCGGCATGGTCTCGAGCTGGAGTAGCTGCTCGCCAGCCTCCGCGCCAGCGGCGATGCCCATTCCCGCCACGTTGATTTGTCGCAGCGCGTGGGCAGGGTCGATTCCGGCAGCCGACAAAGCTTGGCTGATGCCCTGGGCGCGAAGGGCGAATTGCCGCAGCCCGGCCGGGCCCGCGACGTAGGCAAAGTCGCGGTGGCCTAGCTCAAGCAGATGATGGGTGACCAGCCGCGCGCCTTCGACGTGGTCCACCGTCACCGAACACGCGTCGAAGCTGGGTTCGTAGTCGAGGAACACCGTAGACATGCCCGTCGGGCGCTGGTTCGGGGCTTCGGGGGCGTCGCTGGCGGGGGTGACGAGGACGCCGCGGACGCGCTGACCGGCCAGCATCTGCAGCAGCTCTAGCTCTCGTTGCCACTGGTTTTCCGAGTTGCAGATGATCAGCGCCAGGTCGGATTCGCTCGCCACCTTCTCGACGGCGTGAGCGAGTTCCATGAAGAAGGGACTGACCAGGTCGAGCACGATCAAGCCGATGATGCTGCTGGGCGCGCCGGTCAATACCCGGGCCTGCTGGTTGCGCACGAAGCCGAGCTTTTTGATCGCATCCTGGATGACCTCTTGGGTGGCGGCGGCGACTCGCTCGGGATGGTTGAGCGCGTTCGACACTGTTCCCGGTGAGACGCCCGCTAGTTCGGCGACCTCGGAAATCCGGATGGGGCGGCCAGCGCCAGTGGCCGAGTCGGTGTCTTGGCTGTTAGTTGCGCTTGGCTCAACTGTTGGTCGGAAAGTCACTACATCACGATACGACAACAGTTAAGTGGGTGGGTATCGAATAGCCAGAGGCGGTGGGATATGCTGACCCCATAATTAAAGCGCTTCAACTGGGCAGGGTAGCCTCGTTGTCGCCTCCCGAACGCAGGGGTTTGGAGGTGCTGGCGCGATGTCAACGAAAGGACGTGACATGAAGCTTCGAGGATGGTCGTTGAAGATTGCGGCGGTGGCCGCAGCCGCGGCGCTGGCGCTGTCTGCCTGTAGTGCAGGTGGCGGCAACGGTAGCGAAGGTGCCGATGACGCTAAGGGCGGCGAGTACACCATCGTGATCGTGCCCAAGGATTCGACGAACCCGTGGTTCGTGCGGATGGAAGAGGGCGTCAAGAAGTTCGCGGAAGAAACTGGTCTAAACGTGTACCAGAAGGGCCCGTCGGAAACTGACGCCACGATGCAGGCGCAGGTCATTCGTGACCTGATCGCTCAGGAAGTCGACGCCATTGGCGTGGTTCCGGTTGATCCGGGCGCCCTGGAGCCGGTTCTCAAGGAGGCCATGGACGCTGGCATCGTGGTCGTGACCCATGAGGGTGCCAGCCAGGAAAACACGATGTATGACATTGAAGCGTTCAACAACGCTGACTATGGCGCATTCATCATGGACAACCTGGCCGAGGCCATGGGCGAAGAGGGCGTCTACACCACCATGGTGGGCCACGTGACCAACGCGTCCCACAACGAGTGGGCTGACGGCGGCGTAGCGCACCAGCAGGAGAAGTACCCGAACATGACGCTGCTGGCCGAAGAGCCGCGCGTTGAGTCGCAGGACGACGGCGAAGTTGCCTACCAGACGGCCAAGGAACTGCTGAAGAAGTACCCCAACCTGAAGGGCATCATGGGTACCTCGTCGTTCGACGCTCCTGGCGTTGCGCGGGCAATTGAAGAGCTGGGGCTCAAAGGCAAGGTGTTCACTGCTGGTACCGGCATGCCGGATGCCAATGCGAAGATCCTGAAGGACGGCATGGTCCACGCGCTGACGCTGTGGGATCCGGCTGACGCTGGTTACGCGATGGCCTCGCTGGCCAAGAAGATCCTGGACAAGGAAGAGATCACCGCTCCGGTTGATCTGGGCGTCGAAGGCTACACCGAGATGAAGTTCGCTGAAGGCAGCGAGAAGGTTCTCGAGGGCTCCGGCTGGATCGTTATTACCGCTGACAACGTTGATAGCTTCGGCTTCTGAGTTGCTAGCTTCGGCTGCTGATTTAGGTTGAAGCTGTAGTGGGGCGGGTGCACTCTCGCCCCACTACAGCTTCATGTTGGCCGCCTTTTCGGGCGACGCGAACAGGGAGAATGCATGGAAAGCATTATCACCGTCAAGGGGCTAAGTAAGTCCTTCGCCGGGGTGCAGGCCCTCGACCACGTGGATCTGGAGATCCGGCGCGGCGAGATTCATTGCCTGGCAGGTGAGAACGGCAGTGGTAAGTCCACGTTGATCAAAGTCATTTCGGGGGTCTACGAACCCGATGGCGGCACCATCGAGATTTCTGGGAAGAAGTTCTCGAAGCTGACGCCAATTGAGGCGATCAACAACGGCGTAAAGGTGATCTACCAGGATTTTTCGATCTTCCCGAACCTGACGGTGATGGAGAATCTGGCGCTGAACACCGAGCTGGCAGAAGGCCGAAAATTGGCCAACTGGGGCAGGTTCCGCAAGATCGCCGAGGAGGCCATTGCCAAGATCGACTTCCAGGTTGATCTGGACGCCCGGGTCGGCGACCTGTCTGTCGCCGACAAGCAGTTGGTCGCGATCTGCCGGGCGCTGATCGGCAACACCAAGCTGCTGATCATGGACGAGCCCACCACGGCGCTCACTAGCCGGGAGATCGAGGCGCTGTTCAAGGTGGTGCTAGAGCTGAAATCCCGGGGGATCGCGATCCTGTTCGTGAGCCACAAGCTTGGTGAGGTATTCCAGATCAGCGACCGGTTCACCATCCTGCGCAACGGCCAGCTGGTCATCACGAGCCTGCCGGACAAGCTGGACCGCAAGAGCTTCGCCCACTACATGACCGGCCGCGAATTCGAGGAAACTCACTTCGAGCCGGAGATCGACCCGACCTCCGAGCCGGTGCTGGAGGTCAAGGGGCTCAGTCTGAGCCGGGCTTTCGAGGACGTCGACGTGACGCTGCGCCGCGGCGAGATCCTTGGCATCACTGGCCTGCTTGGCTCGGGTCGCACCGAACTGGCGTTGACCATGTTCGGTATTTTCCAGGCTGACAGCGGCAGCATCGCGGTCAACGGCAAGCCCGTCAAGCTGAACAGCGTCCGCGACGCCATCGCCAACGGCATCGCCTACGTGCCAGAGGATCGCCTCACCGAGGGGCTGATGCTGGAGCAGTCGATCGCAGACAACATCGTCATCACTGAGATCGACGAGTTGGCCAAGGCGCTCGATTTCATCGACGCGGCCAAGACCGCCGAAGAGGTCAAGCATTGGGTGGCAGAACTCAGCATCGCGACCAACGATCCGAACAATGCGGTCAGCACCCTGTCGGGCGGCAACCAGCAGCGGGTCGTGTTGGCGAAGTGGCTGGCCACCAAGCCCGACGTACTGATTTTGAACGGGCCGACCGTCGGCGTCGACATCGGCTCGAAACACGACATTCATAACTTCTTGCAGGAACTTGCTGGGCAAGGAATGGGCATCATCGTGATCTCTGACGACATCCCCGAACTGCTGCAGACGTGCAGCCGAATCTTGCTGCTCGCCGACGGCAAAGTGGTTAGCGAAATTGATCCGCACGCCACCGACGAGGACAAGTTGTCCGCCATGATCACCAGCGAGTCCAGTAAGGAAGTGGCCTGATATGGGGGCAGTGCTGCAACGGCTCGTGCGAGCCAATGAGTTTTACGTGTTCTTGGTGATCATCGCCATCAGCATCATCATCCAGGCGCGAAGCGGCCAGTTCTTTACGGTGAACAACCTGGTTGATTTGGCCAATGCGATGGTGGTGCCCGGCCTGTTCGCCATCGGCACCCACATGGTGCTCGTCTCGGGCGGCATCGATGTGTCGTTCCCGGCGTTGGCGTCCTTGGCCGTCTACGCGGTCACCCGAATTTTGGTGGACACGAACTACCAGGGCGGCGTGTGGCTGGCCTTCGTGATGGTCATCGTCTTGGGTGCGCTGCTGGGCGCATTCAACGGCGTCTTCACCGCCAGGCTGGCGGTACCAACCCTGATCATCACCCTGGGCACCGCGAACGTCTTTTCCGGAATCATGCAGGGTGCGCTGCAGTCGGTGCAGATCCCGGTACTGCCGCAGGGCATGTCCAAGTTCGGCGAGGCCGCGTTGTTCTCGGTGCAAAACCCTGACTCGGGGCTGACCTCCAACATGCCGGTCTCGGTGCTGCTGCTGATCGCGGTCGCAGCTGTGGTGGTGTTCTTGATGCGCTACACCATGTTTGGCCGCGGCATCTACGCAATCGGCGGTGACGAGGCGGCGGCGGTGCGGGCAGGCTTCAACGTTCGCATGACCAAGTTCTGGCTCTACACCCTAGTGGGCGTCATTGCTGCCCTTGGCGGCTTGGTGCGTACTTCGATGATGGGGCAGATGCACCCGACGAACCTGCTGGGCATCGAGATGATGGTCATCGCTGCCGTGGTGCTTGGCGGTACCGCCATCACGGGCGGCACCGGCACCATGACTGGCGTAATGCTGGGCACACTGCTGATCGTCATCGTGGAGAACAGCATGATCCTGACCGGCGTCCCGACCTACTGGCAGCGGTTCGCACTAGGCCTGTTAATCATCATCGGCACCGGGGTATCTGCGGTGCAGTTGATCCGGCGGCGCAAGCGGCAACGTTTGGTAGCGGAATAGAGGGAAGACATGAATCTCAGCGCAATTCTCGAAAAGCCGCGTGAACTGTACCAACGCGACGCCCACATCTCGCGACTCATCGTAATCCTGCTCGCACTGGTGCTGTTCTTCATGATCGTGCGAACCGGCCCGTTCCTCAGTGTGCGGACCTGGCAGTCGATGGCAGTGCAATTCCCCGAATTCGGGTTGATGGCTTTGGGCGTGATGCTCACCATGATTACGGCTGGCATTGACCTTTCGGTTGTTGGTATCGCCAACATGACCGGCATCGCTGCCGCGATCACCATGCTCGCCCTAGTGCCGCCTGGCAGCGACGCGAACGCCGGGTTCGGCATCCTCGTCGCGGTCTTGGTGTCGTTGCTGATCGGTTTCCTAGCCGGGCTACTCAACGGCGTCCTCGTGGCGATAGTACGAATACCCGCAATTCTGGTGACCTTGGGCAGCCTAGAGCTGTTTACCGGTGTCGCCATCGTGCTGACTGCAGGCAAGCCAATTAGTGGTTTGCCGACGGCCTACAGCGAAGTGGTAGGCGGCAAGATCGTCGGTATTCCTATGCAATTGATCGTCTTTGCGGTGATGGCGTTCCTGGTGTGGCTGCTGATGCATCGCACGACGTATGGCACCAAGCTGTATCTGCTGGGCTCGAACCCCACGGCCGCCAAGTTCAGCGGCCTCGACAACGCCATGCTGCTGATCAAGTCCTACGTGGTCTCCGGCGTGTTAGCAGCGGTGGCTGGTTTGGTCATGCTGGCGAACTACAACTCCGCCAAGGCCGACTACGGTGTCGCCTACACGCTGTTGACGGTGCTGATCGTGGTGCTGGGCGGCGTCAATCCCAACGGTGGCAGCGGCAAGCTGATCGGCGTGGTGCTGGCCATCATGGTGCTGCAGATCTTGTCCTCTGGACTCAATATGTTCCCCGACATCAGCAACTTCTACCGGCCGCTGATCTGGGGCGGGGTGCTGCTGTTGGTGATCTCGACATCCGATGTTGGGCGCGATTTGTTGCGCAAATTCAGGCGAACGGAGCGTGAAGAATGAAAACTGCTAGGGACAAGAAGGTCGTAGTAGGTGCCGATTTTGCCGGCTTTCCGCTGAAGGAACACGTCAAGGGCTACTTGGAAAGCAACGGTTGGGAAGTTACCGACCTGACGCCGGTCAAGGACGAGGTGCCGATGTATCACCGCGTCGGTTTCCTGGTGGGCGCGCAAATCAGTGAAAAGAAGTTCGACCGGGCGCTGGTGTTCTGCGGAACCGGGATGGGGATTCACATCGCCGCCAGTAAATGCCCGCACGTGCACGCGGCGGTGGCCGAATCCGTGCCCGGCGCGCAGCGAGCTGCTGCGGCCAACGGCGCCAACCTGTTGGCGATGGGTTCATTCTGGCTGGGCCCCCGCCTGGCCATGGCGATGGCCGAGGCATTCCTCACCCATGAGTTGGGCGACGGCTACGAGCACTGGGAAGGATTCTACGAGTACCACAAGCGCGGCTTCGACGAGTGCGAAGAGTTCGACTACGAGGCATACAAGGCCAACGGGTTCGAGGTGCCGGACCCCAGCGTGCCCTACCTTGGGCCGAACCCGGACGACATCTCGTACTAGGCCAAGGCAGGTGGAGCTACCAACTAGTGGGTGAGTCCAGCTAGGTTCCTGCGTAGCTATCATTTTTGTCGCTGGAATACCCTTTTAGGGGTCGCTGGTTGAACGTGTCTGACGTGCTTCGTCGGGAATGTCCTGGAATGAAGTCCTAGCTTGCTGCTGTAGGCCTGGCGGAAAACTTCGGTCGGGGCAAAGGTGTAAATATCCGTGATGAAATACCCTCATGTCTGACTTGTTCAGAGGAGAAGGTCAGATGTCAGTGCCGGATTAATGGTTGTGGTACGTTCGCTTTTAGTCTAGTGAAGGGTTAAACCACGATGCCGCAGTCTTCGTTTTCTGGTCAAGGTATTGAGCCAGGGCAAGTTCCAGCGCCGAATGTCAGCAACAGTAAGTGGGTTATTTTAGGAGTTACTCTTCCGCTGGTTGCTGCGATTGCGTTGGTGGTGTTATTTGTATACCCAGGGGTGTTGATGCCGCAGCAAGACAGTACTGACTCAGTCTCGGTAACCGCTGCCGCTACGTCTTCGATTTCCGACCCCTCGGCCACTGCAAGTTCTGCGGCTGCGCCTTCGCCTACCGAAAGTTCTGCTGAGGTTAGTTCTGAAGAGTCAAAGACCGCAAAACCTGAGTCCGCTAATTCATCTGCTGCTCTCTCGGCGGTCAGAATAGGGCAATACTGGGGCTATATTAATACTGCTGGCGAGATGGTGGTTCAGCCTAAGTATGAGTTTGCTGGCAGTTTTAGCTCTGGGCGAGCTATGGTGATCGACGATGGTCTATTTGGGTTCATTGATTCTAGTGGTGAACTTGTTGTTGAACCTGTATATGAAGATGCCGACTGGTTTCGCGGCGGTTATGCCCGCGTGCTAGCTGGAGATCGTTTTGGTTTTATTGATCCTGCGGGCGAAATGGTGATTAAACCTATCTACAACCAAGCGATGTGGTTCCGAGAAGGACTGGCAGGCGCTCAGCTTGAGCCGCAGCAGCAATGGGGCTTTATAAATACAGCTGGTGAAATGGTGGTAGAGCCAGCATATGATGAAGTGCGCTGGTTTAATGAAGGTTTTGCCATGGTTGCAGTAGATGGCCGCTGGGGATTCATCGACTCATCAGGCAGGCTCGTGGCGCAGCCTACTTACGATTACGCGCAAAATTTCAGTGAAGGGCTGGCAGCAGTCCAAGTTGGCGATCGGTGGGGGTTTATTAACTCTAGCGGTGAGATGGCGATTCAACCTGCTTACGATTCTGTTGGTGATTTTAGTGAGGGGCTCGCCAGGGTTGGAGTAGAGGAGAAGTGGGGTTTCATTGATTCCAACGGCGAACTTGTGGTGCAGCCGATCTATGACAATGCTTACAGTTTCAGTGAAGGACTTGCTGCAGTAATGCTAGACGGTCGTTTCGGTTTCATAGATGCTACAGGTGAGGTTGTGATCGAGCCCGGCTACGAAGATGAAGGATCTGGGCAAGAGATAAAGTTTAGCAATGGGCTGGCCAAAGCCATGTTGGATGGGCGTTGGGGGTTCATTAACACCAGTGGCGAGCTCGTGGTCGAATCAATCTACGACGATGCCTCTGATTTCCAAAACATCAATAACGAAAATTTTTAAGTCTCATTGTTGCTGCGCAAGTATGTGTCGGTGGCATATGGCTGTCGTAATTCGCCGGTCTTAAGGTGACTCGCGAAATGGAGGGTGTCTTTCGCGCTGCGTTTGTCTAGGAAGAGTGGGCACGTTGTGGTATGTGAGGCTTGAAGTCGCGGGCAGCAATTGTGAGTCGGCCTCGCCGGCTTAAAGCTTAAAGACGGTCTCAGGTGGCTGGCGTTCTGAATCAAGAATGTGTTCTGTTTCTGTGTTAGCGTGTGTGGTGTGCTCGAATAGATTCTCAGCCGAAGAAGGAAGTGAGCGTTAGATGTCGCAGTCTGCAAATTTTGATCAAAACTCTGCATCTGTAGAGCCGGATCCTGCGGGGCAAAGCCATACCAACAAATGGGCCTGGGTGGCAGTGGGGTCCTCCATGTCTGTGCTGCTTGTGGTGGCGCTGGTCGTTCTCTTTGTATATCCCGGCATTTTGGTTGGAAAGCCAACTGGCGATCAATCGGTTTCCACGGCTACTGTTGCAGCTACAGCTACCGCAGATTCAAGCGAGGAAAGCTCGAGTAGTGGGACGACTCAAGAAGTAAGCTCAGATGCTGCTAGCTCGGCCGATTCGGATTCGTCTGGGGCAACGTCACGCAGTTCCAAAATACTTCTTGCGATGGTGCAGCATGATGGCCTTTTTGGGTTCGTAGACTCTTCTGGTGAACTTGTGGCCGAACCGGTCTACGATGACGCTCGGGATTTTAGTGAGGGTTTGGCTGCTGTCCAGATGGGAGGACGATGGGGGCTTATTAATGTAAGTGGTGCGTTTGTGGTCCAACCTAAGTACGATTCAGTGGATAGCCTGAGTGATGGTTTTGCTTCGTTTGTTCTTGGTGGCCGTGCGGGTCTTATCAATTCAGATGGCGAAGTTGTTGTTGAGCCTACATATGACGATATTCGTACCCTTAGCGAGGGCTTGGCTACAGTTCAATTAAATGGTCTTTGGGGGTTTATAAATACTGCAGGCGATGTGGTTGTTGAGCCTGTTTATGAAGATGCAGGGTGGTTTAGTGAAGGTTTGGCAGCTATCCGATCTGGTGGACGTTGGGGATTTATTGACACAAATGGTAGTATCGTCATTCAGCCCAAGTATGATGATGTAAAGTCTTTCTCTGGCGGGTTTGCAAAAGTTGTGCTTGAGGGGCGCGAAGGCTACATCAATTCAGACGGCGTAGAAGTTGTCGAGCTTATTTATGACAGCGTTGATGTATTTAGTGAAGGCTTGGTTGTTGTTGAGGATGAATCGCGTTACGGCTTTGTCAATTCAGCTGGCGAGGTTGTGCTCGAGCCTCGCTGCGATATAGCCAGCAATTTTAATAACGGCCTTGCTGCGGTGCAGATTGATGGTCTTTGGGGGTTTATTGACGAGAAAGGCAAATTTGTGATTCCGCCTCAATATACTTCATATGATAAGTTTACTGAGGGCTTGGCCGCTGTTCAGCTGAATGGTCTTTGGGGGTTCATAAACGCAAATGGTGATTTTGCGATTGAGCCCAAATATGATGATGTGCATAGATTTACCGAAGGTTTGGCTGCTGTTCAGAAGGGTGGAAGATGGGGTTTTATTGATTCTGATGGCGAATTAGTGATTGAATTTGGCTATGATAGCGTCGGGCTATTCAGTGGCGGTATGGCTGTCGCTTCGCTTGATTCTCATGTTGGGATTATCAACAATTCAGGAGAGTTTGTGGTTGAGCCTCAATATGATTTTATTAGACCATTCAATAATGGTTTTGCGGAAGTTGAAGTAGCGGAACGTTGGGGCTATGTTGACGCCAACGGTGAAGTAATTGTCGATCCCATTTACGGCCAGGTCTGGGGGTTCCATGATGCAAATAGTTGAAATCCGTGACTATGTGATGCACGCTCCAGGTGTAATGGGAGTCGTGTGAAGTTAAGTTTGTTGAATCTTGGCATGAGAATGAAGTAGCGGTTTTTACTAGGATCTGTCTATCTCTGCAGTCCAGTAAATTGTGGCGGATCTTGAAGTCTTGTGATAGAGGGATTGATGTGGAGGAGTATTAAATATTTCCAATTGAGGCTGCTGTTAGCTAGTTATTGTGCTTTACTGGAGGCAAAATCAGACTGTTTCAGGTTTCGCAGGTAAAATCTGCTCAGGTTGTTTTGCGGCGTACACATTCCTGTGCTGTTGAACTCTGCGGCTTATCTGAAAGAGTTGTGACTATCTGCGGCATATGATGTTTACTCATGTCGGCTGTGTTGTTTCACGAGAGTATTTCTTCTAGATCGATGCGTCTTTGATTTTGCGATCGGCCCGCTAGGAAAACAGCGCCAGGCTGATTGCGGTTAGATGCAGTGTCGCGGCGATGATCGTCGCGGCGTGGAAGATCTCGTGGAAGCCAAACCAGGTTGGGTTGAGTTTCGGCCACTTGGTGGCATAGGAGACGGCACCAAGCGTGTACACGATCCCGCCAGCCAGGATGAGAATGACGATGGCCGGGCCACCCGCGGCCCAGAACTGCGGCAGCCAGCCGATGGCCGCCCAGCCCATCGCGATGTACAAGATGGTGTAGAGCCACCGTGGAGCTGACAGCCAGAGCATGCGAAACAGCACGCCGAAGATCGCGATGCTCCAGATCAGGATGAGTAACGTCCAGCGCGACCAGCCGGTTAGCAAAGTCATCGTCAACGGGGTATAGGTGCCGGCGATGAACACGAAGATGTTGGCGTGATCGAAGCGACGCAGCACTTGCGTAGTGCGCGCTGACCAGTTGCCGCGATGGTACGTGGCGCTCATTCCGAATAGCGTCACCGCGCTGAGCGTGTAGACGACCATGCTGAGGCGGCCGGTGAGGGTGGGCGCTAGCGCGGTCAAGACGAGGCCAGCAGCCAGCACTAGTGGTGCCATAACAAGGTGTAGCCAGCCGCGCAGCAGCGGTTTTCTGGGCTCCTCGCTTGCTGTTTGCAGTTCGGAAGAAGCGACGTCTGTGAGCATGAGTGCCTTCTCGATCAAGACTAACCTACGGTTACGTAGGTTAGTGGTTCTGAGTGGTAAAACCAAGTTTGCTGCAATTGACCCGGAAGCAATCGCCTAAACTGCAATTTATGCAGTCGTTGTCGCGCTTCGTCGACCGGATTTGGCCACCTCGCTGGCTTTACGCGACCTATGAGTCGCAACTATTGGCTGCCTTGGATAAGGAACACCTGCCAAAGCACGTCGCAGTACTGGCCGACGGTAATCGGCGGTGGGCTAGGCTCAATGCGCCCGGCGACCCGCTGGTCGTGGGCTACCGCGCCGGGGCCGCCAAGCTAGAGCACTTCGTTGAATGGTGTGATGAGGTCGGCATCCCGCTAATCACCCTCTGGGTACTCAGCACCGACAACTTGGACCGGGCCGCAGCCGACGAGTTGGGGCCACTGCTGGGCGTCATTGAAGAGCTGATGGAAAACCTCGCCAGTTCGGGGCGGTGGCGGCTGCGGGCAGTCGGCGCGCTCGATCTGTTGCCCAAGGCAACCAGCGAGCGGCTAACCCGGGCGGCTGCGGCCACTGAAGGCGCAACCGGCATGAATATCAACATCGCGGTGTCCTATGGCGGGCGCTACGAACTTCGGGATGCCGTCCGTTCGCTGCTGTTGGCGCGCGCGGAGCGGGGCGACACCCTAGCGGAGGTGGCGCAATCGCTGGAGACCGAGGAAATCTCGTCCCATCTTTACACCAGCGGCCAGCCTGACCCCGACCTCATCATCCGCACCTCCGGCGAGCAGCGGCTATCGGGCTTTTTGATGTGGCAGTCGGCGCACAGCGAGTTCTACTTTGAAGAGGCGCTCTGGCCAGACTTCCGCAAGGTCGACTTCCTGCGTGCGCTGCGCAGCTACACCCAGCGGGAGCGGCGCTTCGGCCGCTGAGGTCGTTAGCGAACGACGCGGGCGTTGCCCTCCCACACTGACCAGATGGCTGCCTCATCCGGGGGCAGCGCGTAGTCGGTGAGACAGGTGGCGGCGTAGGCGCCGGTGGCCCAGCCGAAATGGGTGGCGCGCTCGACATCCCAGCCCTGCAGCAGCCCGTACAACAGCCCGCCGACGAAGCCATCGCCGCCGCCGATGCGGTCAAGGACGCCGATCTCGCGAGGCAGCACCCGGCACTCGACAGAGCCGCTGCGGACCACCGCCCCCCAACGATGACGATTGGTGCTGACGACCTCACGCAGGGTGGTGCCGAGAAGCTGCGCCTTCGGGAATGCCCGCTGCACCCGATCAATCATGGCGGAGAAGCTGTCGAGTTTGTCGGCTAGCTGCTCGCCGCCGGAATCGGGGCCGTCGATACCCAGGGCAAGTTGAAAGTCTTCCTCGTTGCCGATGAGGACGTCTGCCAGCTCAGCGATGCTAGTAAAGGTTTCGCGTAGTTCGGTTTCGCGGCCCTGCCAAAAAGAAGCCCGATAGTTCAAGTCGAAACTGACCACGGTGGCGTTGGCGGCTGCCAGCCGGGCCAGGTCCAGGCAGAACTTGCCGGTCTCGGGCGAAAGTGCGGCGATGAGCCCGGACAGGTGCAGCACCGCGACGCCGTCTGCAACGAACAGCCGGTCGGTGTCGAAGTCGGTTACGTCAAGCAAGCGACCGACTTCGCCAGCGCGATCATTCCACACCCGAGGCCCGCGAACGCCGTAGCCAGAGTCTGCGATGTTGAACTGGTGGCGCAGCCCCCAGGCGTCGCCCTGGGGCAGCTCCGGGCCTTCGAAATCGAGCCCGCGAGCGCGCAGGTTGGCCTTGATCAGGGCCGAGATCGGGCTGCCTGCCACGAAGTTGGTGAGTACCTTCGCTCGGCCGCCCAGGCTAGCGGTTATCGAGGCGACGTTTGATTCCGCCGATGTCGCGTGGAGCAGGAACCGGTCGCTGGTGTGCACACTCTGGGCGTTTTCGGGGGAGAGGCGCACCCCCATGCTGGTGGGAACCACGAGCTGCCATCGGGCCGATGGACGGAATTTCATGCTGCCTCCTTGCTGCAACACCACACTACGTTGCCGGGCAATCAGCCACAGCCAAGCCCAAGCCCGGCCAGCCAAGGCTCCTGGTCGGCGAGACGATGCCTCGGTGACAAGCCTGTGACAGGGCTACTCGAAGCTGGCCTTGGACTGATCGGCGATGAAATCTTGCACCACCGAGGTGTCGTAGTCACCGAGACCGGCTTCGGTGAGCTCCGTGAATACCTGTAGCAGCGCGTCGACGCTGACTAGCGCCAACTTGCTTTGCTGTGCTTCCTCGACGACCGCGCGGAGATCCTTGATCATGAACTTCGCGGGGCCTGAAGGGCTGTGGTCATGATTGGCGAACCGATGCGTCTTGACCTCCATGACACGGCTGCTCGCATAGCCCTTCATCATGAGATTGAACAGTTGCTTCACGTCCAGGCCAGCGCGTTCGGCCAACAGTGATGCTTCAGCCAGGGCCACCACTTCGGCAGCGACGATCAACTGGTTGCAGGCCTTGGCAACTTGCCCCGCGCCGAGGGGGCCGAGGTGTACCGGTTCACCTGCGGGTTTTAGAACCTCGCAGGCTAGTTCGGCGGCCGTATTGTCGCCGCCGACCATGATGGACAGCTTCCCGGCTTGGGCGCCCTCGGCGCCGCCGCTCACTGGGGCGTCAACGAGGGTGATGGGCAGCTTCTTGGTTGCGAATTCATGCCCCAAATCGCGCATCTCTTGCGCTGAGCAGGTGGACGAAACGATCAGGGTCAAGGGCTTGGCGGTGCCAGCGATGAGCCCTGCCGGGCCAGCCAGCAGGTCGCGGATGTTGTCGATTGTGGGCACCATCACGATGACGACATCGCAGGCAGCCGCTATCTGGCTGGGGGTATCTGCCCAGTTGGCGCCTGCCGCGAGCAGATCAGCTACCCGGGAGCGATCGAAGTCATGGATAACGAACTGGCTGCCAGCTGACTGGTCAGTTAGTTGGGCCTGCAAAATGTGGCTGGCCATGGGGTGTCCCATGACACCGAGCCCGATGAAACCGATGGAGTGCGACACGTGAACCTCCTTGTTCCTGAATCAGTATAACGAACACCTTTCATAGTTGTGAACCCTCTGCTACGATTTTTCAATCAGGTTCTGGTGAGGCAAAGCTGCCTCGCGAATCGAGGGGTAATGGAGCCCCAGGAAGGGCGATATGACTACCGCCGATCGTTTGAGAGTGGTCGTGGCCACCCCCTTGTCCGAGGAATTGTGCGAACGCCTGGCGGCCGCCGAGCCGCGCATCGAGTTGATTCGGGACCAATCATTGTTGCCGCATCCCGGGCGAAGACCCCGCCGCGCTAGCCAAGACCGTCGCTGCTAACCCGAAACTGCGTTGGGTGCATACGATGGCTGCGGGCGGCGGCGCGCAAGTTAAAGCTGCCAACCTCTCGGCGGCGCAACTAGCGCAAGTCAGCTTCACCACCTCGGCCGGGGTGCATGGGGCGCCACTGGCCGAGTTTGCGCTGTTCGGCGTCCTGGCAGGCGCGAAGTCGTTGCCGCGGCTGCTGGCCCAAGAACAACGCCGGGAATGGTCGGGGCGTTGGTGCATGCAACAAATCAGCGACATGACGGTGGCCGTTTTGGGCATGGGCAACATCGGCCGCGAAATTGCCGCCCGGTTCCTCGCGCTCGGCGCGAAAGTGGTCGGCGTCAACAACGCAGAAGTGGAGTTGCCTGGCCTGGCCGCCTGTGTGCCCCCAACTCAACTGGGGCAGGTCGTTAGTGAGGCCGACGCACTAGTAATCGCGCTGCCGGGCACCGATGCTACGCACCAGATGGTCAGTGCGGAAGTGCTCGCACAAGTCCGCCCCGGCATCATCGTGGTCAACGTCGGCCGCGGCACCGTCGTCGACGAAGCGGCGTTAATCGCCGCGCTGCAGGATGGCCGCGTCGGCTACGCCGCGCTGGACGTGTTCTACACCGAGCCGCTCGCCGAAGACTCCCCGCTATGGAGCCACCCGAACGTGCTGGTATCGCCGCACACGGCAGGGCTGATCGCCGCCGAAGATCGCAAGATCGCCGATCTTTTCGCCGAGAATGCGACCCGACTGTTGGACGGTCGGTCACTTCGTAACGTCGTCAACACCGTCGAGTTCTACTGAACGGTCAAATCATGAGTTCGCTGTGGAAGAAGCAAGCAGATATTGCGCCACTGGCCACGGGGGCCACGTGGCTGGAAGGGCCGGCCTGGACCCCCTGGGGGCTACTGGTCTCAGACATCCCCGCCAACCGCATCTTGCGGTGGGACGGCCGAGCCGGCTTTGAGGTCTTTGCCGACGACGCCGAGTTCGCCAACGGGCGCACCGTCAGCCCGCATGGGCGCGTATTCCAGTGCTCCCATGGCAGGCGCGCGATCGAAGAACTGCACCGCGACGGTTCCACTACGCCAGTGGTGACCCACTACCAGGGCGTGCGGCTCAACTCGCCTAACGATTTGGTCGTCGGCCCGGACGGGGCGATCTGGTTTACCGACCCGCCCTACGGCATCATCCAGGCCCATGAAGGGCATCTCGGTGAGCGCGAATACGGCGATCACTACGTATTTCGCTACGACTTGGGCGACGGCAGCCTGCGGCCAGTCGTCATGGATGTGGAAGAGCCCAACGGCCTGGCGTTTTCGCCCGACGGTCGCATCCTGTACGTTGCCGATACCTCGGCGGCGCTGCAGCCACCTGGCTCAGGCAATCAACTGATCCGGGCCTACGACGTAGTGCCCGGCCGGGCGGCAAAAAACAGCCGCGTGTTCGCTCGCATGACGCAGGGTCTGGCCGACGGTTTCCGGGTGGACCGTGAGGGTCGCATCTGGACGAGCCACGGTTCGGCCATCACCATCATCGCCCCGGATGGCACCTGGCTGGAGACCATCGACATGCCCGAAAAGGTCGGCAATCTGTGCTTCGGCGGCGACGACGGCAGCCAGCTCTTTGTGGCTGCCTCCACCAGCGTCTATCGGCTAGAGACTTACACCACCGGCGCCGAGCGGGAGCTGGCGCAATGAGCCACCCGCTGTTAGAGATCCGTAACCTGCGCAAGTCTTTCTTCGCTACCCAGGCGGTGCAAGACGTCTCCTTCGACGTGCACGAAGGGGAAATCGTCGCGCTGATGGGCGAGAACGGCGCGGGCAAATCCACCGTCATCAAAATGATGGCCGGGGTATACAAGGCCGATTCGGGCACCATGCGGGTACTTGGGCAGCCAATCGAGGAAGTCCGGGCAAAGCAGGTCTCCTTCATCCACCAGTCGCTAGGACTCATCGAGTGGATGACCGTTGCCGAAAACATCGCTTTGGGTATGGGGTATCCCAAACGCGGCCCGTTCATTGATCGCAAGGCCATGAACGAGCAGGCTGCGCGGGTGCTCGACCTAGTCGGCGGCGGGGTCGATCCCGAGGCGCGCATCTTCGATCTGCCGCGAACCGAACGTTCCCTGCTCGCCATCGCGCGGGCGCTGGTCGGCAACCCCAAGCTGCTCGTGCTGGACGAGCCGACCGCGTCGCTGCCGCAAGAAGAAGTCGAGCGGCTGTTTGAGGTGCTGCGGCGGCTCAAAGCCGACGGCACCGGCATGATCTACGTGTCACATCGGTTAGACGAGATCTACGCCATCGCGGACCGGGCCGTCATCATGCGCAACGGCAGCAAGGTAGGCGACCGCGAGGTGGCGAACCTCGAACACAGCGAACTGGTCAACCTGATCGTGGGTAAAGAAACTCGCACGGTCAACTTTTCGCAGCCGCGCGATGAAGTCCGGCTGCAGCTGAAGGGCGTCCGGATCGGTGAGGTTGGCCCGATCGACATGGCGGTGAAATCCGGCGAGATCGTGGGGCTTTGCGGCTTGCGAGGCGCCGGGCAGGGCCCAGCCGGGCGCGCCATCGCGGGCGTCGACCCAATCACCGAGGGCAGCATTTTCTTGGGCGGGAAGGAGACCCCGATTCGTTCCGTGCGGCAGGCAATCGCCAATCGGATCGCGTTCGTCACCTCCAATCGGGAAGCCGAATCCATCGCGCCTGGGCTACCCGTTCGCGAAAACCTGTTCCTTAATCCCCGACTGTGGGGGTTCCGCTGGTTCCAGCCCAATCTCGTGGGGCCGGAACAAGCCCGCGCCCAAGAAATCACCGAGACGTTTACGATCAACCCGCCCGATCCCGAACTGGCCGCCGACACCCTGTCCGGCGGCAACCAGCAGAAGGTGGTCCTGGCGCGATGGTTGAGCCTGGAATATGACGTCGTAGTGCTGGAAGAACCGACGATGGGCGTCGATGTGGGCGCGAAATCCGAGATTTACCAGTTGCTGCGCGAAGCCGCCGATCGAGGCACGGTGATCATCGTCGTCACCACCGACCTCGAAGAGGCCACCGCGATTTGCCATCGTGCCCTCGTGTTTGAGCGAGGCCGCCCCCGGGTCCAGGTGGATGGTCCCGACCTCAGTATTGCCAATTTGATGGCAGCTGCCTCCGGGCTTGCCGTCACAGTCGTTCCCGCGTCGCAGAAGTGAGTATCCAATGTCGATGAGTACCTCCATCAAGTCAACGGCCCTGGAACCGGGAAAGACGGTTGGGCTAGGCCGCAGGATCATGACCATCTATGGCATGGTGTTCTTGGCCCTGTTGCTGTTCATTCTGTTCGCGATCGCCAAGCCGGACACCTTCCCGACGTTGCTGAACTTCCAGCTGCTGGCCTCCGCCAAGGCACCGATGCTGATAATCGCGCTCGCGGTCACCATTCCGATGGTCACTGGCAAGATCGACCTGAGCGCAGGCTTCGCCGCTGGGCTCTGGCAGGTCATGGCCCTGTCGTGGCAGATCGCGGGGCTGGACTACCGCATCGTGATCGTGCTGTGCCTGGTGGGCGGCGCTGTCATCGGCCTGTTCAATGCGCTGCTGGTGGAACTCGCCCAAGTTGACGCCTTCATCGCCACCTTGGCGACGGGACAGGTGATCTTCGCCATCACCATGTGGTACACCGGCGGGCAGCAAGTCACCGACGCTGCGGGACAGCGCGCGGTCGCGTTCGACGCGCTCGCTACCTGGAGCCTGGGACCCATCCCCGGGCCGTTCATCATGGCCGTAGTACTGGCAATCTTGATGTGGCTGATCCTTGAGTTCCTGCCCGTCGGACGCTACCTCTACGCGGTTGGCGCGAACCCGGATGCGGCCAGGCTAACCGGCATCCCGCGGCGCACCGTCGTGGCATTGGCCATGACCTCCTCCGGCGTCTTTGCCGCGCTGGGCGGGGTGCTGTTGGCGGCCCGGCAGGCGGGCATCGCGCAAGCAAATATTGGGCCTGACTTCCTCTTGCCCGCGCTCGCCGCCGCCTTCCTTGGCTCGACGACCATCAAGCCAGGCCGGGTGAACGCTCTTGGTACCGTCCTAGGCGTCTTCATCACCACCATCGGCATCTCCGGGCTGCAGCAGTTGCTGCCGGGCCAATACTTCCTGGAGCCACTGTTCAACGGCCTGACGCTGATCGCAGCGATCACCATTGCCTCGATCGCTTCCCGACAGCGGCTGGCCCGGGCAGACAGCAAGTACAGCGCTCGATGATCAATCGTCGAAACCTGATTCGCACACTAACACCGAGGATGTGGTTGCCAACGACGGCTTAACCACGGCTCAATCAACTGAAAGGAGTTAGGCGATGTTTGCTCGAACACGATTGCTGGCAGGGCTGGGGTTGGTCTCCCTGCTCTTGACGGCTTGCGCTTCCGGAACGGTGGCGGAAAACAACTCGGAATCCTCCGATTCGGCCGCTGAAACCAAGGCTGCGGAAACGCAAGCGGCTGAAACCCAAAGCGAAGAATCAAGCCAAGCAGAAACCCAGACAGATGACGGCGCCGACTTTGTCGCGAAGTCCAAGGAAATCGTCGAAGCTGCCCTGGGTAAGGGTGAAGGCTTCACCCCGGCAGTTGGCGGCCCCAAGGCGCAGAACCCTGGTGCAACCATCGCCTACGTCGGCGCTGACCTAACCAACGGCGGCATCAACGCTGTTGCCGACGGCGTCAAAGAAGCTGCCGCCGTCATCGGTTGGGAAGTGACCATCCTGGACGGCAAGGGCTCAGCCCAAGGCCGCACCGAAGCGCTCAGCCAGGCCATCGCCCTCAACCCGGCGGGCATCATCCTCGGCGGATTCGACGCCAAGGAACAGGCCTCCACCATGGAGAAGGCAACCCAGGCGGGCATCCCCATGGTCTCCTGGCACGCTGGGCCGACCGCTGGCCCCATGGCAGAGTATGGCGTTTTCACCAACGTAACGACCGACGCCATTGAGGTCTCCACGCTGGCGGCAGCATTCGTGGTGGCCGACTCCGAAGGAACCGCAGGCGTGGCTCTGTACACCGATCGTCAGTACGACATTGCGGTGGCCAAGTCCGATGCCATGAAGGAATACATCGAACAGTGCTCGGGTTGCAAGGTGCTGGCCTACGAGAACAGCCCGATCGCCGAAGCCGACTCGCGGATGCCGTCGCTGGTGGCCGCACAGCTGCAGCAGTTCGGCGACGAGCTCACCTACCTGATGGGCATCAACGGCAACTACTTCGGTGGTGCGCAGTCCGCGCTGCGGGCAGCCAATATTCCTGGTGATGGCCCGCCGAAGGCAGTGGCAGCCGGTGACGGCGACGCCGCCGAATTCCAGCGCATCCGTAACCACGACTACCAGACCGCCACGGTCGCCGAGCCGGTGTACCTGCAGGGCTGGCAGCTGGTTGATGAGCTGAATCGAGCGATGGCCGGGGAAGAAGCCTCCGGGTTCATCGCCCGCCCGGGGCTGATTGTTGCCAGCAACGTGCCCGAGGCTGGGGTCTTCGATCCCGACTCTGGTTACCGCGACATATACACCAGTAACTGGGGCAAGTAAGTCCAGACGGGGTGGGGGCTTGAGCCCCCACCCCGGTGGCACATTTATCGGTTTGGCCGCACTGGCGGCGTCATGGAAAGGCAACGAAATGGGATCGCAGTTTGAGCTAACGGGGCGAGTGGCCCTGATCACTGGCTCCAGCCGGGGGATTGGCCTCGCACTGGCGACGGGGCTGGCGCAAGCGGGAGCACACGTGGTGCTGCACGGGCGAAACCAGGAGACGTTAGGTAAGGCCGCCAGCGAGTTGCGCGCCGCCGGATACCACGTCGATACGGTGGCG
>PDWJ01001999.1_pt1 | contig 22948 bp, 17 predicted proteins | sample 1430881 | NCBI WGS metagenome assembly PDWJ01 (sample SAMN01162460, study PRJNA174530) | Oral metagenome, whole genome shotgun sequencing project. | biome: Marine environment; feature: Marine mammal; material: Swab sample of the gingival sulcus; isolation source: swab sample of gingival sulcus... | reverse complement strand
TAATTCAGAGAAAGGGAATTGGATATTAGAGTAATTTTGAAGGAGAATTTCATTCTCCAGTAAAACTATGGATTTCCAATCCATAGTGGTTTATTTTTCAAATATTTATAGAATGATATATTTACATATTATAAATTATGCTTATTTTTGTTTTAAACACTTGATATATAGTATTTTATTTTTATTTTGAAAGAAATTTATAATAAATCTAAATAAAGATATAATTATATGGATATCAATTCTTTAAAACTCATCATAATTCTAATTGTAAATAAATGATAATATTTAAATATCTGATTGTCAGTATTATATTTATTATTTTAATGGGTTGGAATAGGTGATGTGTTTTAGAAAAGACTTTTGTAATTTTGTGCTCGTTAAAAAAAGTATTGTCACTAAAAAAGATGTAAATTGGGACCAGAAGTAATATATTCCGTAGCTTCCCTTGCAGGAATAGGAACTGCATCCGCTATCATTTTATATTTTGTAGCACAAAAGTTTAATGTTATTGAAGATCCTCGGATAGACGAGGTTGATGAGGTATTGCCGGGTGCGAACTGCGGTGGTTGCGGTTATGCCGGTTGTAGGGCATTTGCAGAAAACATTGTCGCAGACGAATCTTTGGAGGGAAAGAATTGTCCGGTAGGAGGTGCTGATGTGATGGGCGTTATTGCCGAAGTATTGGGCTTAGAAGCAGCTTCAGTTGCACCTCAAATTGCTGTTGTAAGATGCAACGGAACCAAAGAGAATGCGGTAAAAAAAGTAGCCTATGATGGTGCTACAACTTGCCAATTTGCACATGCATTATTTTCGGGAGAAAGCGGATGTCCGCATAGTTGCTTAGGATTAGGCGATTGTGTATTTGCTTGCGAATTTGATGCCATAGAAATTGATGAGGTAACAGGTTTACCTGTTGTTAATGATAATTGTGTGGCTTGTGGGGCTTGTGTTACAGCTTGCCCGAGAAGTGTTATTGAGTTAAGACCTAAAGGAAAGAAAGACAGAAGAATACATGTTTGTTGTGTAAACCAGGAAAAAGGTGGCGTTGCTAAGAAAAACTGTCAAGTAGCCTGTATTGGTTGTGGAAAATGTGTTAAAACATGTCCGTTTGATGCCATTAAACTGGAGAATAGTTTGGCATATATTAATCCGGATGCTTGTAAATTGTGTAGGAAATGTGTAGCAGAATGTCCTACGGGTGCTATTCACGAATTAAATTTCCCGCCTCGAAAGGAGAAAAAAGTAGAAAAAAAGCCAAAGTCAAAAACTGAAAAACCGGCAGCATCTGTTGAATCTAAAAAGACAACGGAACAGCCAAAACCGGAAGTTAAAGTAGCTGCTAAAGCAGAAGAAAGACCAACTGTAAAAGCTGAGAAATCGGTAACTGAGGCTAAAAAAATAGAAGAACAGCCAAAATCGGAAGCAAAAACTGAAACTAATGTTGAAGAAAAGGCAGTAGCAAAGGCTGAACAAGCCAAAGAAATGGTTGAAAAAGAAAAAGATACAGAAAATACATCTAAGGAAAATTAATGTATTCGATTAAATAAGGATTTGTTTATATGATTGGATTAAAGACATTTACATTAGGAGGAGTTCATCCTGAAGAAAATAAATTATCGGCAAATAAGCCCATAGAGGTGTTGCCTGTTCCTAAGATGGCATACATTCTTGTAGGGCAGAATTTGGGAGCCCCTTCAAAAGCCCTTGTTAAAAGGGGAGATAAGGTAAAAGTAGGGCAATTAATTGCCAAAGGAGAAGCCTTTATTTCTTCAAATGTACATTCTTCTGTGTCGGGAACGGTTAAAAAGGTAGATACCATATTAGATACTTCGGGATATAAGAAATTATCGATTCAAATTAGTGTGGAAGGCGATGAGTGGGAAGAAGGAATTGATAGAACAGATACTATCGTAAGAGATATTAAACTTGATAAACATCAGATTATCGAGGCATTGAAAGAGAAAGGTATTGTTGGGTTGGGCGGTGCTACTTTCCCTTCACATGTCAAATTAATGATTCCGGAAGGAAAAAAGGTAGAATATCTCATTATCAATGGTGTGGAGTGTGAGCCTTATCTTACAGCTGACCACCGTTTGATGTTAGAACATGGCGAAGAATTATTAATTGGAATAGAAATTCTGAAAAAAGGCTTGGATGCAAAAAAAGCCATTATTGGGATAGAAAATAATAAAAAAGATGCCGTTGCACATCTTACAAAATTAGCTGAAAAATTTGAAGGTACTACCATTCAACCGTTAAAAGTAAAATATCCGCAAGGTGGAGAGAAACAGCTGATAAAAGCATTGATAAATAGAGAAGTTCCGTCGGGAAAATTACCGATAGAAGTGGGTTGTGTAGTAAATAATGTAGGAACAGCTTTTGCTGTATATGAAGTGGTACAAAAAAATAAGCCGTTGATAGACAGGATTGTAACGGTTACCGGAAAATCATTGGCTAATCCTTGTAATTTGCGAACACGTATAGGAACACCTATAAAAGAATTAATAGACCATGCCGGAGCTTTGCCTGAAGATACAGGGAAAGTGGTAAATGGTGGTCCGATGATGGGAAAAGCATTGGTAAATATTGATGTGCCGGTGGTAAAAGGTACATCAGGGATTTTGATTTTCTCGGAAGAAGAGTCTAAGAGAGTAGAAGTTCAGCCTTGTATAAGATGTGCTAAATGTGTAGATGTTTGTCCAATGGGTTTACTTCCGCTAACAATTGCAAAATATGGTGAAAATAAACTTTGGGAAAAGGCAGAAAAAGAATTGGTGATGGATTGTATAGAATGTGGCTCTTGTCATTATACTTGTCCTTCGGGTCGCCCATTATTAGACCATATTCGAATTGCAAAGTCATCTGTGGGACAATTAATTAGGAGTAGAAGAAGAAAATAAAAATAGTAGATTTGAGTAAAACCTCAAATTCCTCTCAAGAGAATAAAAATAAATAAAGCCAAGAATATTAGATATTTCTTTGAAGGGATTTTGAGGTGTAAAGATATTGTAGATTTTATAATTGAATAAAAAATTAGCATACGAATGAAATATTTTGTAGTTTCGGGTTCACCGCACGTACACCAAAAAGATAATGTGTCTTCATTGATGCGAGGGGTTATATATGCAATGGTTCCCGCCATGTTGGTATCTATATATATGTTTGGATTGGGTGCCATACGCGTTTTTTTGGTGTCTATCATTGCTTGTTTGGCCATAGAATATCTCATCCAGAAATTTCTTTTAAAGAAAGATACAGTTACCATTACAGATGGTTCTGCTATGGTTACAGCTATTTTGTTGGCGTTTAATGTGCCTTCGAGTATTCCTTCATGGATGTTGATTATGGGTGCGTTGGTGTCTATTGGCATTGCCAAGATGTCTTTTGGTGGATTGGGGCAAAACCCTTTTAATCCGGCGATTGTAGGACGTATTTTTATGCTGATTTCTTTTCCTGTGGATATGACAACATGGCCTAAGCCAATTGTATCCAGAGGATATTTTAGTTTTTCAGGATTGGATAAAGCAATGATTGACTCTATGACCGGAGCTACAAATCTTGGAGTATTAAAAGAGCAAGGTTTTTCGGCTGTAACCGAATATGTGAATCCTTTTATGGGACAAGTTGGAGGTTCGTTGGGTGAAGTTTCGGCATTGGCATTGATGATTGGTGGAATTTATATGATTTATAAGAAGATTATTACATGGCACATTCCTGTATCGGTGATGGCTTCTTCAATATTGTTATCAGGTGCGTTATGGATATATGATCCTGTTCAATATGCAGATCCTGTTTTTCATTTGGTTACAGGTGGTTTGATGTTGGGTATATTTTTTATGGCAACAGATTATGTAACCTCTCCGGTATCTAAAAAAGGTCAACTTATATTTGGAACCGGAATAGGACTTTTAACCATATTGATTAGAGCATTTGGGGCATATCCCGAAGGAGTGTCTTTTGCCATATTGATTATGAATGCGTTTACACCAATTATTAATATGTACTTTAAACCAAAACGATTTGGACATTAAAGATGAGGTCGGAAAAATTAAAAATGAAGAATTAAAAATGAAAGGGAATTAGTTTTGAGTTGGGAAGTCCTAAAAGCCAATCTCTAAAACCTAAAAATTTTATCATTATTAAAAAGAAATTAAAATGGCTAAAAAGAAGAAACCAAAATCAAATTTTGTAAATATGTTGGTGGCATTGGTACTCATTGCTATCATATCAGGATTTGCTTTAGGGGCGGTTTATGTGGCGACCAAAGGGCCTATTGCCGAAGCCAAAAAAGCAAAGCTGGAACAAGCCATAGGATTGGTATTGCCCAAGTTCGATACGGTTAAACATATTGAGGTAATGCCTAAGGAAGGAAAAGAAGTATTGGATTTTTATCAAGGTTATCAAAATGGAAAAATGGTAGGAACTGCCGTAAAAACATATACCAACAAAGGATTTGGTGGAAATGTAGAGATAATGGTGGGTTTTGATAATGATTTGAAAATTATTAATACTCAGGTGCTTAAACATGGTGAAACGCCGGGTTTAGGAGATAAGATGAGTAAGAAAAAATCCAATTGGAGTAATCAGTTTAATGGTAAAAATCCGAAAGGTTTTAAACTGAAAGTGAAAAAAGATGGAGGAGATGTTGATGCCATTACAGCGGCAACAATCAGCAGTAGAGCATTTTGCGATGCTTTGAAACGTGCTTATACAACCATTAGCGAACAGAAAGGAGGTAAAAAATGAATCAATGGAAAAACTTTACCAAAGGATTTATAAAGGAAAATCCTGTTTTGGTATTATTATTAGGACTTTGTCCTACGTTAGGGGTTACCACCTCTGCTATTAATGGTATGGGTATGGGACTTGCCACTACATTTGTGCTTACCATGTCAAATATGGTAGTTACATTGGTAAAAAATCTTATTCCCGATAAGGTGCGTATTCCTGCCTTTATTGTGATTATTGCCACTTTTGTAACCATTGTTGAGATGGTAATGGAAGGTTATTTACCTGCATTATACGAGCAATTGGGATTATTTATTCCGTTAATTGTGGTAAACTGTATTGTATTGGGAAGAGCAGAAGCGTTTGCTTCTAAAAATAATTTTGTTTCTTCAATGATTGATGGATTGGGAATGGGTCTTGGTTTTACCTTGGCTTTGACCACATTGGGATTAATCAGAGAGTTGTTGGGAGCCGGTTCTGTATTTGGATATAAATTTATCAAAGGAGACGGAATGTTGGTTTTCATATTAGCACCCGGTGCATTTTTGGCATTGGCATACCTTATTGCAACAATGAATCATTTTAAAAGAAAAGCCTCATAAGTTATGGAATATATTATCATTATTATCACAGCAATTTTTGTAAACAATATTGTATTATCACAATTTTTGGGAATTTGTCCTTTCCTGGGCGTTTCCAATAAGGTATCTACAGCAGTAGGTATGGGTGGTGCTGTTGTGTTTGTAATGACTTTAGCAACCATTGTTACTTGGTTGATACAGCATTATGTTTTAATTCCATTGGGATTGTCCTTTTTGCAGACCATTAGTTTTATTTTGGTTATTGCTGCATTGGTACAAATGGTAGAAATTATATTAAAGAAAGTGAGTCCGCCTTTATACCAAGCATTAGGGATTTTTCTTCCGTTAATTACCACAAACTGTGCCGTTCTTGGAGTTGCTATCCTTACCATGCAGAAAGATTACAATTTGTTAGAAGGTGTTGTTTTTGCAGCTTCTAATGCATTGGGATTTACATTGGCATTGGTACTTTTTTCAAGCATCCGAGAGCATTTGGATTTAATGGATGTACCTAAAGGAATGAAAGGTGTGCCTATTGCATTGGTTACTGCCGGTATTTTGGCATTGGCATTTATGGGATTTGCCGGATTGGTATAAAATAATTATGAATGGTGAATTATAAATTGTGAATGGAGTACGATTTGTAAATTGTTTCAATAATAAATATAGAGACGTCCAATTTTTAAAATTTGGGCGTTTTTTAATGACCATAACTTTACAGATAGAGAAAATAAAATTAAATATCAATTTAAACGAAAGTTGAAGTGTTTTAGCCAAAACAATGGTAGAAGTGAAAAAAGGTATTTTATTAGGGGTGATTTCAAAGTCTAAATGGTATAACAAGAAAATTATATACTTTTGTTAGTAAATCCGAAATATATGCAAAAATCTATCATATTTGTTTCCTTAGGACCCGGAGATGCTGAATTAGTTACGATAAAAGCGTTTAAATGTTTGCAACAGGTTTCTGCAATTTATTGTCCGGCAACGATGAGTAAGGAGAATAAAATGAAGTCACGGGCGGCAAAAATTGTTCAGGATTTGGGTGTTGACTCTAAAAAGATACACCTTTTTCATGTGCCAATGAATAAAGAGCGTGTAAAAACCATAAAGGATTACGAATCAATTGCATATAAAATTTCAACACATTTTCTCAATCAAGAGCAATCCATTGCTATTTGTGCACAGGGCGATGCAAGTTTTTATTCTTCAATACATTATATTAGTAAGTGGTTGGAGTCAAAGCAACTTCCTATTCAACGTATAGCCGGAGTTCCGGCATTTATTGCGGCAGGAACTTTGGCAAATATTCATATTGTGAAACAGGAAGAGCATTTACATGTAATTCCCGGAGTATGTACTTATGAAGAGCTTGTAGGCGCATGTACTGTAGGCAATACTGTGGTTATCATGAAGCCTTTACAAAGTGAAATGATAATAAAACAAGTGGTTAAAGATTTTAATCATGTTACTTTTCATTATTTTGAAAATGTAGGAATGATTGATAAATCATTTTATACCCAAGACAAAAGTCTTATTTTAAATCGTAAGTTTCCCTATTTTTCGTTGTTTATTATTAAATGAGTTCAAAATGAAAAAAGCGATATAAAGGGAGGATTTATATCGCTTTTAATTCAAAAGGTAAGACTTCTCATAAAAGATAAAGTCAATTAATAATCAGAATTTCATTAATAAGTTAAAATTATATTTTAATTAAAAAATATCTGTAATTTTATTTAGATTGTTATAACTAATTATTATCTGTATTGCAGTTCAAACATAGTAAAAATTTAGCAAAATAGGTGATTTTACGTAAAAAGTGGGGTTAAACGACCGAATTCTGGGGTTAAAAGGTAATTTTTAGTTAAAAAAAATGATTAAAATTTTCTTTTGTAAATATTAAAATATTGATTATTTCTGAAATAATTAACTTTTTTAGCGATATAATTGAAGATGTCTAAATGATGCTCGGATAACCATTCAATGGCTTCCTTTTTTTCATTACAGGCTTGTGCAAATACAGATAACACCTCATAATTATTATTTTTTAGCCAATCTAACGCCTCTTTTTTATTGTCTATTGCTGAATCAAGAGCAGCAAGATGAGGATAACCATTGTTTAATAACCAATGAAAAGCTTCAACATTTCCTCTGATGGCTTCGGATAGTGCAGATAATTCAGTATAATTATTTGTTGATAACCATGGGATAAAATCTTCAGGAGTTGTGAAAGATTCGGCGAAAGCCATTAATACTTTGATAGGGTAGGAGGTCATTATTCAAAACTTTTAATAAAGGTATTGCATCTATTGTTTCTTGTGTTAACGTTTAAGTTCTTTAATTTAGTGTCTTAATGGATTTTTGTTCTGATTTCATTATCAATTTTTTGTTGTTTTAGGTTTAAAAATCAGTGTGATAATAACACCTGTAATCACGGATAATCCCCCAATAATATGATAAGAGAAAAATTGTTCATTTAATAATAAAATCCCACTAAATACAGCAATAATAGGACTTAAGTTGTTGAAAATAGAAATTTTAGCAGTTGGAATAACCGGTAAAGCAAAATTGGTAAGAAAAGAGGTGAGTGTTGTAGATAATATGCCTAGATAGAGGATTGTCCAAAGAAATTCAGCTTGGAATAAAGGTTTAATATAATCGTTTATAGTATTGTTATACAAATGATTAGTAATGCTCCAGCTGTTAAATACAATAAAAGCGATTACTGTTATCCATATTGTAATTTCTATGGGAGAGAATCTTGTCCCCAATGACTTTCCTATAATGTAATAAGCCACAATTGAACAAACAGAGAGTAATAAAATCAGAATGCTTTTAAGGTTCGTTTCATAACCTGAAAAATCTGTTTTATGATAGATGATGTACAGAATACCAAAAACAGATAGGATAATGCCAATTTTTTGTAACCATGATGTTTTTTCTTTTAGAAAAATACCGGCAGCAATTAATGTAATAATAGGTATGGAAGAAAATACAATTCCGGCTTCTGATGCTGAGCTATGCACCATTCCATAAGCTTGAAATGAAAAAAACATCAAAGGGTAAAATAGAGAAAGCAATAATAAAACCTTGAATTTTTGAATGTTAAATTGAGGAGTTTTTATAATGTTGAAAATCCTTAATAGTACAATTGAGACAAATGCTGCCGTAAATCGATGAGCCAATAAATCAGTAACATTGACATATTTTAATCCGATTTTTATAAAAATAAATGATAATCCAACGATTAAAGTCATTATCGTTAGACCAATGTAAGCACGGATTTGTTGTGTGTTTTTCGACATATTTTTTCAATTAACAATTAATAATGTGCAATTAGCAATTATTTTGCCATCCCACCGCTTCGGCTCCACTCAGCGACCGACTGACGCTCTTCAGTCTTCCGACCTCTTCATTCATCATTCACAATTCATCATTCATAATTTCAGTAGATGTACCCTCAACATATTAAGTGCAATTTGTATGGACTGTAATACGGTTTTATTTCGATTGTTGCCCAATAAAAATCGTTGACTAAAGACCCCATTTGGGGTGGCTATGGCAATCCAAACTAGACCTACAGGTTTTGCTTTGCTTCCACCCGAGGGTCCTGCAATTCCGGTGGTGGAAATGCCAAAATCCGTTTTGAGTAAGGTTCTAACATTTGTAGCCATTTGTTCGGCAACAGTTTGGCTAACAGCGCCGTGATTGGTGATGTCATTGGGGTTAACCTTTAAAACCTCTTCTTTTACTTTATTGTCATAAGCTACAATAGTGCCTTTGAAATATTGAGAAGCTCCTGGTATTCGAGTAATTGCACCTGCAATATTCCCTCCGGTATAACTTTCGGCAGTTGAAACAGTCATTTGTTTTGATAAAAGTAGCTTGCCAATGATTTCTTCTAACGTATCATTATCATATCCGAAAATATAATGATGGATAATCTCTTCTAATTTTTTGATTTCAGTATCTACCTCATTTTTCAAGGTGTCATTATTGCTTCCTACGCCGGATAGTCGGAGTCTTAATGACCCATAATTAGGTAGGTAAGCTAAAGAGATGTGTTCAGGTAGCTCTTTTTCCCAATCTTTGATTAGGTTAGCCATATCAGATTCGCCTATTCCGTGTGTAAGTACTGTTTTGTGATAAATAGCTTGGGTTTTGTACTTTTCTTTAAGGATAGGAATCACATATTTACGCATTAAAACTTTCATTTCTGCAGGCACCCCAGGCATTGAAATGACAACTTTATTATCAATTTCAAAGACCATCCCTGGAGCAGTCCCTACTTCATTGCCAATAACGGTACAGCTTTCAGGAATCATTGCTTGTAGTTTGTTTTCCTCAGTAAATGTTCTTCCCCTTGAAGCAAAAAAGTATTCTACATTTTTTAAAACACTTTCATTAAAGATAAGAGGTGTTTTAAAATATTCTGCAAGTGTTTTTTTAGTAATATCATCATTGGTAGGACCTAAACCGCCAGTTATCAATATGATATGATTATCTGAAAGGGTGTAATCCAATGCCTTAAATATGTCATTTTTATTGTCAGCAATACTTGTTACTCTTTGCACCGAAAATCCGGCATTATTCATCTCATTACCCATCCAAGCAGCATTGGTATTTACCACTTGCCCTATTAACAGCTCATCTCCAATGGAAATAATAGCTGCTTTTATGTCGGTTTTTATCATGGAAATATTGTTTTTGTTTATCGGATAACAAATATAACATATTTGAATAAATGATGGGAAAATGTGTGGACTTAAAATAGAAATAAGTGTGAATATTAAAGTGTTTTATTTCTAATAATCAATATTTTGTTGAATAGTATCAATAGTTGTCGTAGGACGAAATCTATTAATCTAAAAAAAGGTTGTCTGAAAACTCAGACAACCTTTTTTGGTTTTAAAAATTTATGTTATTAGTGTTTAATCACTAATCTTTGAGTTACGGTTTCTTTGTTATTGATTAATGTAATGGTATAGATACCGTTTGCAAGATTACTTACGTTAATTTGTTGTTGTTTTAATTGTCCGAATTTAACTTGTTTTCCAGTCATATCGTATATGAAATATTTATCAAAGTTTCCTTTAATAGAAACGATATTGTTTGCAGGAATAGGATAGATTTGTACATTATCCTTTTCCACTTCATGATTAGCAATTACATCAAAATTAATGGTTGCTCTTTCAGAAGTTCCACTAGAATATACAGCTTCAACACCAGCTTCGTATGTTGTTCTTCCTTCAGGAATATTTAATTCAAATGTAGTTTCTTGTGTTTCGCCTTGATATTCTCCATCCAAATATACTTTGTAAGCAATTAAATGTCTGTTTTTAGATGTGTTTTCTGCTGTTAATTTAATATCATCAATCATTAAGATATAACCACCATCAGAAACATTATTGATACAAACATACTTCACATCTTTTGTTAAATCATAACTATATTGATAGTATTTATCAGAAGGTAATTCGATAGGCTCATCAGTTAACCAAGTGAAATCTTCCGGATTATTTGATGTGTTAGAATAACCAACTCTTATTTTATTTAATTTAGGATCACCTGAAAAAGACTTGGCATGGAATGCAAATGTAAAGTTTTTACAGAAATTAAGTTTTGGAGAAATGATATAATCATTATTTTCTCCATAAGTAGTACCAAAGCTACATAAATACTTATTACCACTGAAAGGAGCTATAGTTGGGTTCAATTCCAAATCAATAGGTGGATTAGTAGCATTAGGAACAAAAACCATATATGATGTAATGCTATGTTCATTTAAAAACTCGAAATTATCAATACCAACAGTAGGTTTTTGATCTAAATCAAGATATGTCCATTCAACTTCTCTGGAAGGTTCTAATTCAAAATTATTATAAGATTCAAAATCATCAAAAATATTTTGTGTAACATTCCAGTTAAAGATGTTTTGCTCACCTGTAATAACTTCCAAATTATATGGTTTTTCTAATATTTCAGTTAATACATGAGATTGATTGTAAGTGTCTTCTGTGCTGAAATCTTCATCGTTTTGTGAAATAGTTTCAAAACCTTCTAATTCAACGTTAATATCATATGTACCTTTAAATACATTATCAAAAACAACAATGCCGTCATTATTCTCAACATATTTTACATATACATAATCAGAATTGTTATTGGTGTTTTTCAATGTGATTTTAGCACCTAAACTTTCATTTTCCTCTGTATTGGTATTGATATTAAATGTGATTTTTGTTGTTAATCCACTAGAAACTGCATTAGAAAAAGCAGGTTCAGACTCGTTACCACCTGAATATACACTTTTTACAGCATAGCGATACCATCCGGCATCAACTGTAGAAAAAGTTTCATCTGTAAAGTTTTCATCTACAACATTGTCAGCCAATAAAGTCCATTCTTCCTGATTGTCAATTTGATCTTGAGGAAAACGATACACTTTAAAGTGATTTAATGATTTTTCTTCTACATGATTTTTTAAGCTTAATGTTTTATCAATATTAGCATATCCTTCAGCTCTTACCATAAAGTTACCCGGAATAGGTCCTAATTGATCAGTTAAACTTTCAAGGGTTTGGAATTGGTTATTTGTAAAGTTTTCAGCCATATAGTTTACATTGTTAACATAAGGATATTCAGGGTCTAATCCATCATCAATTCCAATTTCAAGGCGACCTTTAAAGCTAAGTGCTACCATAAATCCATTGTCTAACATCAAGGGCTCTTCAAATAAATACTCAGACCATGTGTCATCAACGTTAGGAATATCACGTTTTTCAAATAAAATGGTATTGGTAGGTAATCCATTTTCATCCAAAGCAAATATAAATAAGTTTACAAAATCATGAGGCTCATTAACATCAGCTAAATGAGTGTACCAAGTGGCTTTAAAAAGTGCTGCCGGCTCTCTGAAAACGGTTCCAAAAACGGCTAAATCTTCATTGTAATTGTGTGCTAATTGAAGCACTTGATTTCCACCATCATATCTGTACTCTATTCTGTTTTCAGGAGAAACCCAAGAAACATTACAATTTTCACCTACTACTTCTGCTTCAACTTTTGATGGAGGTGTTAATTTGTCCATTAATTGAATGTCATCCAATGTTACAGTTGGACTGTTTACACTAAACATAGTAGTATCAGTAACATAGTTTTCTTTTTTAGTAATCAACGTGTAGTTATCAGCATACAATACATTTTCAATAGAAAATTCTCCATTATCATCAGTCATTGCTTCATAAGGTGCATAACCTGAAATCATAATGTTAGCCATTGGTATTGGATTATTATCTTTATCTACTACTTTTCCGGTTAATATTGCTGAAGGTAAATTTTCTAATTGAACGTTTTGTGTTACATCTCCATCAATATTTACAGTAACTTGTTGTGTAACATATCCAAAAGCAGAAACTTCCATTTGATGTTCCCCCAATGTTAAAAAGTCAAAAGAGTAATTTCCATTACTGTCTGAATATGTTACTAAGTCTGTATTAAGTATTTGAATCATGGCACCTTCAATAGCTTCATTATCGCTATTGGTAATCATTCCTGATAAATTACCACCATTATTTGATTCAATACCTAATTCCACATCAGCAATATGACCTAAAGTCATACCTGTAAAATTATTATCATTTGGATCCTGAGGCATTTGATTAAAATCAAAAGATGTATCAAAACTCCAATATACCCTGGCTCTTTTTTCATTTTCAGGAAGTGTTGAAGCAAAAAAGTTAAAATGGTTTTGATATTCTTCTTCACTCAATACCCTTTCAACCATAATACAAAGGTTTTCTCCATTATATACGAAAGGCTCATCTAAAGTGAATGTTAATTTTAAATTTTCGCCACTGTATAATGTTTCACTTCCTTCGTAAACCAAAGTGAAATCACTAGGAGGAAGCCAAAATCCGTCTTCAGCAGCCAAAGATGATGCTGAAGTATTACTCAACCATATTCTGAATTGTTCTCCGGTTATCTCATCAGGATAATTTGTGCTCACAGTCTTATAAGTATATTGTACATCTGTGATTAAACAAGGTCCGTGATTAATTTCTTCTTGTGTGTAGATAGATTGAGATAAGGATGTTTTTCCGTAGAAATCAATTGGGAAATTATATGATCCCCAAGGAGAAGAAGTATCTCCAACATATACCCAATCATCAGCCATTAATTCTCTTACTGTGTTTTTAATGAACTCATCATTTTCATTATTACGTAATGAAAAACCGTGTTGCGCTAAAGATGACTGTGTAAATACAGACATCAAAATAGCAACAAACATAAGTCTAAATAAAATTTTACTCTTCATGTGTTTTTTTAATTTTTTATTTGATTGATTAAATATTTTTTTTTGCTATTGGCTATTGGCTATTGGCCTTTAGCTTTTGTTTTTTTAGGTTTTTGGCTATTAGTAATTAATAATTAGCAATTATTTTTGAATCATTATTAATTCATAATTCACCATTCATAATTATACCTTACTTTCCTCCAAAAATGGTTTCTACAAATTCATTTTTATCAAATATTTGTAAATCTTCCATTTGTTCACCAACGCCGATATATTTTACCGGAATTTTAAAAGAATCAGAAATGCCAATGACAACACCTCCTTTGGCAGTGCCATCTAATTTGGTTAAGGCTAAAGCTGTAACCTCGGTAGCAGCAGTAAATTCTTTGGCTTGTAAGATTGCATTTTGTCCTGTTGAGGCATCTAATACCAGTAATATCTCATCCGGAGTGTTAGGGATAAACTTTTGCATTACCTTTTTTATCTTGGTTAGCTCGTTCATTAGATTCTTTTTGTTGTGCAAACGTCCGGCAGTGTCAATAATGGCTACATCATAACCTTTTGCTACGGCAGCTTGTACAGTGTCGAAAGCCACTGAAGCAGGGTCGGAACCCATGCCTTGTTTGATTATTGGTACATCAACTCTTTCAGACCAAATAGTAAGCTGGTCAACAGCTGCAGCTCTAAAAGTATCGGCAGCACCTAAGATTACTGATTTTCCGGCTTGCTTAAAATGATAGGCTAATTTTCCAATGGTAGTGGTTTTGCCTACACCATTTACACCTACAACCAGGATAACGTAAGGCATCTCTCTTTTGGGGAAATTGAAGTCTACAATATCTCCTTTTTCATTTTCGGCAAGGAGCGCTGCAATTTCCTCTTTTAAAATCTTATTCAATTCACTTGTTCCTACATATTTGTCTCTTGCCACACGCTGCTCAATGCGTTCAATAATTTTCAAGGTTGTTTCAACACCCACATCCGATGTTACCAAAATTTCTTCAAGATTATCCAAGACTTCATCATCTACAGTTGATTTACCAACTACTGCTTTTGATATTTTTTGGAATACATTACTCTTGGTTTTTTCTAATCCTTTATCTAATTGTTTTTTCTTTTCTTTCTTAGAAAATATAGAAAATAATGCCATATTGTTTCTTTTTTTTACAAAATTACGAAAATCAAATTAATCATATCAATAAAATCGCATAAAGAAAATGATATTTTGTAAAAATAAGTTAATTTATTGAGATGGATAAAGTTCCTTTTTAGGAAAAAAGATGTTTTGTAAAACAAATAAATCATTAGATAAATTGAAAAAGTAACAGTTCATAGAGCTTAAAAGAAAAAAATTTAAAAAGGAGAGGGTTATAATTCTGATATTAAAAAAAACTTAATTTAATATCTACAATTCACAAAAAAGCTATCTTTGTTTGAGAAATTGAAAATAATATGATTACAAAGAGTAAAATTGTAAAAAATTGGCTTTACAGATATACTGGGACCAAGATTGAAGAATTTGGGGAGTATGTGTTGTTGACTAATTTTTCGTACTATATAAAAAAATTTGCGGAATTTGAAGGGGCTGAAATAAAAGGTGTTGATCGCCCTATGCCTAGTGCGACTGCCAATAATATTACCATGATTGATTTTGGTATGGGTAGTGCCAATGCGGCTACGGTGATGGATTTATTAACAGCGATTAATCCTAAGGCATGTTTGTTTTTAGGAAAATGTGGTGGTTTAAAGCAGAAAAATAACCTTGGCGATTTGATTTTGCCTATTGCTGCCATTAGGGGCGAAGGTACATCAAACGACTATTTTCCTATAGAAGTTCCTGCCTTACCTGCATTTAACATGCAAAAAGCAATTTCTACAACCATTCGCGATATGAAAAGGGATTATTGGACAGGAACAGTATATACCACGAACAGAAGGGTTTGGGAACATGATGAGGAGTTTAAAAGCTACTTGCGAAAAGTTAGAGCCATGGCAATAGATATGGAAACCGCCACGATTTTTACCGTAGGTTTTGCCAATGGAATCCCCAGTGGGGCATTATTGTTGGTTTCTGACCAGCCTATGATTTCCAGTGGGGTAAAAACAGAAGAAAAAGACCGCATTGTAACACAAAATTTTGCAGATATGCATATTAAAGTCGGTATTGAATCACTTAAACATTTGATAAATAATCATATAACCGTGAAGCATCTTTATTTTGATTATTAGGAAAGAATTATGATGAAGAGGTTGGAAGACGGAAGACAGAAGACAGAAGAGCGTCAGCCGGTCACTGAGCGGAGTCGAAGTGGTGGGGAGGAAATTATAAATGGTGAATGATTATAAATGAAAAAGTTAGAAGTGAGATGGCAAAATAATTGCTAATTGCACATTACTAATTGAAAACCCCAATACCTAATACCCAAAACCTAACACCTAAAACAATGGATTACAAAGATATTCTTAAAGATATTGATAATAAAAACTATAAACCGATTTATTTTTTACATGGATTGGAACCTTTTTTTATTGATAAGATTGCGAAATATATTGAGGAAAATGTGTTGTCGGAAGATGAAAAAGATTTTAATCAAACTTTGATATATGGTAAGGAGGTAGATGTTGCTCAATTGATGAATGTGGTTAGGCAATACCCTATGGGAGCTGAACGGCAGGTGATTATTATCAGAGAGGCACAAGATATTAAAAAAATGGAGTTGTTGGAGCCTTATTTTGCAAATCCGGTTTCTTCAACATTGTTGGTATTGGCATACAAACATAAGAAAGTGGACAAGCGTAAAAAATTTTATACGGCACTTAAAAAAACAGCGTTGATTTTTGAGTCAAATCCACTTTATGACAATCAGATACCGGCATTTATTTCAAAATATATCAAAGAAAAGGGCTATTCTATTACGCCTAAAAGTTCCTTGCTCATTCATGAATTTTTGGGTAATGATTTGTCTAAAATAGCCAATGAAATTGATAAAATGTTGATTAATTTTCCTACACTTAAGGAAATTGTTGAAGATGATATTGAAAAAAATATTGGTATTAGTAAGGATTATAATGTTTTTGAATTACAAAATGCTTTGGGACGTAAAAATGTACTGAAAGTCAATAAAATTGTTGCTTATTTTGGAGCCAATAAAAAAGATTTTCCAATGGTAAAGGTTATTGTAAATCTGTTTTACTATTTTCAAAAATTATTCAAGTATCATTTTTTGGACAATAAAACCGATCAAAGAGCCATTGCAGCTTCTTTGGGGGTTTCGCCTTATTTTGTAAATGATTATATTGATGCTGCCAAGCAATATAATCCGAAAAAATTATCACAAATCATATCTTTATTACACGAATTTGATTTAAAATCAAAAGGATATAAAAATGAAAGTATTTCGGAAGATATGATGCTCAAAGAATTGATTTTTAAAATAATGCATTAATCTATTTGTAATGAATCAGCCAATTACAAAACACCAAAGTATATTTAATGACCCGATTTACGGTTTTATTACCGTTTCTTCCGAATTGATTTTTGACATTATAGAACATCCCTATTTTCAAAGATTAAGAAGAATTAATCAGTTGGGATTAACCAATTTGGTGTATTCAGGAGCCAATCACACCCGATTTCAACATTCTATTGGTGCCATGTTTTTGATGCAGGAAGCTTTGAATGTATTGACTCAAAAAGGACATCATATTACAGATGAGGAGCGAGAAGCTGCATTGATTGCCATACTGTTACATGATATTGGACATGGGCCTTTTAGTCATACGTTGGAGGGGAAACTTATTCCCGGAATTTCTCATGAGGATATTACCCTTTACTTTCTTGAAGAACTAAATCGGAAAAAACATGGTAAACTTACATTGGTAAAGCAATTGTTTACAAAACAGTATCCTAAGAAGTTTCTTAGTCAGCTGATATCAAGTCAATTGGATGTTGATCGATTGGATTATCTTAGAAGAGATAGTTTTTATACCGGTGTGTCTGAAGGTATTGTAAACAGCCAACGTATTATCAAAATGATGAATATTCATGATGGCGAGTTGGTTATCGAAAATAAGGGGATTTACTCTATTGAAGAGTTTATTTTGTCTCGCAGACTGATGTATTGGCAAGTTTATATGCATAAAACGGTGCTTTCGGCTGAATTTTTACTCACAAAAATTATTCAGCGTGTGAAAGCATTAAATACACCGAATTTATTTGCTTTATTGCCTGATTACTTCACTCAAACTTTAAAATTACATCAAAAACCACAGTCAGATTCAGCATTGACACAGACATTAAAGCATTTTGCTTTAATGGATGATTATGATATTATTTCGGCTATAAAGCTTTGGAGCAGATGTGATGATTATATTTTGTCAAACCTGTGTAAATCTCTAATTAATAGAAATTTATATAAAATTGAATTGCAAAACACACCATTTGATCGCCATTATATTCAAACGTTAGAAGAAAAAATACAACACGATTTTAAGGCCTCAAAAGAAGATTTAAAATATTTGATATTTGATGGTGAAGTGAATAATTATGCCTATAATCCGCAAAGTAGCGACATTAAAATACAATATAAAAACAATGAAGTAAAAGACATTATGGAAGCATCAGAGCATTTTAATACCATTGGAATTACCAAAATCGTAAATAAATATTATCTGTGCTATCCTAAACAAGCGTTTTAGGAATTATAAATTATGAATTATAAATTGTGAATGATGAATTGTGAATGATGAATTGTGAATGATGAATTAATTTGACAATGTAGAGATGCAATGCTTTGCATCTAAAATAAATTATACTAAAAATGCCAATAAAAAACACGTCATTGCGAACGCAACGTAGTGGAGTGTGGCAATCTCCCAACCAATTCACAGAGGTTCTTTTCCAATGTTTTATTGATGGATGGAGATTGCTTCGCTATGCTCGCAATGACGAGTGTTAGTCGGTCACTGAGCAGAGCCGAAGAAGCATTGGCAAAATATTGTTAATTACTCATTACTAATTGATTTAACGGCCAATAGCCAAAAGCTAAAGGCCAATAACCAAAATTAAAAACAAATGAAAAAAAATATTATAATCCTTATCCTGTTTACTGTTTTATTATCAGGGTGTTCATCCTTACAAAAAACAAAAAAGACAAAGCCTCAATCGTTTGAGGGAAAAATCACATTTGATATTACTTATTTGAATAGCAGTTTGCCACCGGAAGCTATACAGCAGTTGGCATCTAAAACGGTATTGTATATTAAAAAAAGTATGATGAAATCAGATTCATATTCAAGGATGATGTCTAATCAAGCTATTAAAGATGTAAAAGCACAAACAGTTATCCGTTTACTAACGGTAATGGGACAAAAATATATGGTAAAAGATACTTTTGAAGAGATTGTGTCTTCAAAAAAACAACTTATCTTTACTGATAACCATAAGATAATTGCCGGATATGATTGTAATGAAGTAATTTTAAAAGATGAAGAACATACAGATACTTTATATTATACACCACAAATAGGAACTGTATCATATAATTTTGATGTTCCTGATTTTAATAAAATTAATGGTATTCCATTATCATATACCATGCACACCCCTTATTTTAGCATTAAAATGGAAGCCAAAGAAATCTCAAAAGAAAGGGTTTCAAATAGTATTTTTAAAATACCATCAGATTATAAAGAGATTACGGAAGAAGAGTTGAAAAAGATATTTATTGAGTGATTAAGTCATTCTATTGAGGATAATGTATTTCTATCAAAAGAACAGAGTATTAAGCTGTTTTCTGTAATTATTTACAGTATCTGAATTTTTCGATGCTATTATCTTATCAATATTATTACTAATATTGGGCAGGTTAACTTATTCCTATTTGTTGGTCTTTTTTTAATAGGAGCTTTTTTATTTTAATAAGTTTCAATTTTTAGTTATAATTTTGTAAAAATTTTAATAACCAGTTATCTATTAAAAGAAAAGTTCTTACATTTGCGAGGTTAATTAAGAGATTTAATATAATTATATATTCATTTGATACATCATTTTCATGAAACACATTACAAAAATTAATATAGGTAGGTTAGTAGTTTTATTTTTAATAGTTTCTTTTTTAAGCTCATGTGTTTCTCAAAAAAAGATAAAATATCTTCAAAGTGAAGCGGAAAAACAGCCATTCGTCGAGAAAACATTTAAAGGAGCTCCAATAGCTAATTATTTAGTAAAGGAAGGAGATAACTTATATATACAGGTGTCTTCAGAAGACCCAAATGCTAGGGAATATTTTATGGGGTTTCGTCCTACCGGATACTTGAATAATAATGTAAGTGCATATTTGAATAGTTATAAAGTAGATGATAATGGAAATATTGATTTTCCTGTTACAGGTTTGGTAAAAGTTTCTGATTTGAATGTGGATCAAATTAGGGAGAAAATTCAAAATAAAGTTAATGAATACTTTACAGCAAAAACAACGATAATTGTAAAATTAGTTAATTATAGTATTACCATTTTAGGAGAGGTAAGACGTCCCGGAAAATATAATATTTATCAAGATTATTTAAATATTTTTGAAGCTTTAGGAATGGCAGGGGATTTGACAGATTTTGCACAAAGAAAAAAAGTTAAATTATTGAGACAAACAGAAACAGGATATAGAATGCAGGTTTTAGATTTGACAAAAGATGAGATTTTAACATCTGATTATTACCAAATTATGCCCAATGATATTCTTTACATTGAGCCGTTGAAAATTAAGCAGTTTGGTTTTGCTTCATTTCCATATTCAATTTTGTTTTCAACTATTACCACAACATTACTTATTCTTAACTTCTTAAATAAAAAATAATAGCAATGGCAGAAAATAATAATCCTCAAATAAATTTAAATCAAGAAGAAGGAGTTGATTTTAAAAATATTCTTTATCGAATACTTTCGAATTGGTATTTATTCGCAATAACAATTATTATAGCCCTTACAATTGCTTTCTTGTTTAATAAATATAGTAAGACGATTTATGAGATAAGTACGACAGTATTGGTACAACAGGATAAGGGTATATTAGCTAATGATTTAATGGGGATAGGTTTTAATGGAAGTAATCAAAACCTTGAAAATGAAATAGGTATTTTAAAGTCTTTTTCATTGACAAATAGAACAATACGAGAATTAGATTTTGATATTTCATATTATGAGGAACGTAACTTTATTGTTAATGAGTTATATGAAGAAAAACCGTATAAAATTATTTTTGATAGAAGTGTTCCACAAGTAACAGGTGTCCCTTTTTATATTACTATTATTGATGAAACTAAATTTGATTTAGATTTTCAAGCTACTAATTTTTCAACTTTTCATTATGAAGGGTATGAAAGATCAAGAAAAGAAATAGAAGAACATTATGAATTAAATCAGAAGTTTAAATTTGGACAATGGGTAGAAGCGCCTTATTTTAGATTTAAGGTAGAATTGTTAGATAAAAACTTAATGGAAGAGTATAAAGATGTTCGTTCGTTTTTTCAGTTTAATGATTTAAATGTATTAACCAAACGTTATAGAGAATTTAATATAGAGCCAATTAATCGAAATGCATCTATTTTAAAATTATCTATTAAAGAAAATAATGTTGAAAAATCAGTAGATTTTTTGAATAAATTGACTGAGGTATATCTAAAAAGAGGATTGGAAAAGAAAAATCAAATTGCAATTAATACGATAAAATTTATTGATGAACAACTTACGCATATAAGAGATTCATTGAATAGTGCTCAAATTAATATGCGAAACTTTTTATCTACGAATAAAGTGATGAATATTGATTTTCAGTCTGATATGCTTTTTTCGCAGATGAAAGATTTACAAAATAAAAAAGCAGAACTTTTGGTTAAATCTCAATATTATAAGTCATTTAAAGATTATTTGGTAAAAAATAGAGATGAAAATTTAGATGATATTGTCGTGCCATCAGCAATGGGAATTAATGATCCGTTGTTGAATGGATTAATTACAAAGTTAACACAATTGTATGAAGAGAAAGCAGACCTTAATTTTTCTTTGAAAAAAGACAATGTTTTATCAGGAAGTATAGCTGCAAAAATTAGACAAACAACAAATACAATTATAGAAAATGTAAGTAATATTATTAAAACGTCAGATATCTCAATTAATGATATTAACAAAAGAATTGATAAGATTACAAAAAGTGTTCAAAATTTACCGGAAACACAAAGGAAGTTGATAAACATTAATAAAACCAATCAATTTTTGGATAAGGTATATGCATTTTTGATGGAGAGAAGATCTGAAGCTCAAATTACCAAAGCTTCAAACCTATCTGATAATGAAATAATAGATATTGCAAGGGTTGAAAATGCTGAAATAGTATTTCCTAAAAAAGTTATTAACTATTTGATTGCATTGTTATTAGGATTACTATTTCCTATAGCTTATATTTTTGGTCGAGAATATTTTAATGAAAAAGTTCTTGATAGAAAAGATTTGGAAGATAATTTGAAAGGAGTACCTTTCTTAGGACAAATTATGAGTAATGATAAAGAAACAAATTTGATTGTTTATCAGTCTCCTAAGAGTTCTGTTTCAGAGACTTTTAGAACGGTTAGGACAAATCTTGAATTTGTGACGAAGAACAAGGAAAAATCTGTGATTTTGGTTACTTCATCTATTCCGGGTGAAGGAAAAACTTTTATTGCTGAAAATTTAGCATTGTCATATTCTTCTTATGGAAAGAAAACAGTTATTTTAGGTTTTGACCTTAGAAAGCCTAAAATTTATCAAGATTTTGGAATTAATAACTTGAAAGGTTTATCAACATATTTAACAGGAAGGGATAGTTTGGATGATGTTATTCAACATAATGATGCTGTTGATTCTTTGGATTTAATTATGGCTGGGCCAGTTCCTCCAAACCCTGCAGAGATTATTGCTTCTCAGGAAACAGAGGATATGATAAAAATTCTGAAAGAAAGATATGATTATATTATCATTGATACGCCTCCTGTAGGTTTGGTAACAGATGCTGTTTTATTAACAAAGCATGTAGATGCAACTGTTTTTGTTGCTCGACAAGGCTATACTAATAAAAGACCTTTTACATATCTTGTAAATGATGTGAAAGAGCAAGGTGTGAAAAATGTTTATGTATTGTTAAATGATGTGAAGCGTAGGAGAAATACCTATGGCTATGGTAATTATGGCTATGGCTATGGTTATGGCTATGGCTATGGTTATGGCTATGGTTATGGATCAGGTTATTATAGTGATGAAGATGATGCCGAGTTAGAAAAAAATAGTAGTTTTGTTTCAAAAATATTTGGTAAAGCA
>PDWJ01001998.1_pt1 | contig 22952 bp, 19 predicted proteins | sample 1430881 | NCBI WGS metagenome assembly PDWJ01 (sample SAMN01162460, study PRJNA174530) | Oral metagenome, whole genome shotgun sequencing project. | biome: Marine environment; feature: Marine mammal; material: Swab sample of the gingival sulcus; isolation source: swab sample of gingival sulcus... | reverse complement strand
AAAAGCCTACGCATTGCAGGGCGACTGGATGCCACCAGCGAGGGACTGTTAATCTTAACAGGCAATGGCAAGCTCGATGGACAAATCAACAAAGCGATTACTCATCCGCCCCATGCTCATTCAAAAGCTAACAAGCATAAAAAACAAGGCAAAACTTACCTAGTACAAGTAGAGGGCATACCAACAGAGCAACAACTCGCCCAGCTTAGCAAAGGTGTGACTCTGAAAGATGGTAAAACCTTGCCTGCCAAAGTCGAACATATCACAGAAAATGAATTGCCCATACCACTATGGACAAGAAATCCACCCATCCGAGAACGAAAAAGCATCCCTACCGCATGGCTAATGATGACAATCTATGAGGGTAAAAACCGTCAAGTTAGACGTATGACTGCTCATGTTGGTTTGCCTTGCTTGCGATTGATTCGCTGGTCGGTAGCAGGCTTTGATCTGGGTGAACTGGCTGTGGGAGAATCTGTACGAGTGACTTTGAGTGGGGAGGAGTTGAGGAGGTTGGGGCTGTGAAAAAGATTACTGGTGATGATGAATTTGAAGATTTCTTAAGGGAAGAAAACAAGTACAGCGAGCCTATCCTGCAACGTGCAAGAAGACCACTAATCACCTTAAAAACTCATCTTGAATCATAATTTTGATAAGATTAATTTTTTTAAATTCCAGCGTCGTAAAAGCAATTAGAAGGCAAAAATTTTTCTGCTACATTACTTTTACAAAGCCAGCTACCAGATTCATTTCTTTCCCAAAGAATTTTTTTATTTTGTAGGGGGGGAGCTACCTGGTTGGAAATATTTGCTGTGATGGTTGAAGTGACGGTAAGGGGATTGCTAAACTGAGCAACGCCTAGATTGTTTGGTAGTTGCACTCCAATTTGTGAAGCACCTTGGATTAAATTAGAACCATTCACTCGTGGATCACATTGATTCCTAGCTAGACCAATAATATTCCTACCGCTGTTTAAGCATGTTTCTACGGTGAGTCGCAACTCACCAAGCTCCCCTATAACACGAGTTGCTTGAGCTCTAGCAACATAATTCTGATATTGTGGAATAGCAATGGCTGCAAGGATGCCTATGATGGCGATAACAATCATTAATTCTATTAAGGTAAAGCCTTTTAAGTGATTCATGTTAGATTGCTCCAGTATTTGATATTCAGTGAATTTGTAATATTACAGCTATGCAAGTACATATGCAATTTAATTACTTAATTACCAAGGTCTAAGATTTACTATTTTCTCTACTTCGCCATTATTATTCAACAATACAACCAAATCATCAGCATTGTCAGCACCTCGCAATCCTAACCACTGTGTGTCAGCATCTGAGACAACCGCATCAACTTTATCTTTTGAATTGTATTTATACAAGCCTGATATTGGTTTGGCATACTTTGAAGCCTGTGTAGGATTGAAATTATGATAAACAGAAGGCTGAAAAACAATGCCTTGGTTGCTAGCATCATCATCTATTTGTTTATTGCGTACTTCTATATTTTTAGAAAATTCGACAGATACAAATTTTGGCTTTCCCCAGTCATGTTTTTGAAAGTCATTGGTAATTGATACATTTTCTTCATTCAATGCCATAGATGGTGTAATCACAACTACTCTATCATTTATTTGTACAAGCCAAGCTGGTCTGCCTATAGCAATATAGTAAAAGGCAAATAATATAGAAATGCATTGAATGATAGAGATGATCCATAAATCCGATTTTAATGTTTTTTTACCTTTTTTATAAATGAAAGCAGTTAAACAAGGGCCTAAAATAAAGGATATCCCAGCCATTAATAAGAAAATATCAGTAATATTAGCAGTATGTGTGAGTGGAGCAGGATACCATATCACAAAGGTAATAAAAGCTAATATTCCAATAACTATCGCAGTGACAGTAAGATGAAAGATAAACACTTTACTTTTAGTATCAATTTTATTACTATTCATCTTCAAAACCTATCATAATTAGTGAAACTTTTAAAAGTCATAACATAAAGTTATAAAATATTGAAACTTATGGGTTAGTAAAATAACATAATCAATCATTTTGTTTCTACTACCTAGTTAAAAACCCCACCATAAAGGCAGGGTCTTTAATTATACTACTAACACATTGATTATTACATAAAGATTATTATAAATAACCCTAAGCAATCAATTAGTTACAACCATTAGGCTTATACTTCTCATCTACATCAGTAGTACACTTCCAGTTACCATCAACATCACGCGTCCAAGTAAGTGCCTTACCAGTAAGTGATGAAGAGGCATTGTTACCAAAGCTTGCTACGATTGTACCAGCACCATCTGTTCCAAGTGTAGCTTGAGGATAACCAGTACCGTCAAGTGGATCCGCACCTTTACCTTGCTTACCACCAGTAAGGATGTTAGATGAAGTAGCATCTAGAGAACAGTCAGTCTTGGTCATAGTTTCAGCACCTGGTAAGTTAGAGTGGATAGTACCAGAAAGACGACCATTGTTAGCACAGTACTCGATAGCTGTTTTGATGTTACCAGCTTCACCCATTGCACGAGAGACTTGTGAACGAGCGATGTAGTTCTGGTACTGAGGGATAGCGATTGCAGCTAGGATACCGATGATAGCGATTACGATCATTAATTCGATTAGAGTAAAACCTTTTTGAGCTTGAGTGTTCATAGCGAACTCCTTTAGTTAATATAACTGTGGGTGGATAAAGTATAGAAAGATTACTAACCATTAGTACCGTTCTTGTCTTGTGACGCTTTATCCGTTTTAATCTTGAGTAGTCATTTTAAAGTCTTTTAAAACTTAGTAACGAACTATCTTAACTTATTTAACGCTTCTTACTTAACACTTCTTTGTGTTTAGTTGCGTACACTCATACTGTTGCATTGGTTGTGCCAACTTTTTAGAAAATATGGAAAAAAAGAGGATAAACTTGGCATATAAAAATAAAAGGTATGTTTTTTGGTTTAAAATGTAAAAAATATCAATTTAACGATAATTAACTGTTATTTTTTCTGACATTTTTTGTCAAATACTCAAAAAATGAACCATTTATGATAACGAAACTTTCTACCTGCCATTTTTTAGTTACATTTTTGGGGTAGTTTGTATAAATTTGACATTTTGTGGTAGCAATTGCTGTTAATTGTCATTATTCTATATTTGTTCTTCTATAGACTCTACTATATATAGTAAAAAAACAGCTAAAATAGAATCTATCTAAAAACACTTTAAATATGTAAGTTTGTCACCATAAAGGGAACATGGAATTACTGCTATGCATAATATAGATAGAAGCAAGCAAGTTTAATAGCTATAAATGTTACAGATAAAAGCGAGAAAATATGACAACTGAAACCATTAATAACCAACAGCCAACCACCATTAAAATAGGCGTTGAGCAGTGTGCTGGTCACGGTGACCATTGGGCGTTGTTGACGGATAATATTGCTGAGGATGTGCCACAATGGTTGCAGTCTTCTATTTCTGAGGCTATCATGCCACATGGTTTACATCCTAGCGATGCCCATCTTGATGCCGATGGTGACGAAACCCTTGGCATTGCTGATCAACCTCATGTACTGGTAGCTGGAAATCAAGATGTGCATATTAAGCAAGTGTTGGCTTTGCTATATGGTACGCCAAACCGGCTGATTAACGCCTTTCCTGCGGTTAATAGCCCTTATGGAATCACTGCAAAGATTGAGCGGATTATCGCTTGTGATGACAACCTTGATGCGGTGCTACGTCTGAAATCAGCAGATGGTACTGTGCTTTATGCTTTTGACCAATTATACGCCATTAATCATGAGTTGTATGATAAAGACACTGACTACTATATTAATCTCAGTGCGTGGGCATATCGTATCAAACCCAGTGATAGTAATGAAGTGATTGTTATTGAAGACCAAGATGCCATTCGTTATCATCGTGCTTATAATGATATAGTGGCACGCAATGATGGCAAAGTACCTGATGATATTCAACAGCAGATTGAAGCATGGCAACCGGACGATTCTGTCGATAAAGACGCTCCGCTACTTCCAATAGAAGTCAATATGGGGAATATGTGTGCCTATCTGTTTGGAGAAACATTAGGGCAAGAAGATGATTGCTGGTGTCAAGGGCAGGTACTGGGTAAGCAAGAGACCGAGTTTAACGGCGTTATGCTAACTCTATTTGATGTGGTGATTTTGCGAGAGCCAGACGTTGACCCTGTGGTGGTGCGTGTCGCCACTCGGACGAATGCCGAAACCAATGCCATTGCTGTGGAAGATTATATTCAGGCAAATCTGTGGATGCAAGCCAGTATTTATGCTGAGAATCAGTATGCAGAAGATCGCTAAGCGGAAAGTCAGAGATAGTATGCGAAGAACAGAAAATAGAATGGTAGCAATAATTCAACTACAATTCATCTATAATCTGTGCTAGTATTTATTGTGCTGTATTTTTCAACTTATTTTTCATTTATTTGTATAACTTATAAGGAATATTGATATGAAACTTGTTACTGCTATTTTAAAGCCATTTAAATTGGATGATGTGCGTGAAGCATTATCAGAGATTGGTGTTACTGGTGTCACTGTTACTGAGGTCAAAGGATTTGGGCGTCAAAAGGGTCATACTGAGCTGTATCGTGGGGCTGAATATGTGGTGGATTTTTTACCAAAAGTTAAGCTAGAGATTGCCATCGCTGATAATATGGTTGATCCTGCTATCGAAGCCATCATGAGTGTGGCAAACACTGGTAAAATTGGCGATGGTAAGATTTTTGTATCACCACTGGAGCAAGTTATCCGCATTCGTACGGGCGAAACTGGTGAAAATGCGATTTAGTGGTTATTTTTTATCAATGATATAACGGCTTTTGATATAAAAGCTTTTAGCAAAAAGACAGGGAATGCCCTGTCTTTTTGGATTTTTGTTGTTTTTTAGAGCTTACAGGACTTACGCAAGATTTGTAACTTACCAGCCTACAAATCGTTGCATTTCTATAGCTTAGTATTTTCCAAAATCGCCATAAAGAGGGCTTTTTGCTCGTCACTTGGCTTGGTCATTTGTAATGCCATTAACTGAGAAACATCGCCAATCACAGTAATTTCTCCATTAATAAAGGCTTGCATGGCTACATCCATATTTAGTTCGGTGAGTAGCTTTTTCATAGTGTTATAGCTAAGGTTAATGGTTGATTTGCTATCATCACTATTCAGCCCCGCCTCTTTATCAAAAGCATCCCTATACAAACGCCCCTCTATTAACTTCAATTTAACGGTTTCTGTGAGCTGATAGCCATCTTCTGCCATTTCTTCAGTTATATTTTCGTCATCGATGGCTGTTTTATTGACAGTGTTAGTTGTTATGGTTGTTGTTGACGGCTGTTGACGGTTTTTACCGTCTGGGTTGTCATTATTTGGCGTGATAAGCATATCTAAACGAATGTTTCGCATGGCTGGTGAGAGATGTAAATCACCAATCTTGCTATTTGCCTGTTCTAACATATCAAACCAAGTATCACTAAAAATCTGAATCTGTGCCATTGTCGGTTTCCTTTTGGCAATGCTGTTTGAAAATATAGTTAACTAGTTCATTATACTACAAAATTAAAGCCAATCTACACAAAGTAAATTGGCTTTAATTAATCCGTAAACCATTCAATTTACACACAACAAATTAGTGCTGAACGCCACCAGCACCATGAATGTGACCATGAGAAATTTCATCCTCTGTAGCTGAGCGAACTTCAGCAATTTCAACGTCAAATGTCAATTGTTTGCCTGCCAATGGGTGGTTGGCATCGACTTTTACGATGTCATCAGTCACTTCTTTAACAGTGACTAGCATAACTTGGTCGCCTGCTTGTGACTGAAATTGCATACCAACTTCGATGTTATCAACGCCTTGAAAGTTTTCACGAGGTACCTCTTGTACTGCCTGCTCTTGGTATTCACCATACGCCTCAGCTGGTTCGACAACAGCGGTTAGTTTCTCGCCTGCTGATTTACCTTCTAGCTGTTTTTCTAGCCCTGGGATGATGTTGTCGTGACCGTGTAGATAAGCAAGTGGCTGACCTTCTGGAGACTGGTCTAGCACATTACCTTGGTCATCTTTTAGAGTGTAGTTAAAAAATACAGCTGAGTCTTTTGTGATAGTCATAGGAGTTTCCTAATAGTGATAAAAGATAGTATAAATAATACTAATTTACGCCAATCTCAACTTTTAAATTAACATGATTTATTTTTACAGATAAATCAATTAGTTAAATTTATCTCTTTCTTAAATTGAACCAGTCCTCCCCCTGATAAGGTGGGTGAGAGCGGAAAAAACGAAACACTGTTTCGTCCGCTCGCAAGACAAAGGCTGTGCTTGCGTAGCAAGAGGGGGTTTCATGAAAGTTGAGATTGGAGTCTAATTTGTAAAATAATTTATAAATTATTGATAAGTTTTTTATAAATAGTTCATAAATCGTAAGCTTGATTTGTTAAATAGGGTTGCTAAGATGAGGTTTCAAGGTTTCTAGCAAAATAAATTGAGCTTATTTACTGATTTTGGTTTGTTTTAACTTGTGTTAGCACCTGTATTCTTTTAATATAGAGATTTACTATAAACTAAGAAGTAACTATAACAATTTAATGAGGTATGTTAAGATGACTTCAGATGTACAGCAATTCCATACAAATTTAGAAAATCCAAAATCAGAAAACTTGAACAGTCATCAAATGAATGCACCCAGTCAACCTGCTCCTAGTTTTTATCAGCTAGACTTTGCTCGTTTTCATCAGCATTTAATAGATGTGACTTTTACCTTTACTGCTGAGCGTGACCAACCAGTACTTTGGTTGCCCTCTTGGCTACCTGGTAGCTACTTAATGCGTGAATTTTCTCGTAATATCACCACAGTTTATTACCAACGAGATGACGATGAAGATAACTTACGAGCGGATAAAATTAGTAAAAATGAATGGCAATTAAGCCATGCACAGGCAGGAGAGATTATTTCTGTCACCTATGAAGTCTATTGCTATGATTTATCAGTACGCACAGCCTATGTTGATGGACAACGTATCTATGGTAACTTTTCAGCGTTACTGCTGGCGATAGCAGGACAAGAAAATAACTCTCTGATGGTAACGCTAAAAGTGCCAGACTGCTTTTATCGCAACAAAAATATAGAAAATGTGAAACTTGCCTGTGGTTTAGAATGTTTTCATTCACATGAAATAAGTGGTCAAGAATTTACCATGCAAGCAGATAGCTATGATGAGTTGATTGACTATCCGTTTGAATTGTCTGAACAGGTGGCGTTTGATTTCTTAGTAGAGAATCAGGCTCGCCAAGACCTGTGCCACCGTTTCTTTATCTCTGGTCGTCATCATACCGATGTCAATCGTCTAAAATATGACGTGCAGAGAATTTGTCAAAGCTATGTCAATTGGTTGGGGGATACTCCTTTTAGCAGTTATACCTTTATGACCTTTGCTAGTGGTAATGACTATGGTGGTTTGGAGCATATTAACTCAACCAGCTTGGTAACTCCTCGTGATGACTTGCCAACGGTGATGGAAAAAGAGGAACCAAGCGATGCTTATCAGCGTTATCTTGGTTTGTGCAGTCATGAATATTTTCATGCCTGGTGGGTGAAGACAATTCGCCCTGATGTGATGATGGATGTTGACCTAAGAAAAGAAGTCTATACGCCTTTGCTATGGGTGTTTGAAGGTTTTACCTCCTATATTGATGACTTTATGTTGCAAGCAAGTGGGGTAATCAGCAAGGCAAGCTATCTAAAACTATTAACAGGGCAAATCAATCGCTATAACCAAACCATGGGGCGTGCTTTGCAATCGGTTGCTGAGTCTAGCTTTGATGCTTGGATTAAGCTATATCGCCCCGATGAAAATACGAGTAATGCAGGCATCAGCTACTATAACAAAGGGGCATTGGTTGCCTTATGCCTAGACCTGACCATGCTTAAGCATACGGATGGCAAATACCGCTTGTTTGATGTGGTTAAGACCTTTTATGAGCGAGCAAAACAACAACCAAACTTGCGTATTGGCATGACTAATGAAAATCTATCTGAGGTGATCTGTCGCTTTATTGAGCCTGAAGTTTGGCAAGCATTTTATAATGACCACATCGTGGGGGTGCAAAAACTACCATTTAGCCAACTACTTACAGAAAATGGCATTCGCATTGACATTGATGAGACAGACAATTTTCAGCCTTGGGGCATACAGGTGAATGAAACGGGTGCAGGACTGGTGATTAATAAAGTAAACCGAGACAGTGTTGCCAGTGAGGCAGGGCTCTCAGCAAAAGATGTGATTGTGGCGATTGATGGTATCAAAGCGAGTAAAAAACAGTTGATGAAAGTGGCAAAACAAATGGCTCGTAATTCAGCCAGTCAACGGGTAAATATAGACAGAAATGTAATGGCAAAAAGTAGCAGAAATTATGTAGTTTGTCATGCTTTTCGCCGAGATGAGCTAATAGAGTTTTCTGTGCCTAATATTACCAGTCATGGACGATCTGCACTGCAACCCATTGACAAAGTAAGCTTGTCAATTGATACAACTGGTCTGACAGGTATTATGGGGCAAGTAAAAGTGGATAATTGGTTGGATGTGTTGGGTTAAAATCCTAGAAAACTGTTAGAGACAAGGCACAGAAATAGGGCATAGAGACAGGGCATGCCCTGTCTTTACTCCAAACTACTACCTCTTCTTCCGCCTTGCCTTACGTTTCTTTTTTTCGGTAAACTCATTGATGACGTGTTTGATTTCATCATCACCAAGGTCGGCGATGTATTTCAGTGTGCTCATAATGTCAGAAGTTAAGATATATTGAGCATTTTCAGCAATATGGTCTATACGCTCATCAAAGCTCAATGTGCCTGTTTCTTTATCCTTTTGCACATAATCCAAACGGATTAACGCATCCAAAAAGCCTTTAAACAATGCTCTATCAAAAGCGTCTGGAATGTCATCGGCATACAGCACAGATAGGCGTTGTCCTAGCAAATAACACAGGTCAACCACTTGCTCCGAAGTTAGCTTACCAGAACCTTGCCCTGCCAGCAGTGTCAACGTCATGATATAGCGTTCGAGACTTTGACTGATTGGGGTGGCAAGGACTTTTAGTTGTTGATGTTTTTTGCTATTAACCACAGGATTGCCAACATGGTTGTTTGCCAACTCGACAACGATACCTTGTTCAATCAGCACATCTAGCTTTTGATTGACGATTTCCACTATTTTACGTTGCGGATATTTTAAAAATAACTCAGACTGTAAAAATGGGTACAGCTGTTCGACGATGGTTTCAATACGGCTACGGCTGATGCGTCCATTGCGTTCAATCAAAGCAGACAAACAAGAAGACAAAATGGAAATATGCAAAATATTATTACGGAAATAGCTTAACAGTGGTGCTTGACTGTTCGCCACTTGAATCATATCACCCAATAAGTGTGGCGTACGCTCAACCAATTTTAGCTTAATCCCATAGTTGATAATATCGGCAGGGAGCATATCGGTCACAGTGGTATCTTCATCATAAGGCAAATCAGTGGCAATGCGTTGATACAGAGCAATTTGCTCACAACAGCTTTCTTCATCCAATGCCATATTTGGTGTCGATAACAGCACCATTGACAACAAAGAAATGGGGTTTAACACGGTTGCTTTATTGATATTTTGTAAAATTTTTACCCCGATATTGCCAATCATATCTTGAGTCTTTTTATCCAGCTCAATATCTGTGGTGCTCTCAGGCAAACAACTTGGCTGTACGTCAAACTTAGTCATAAAATCACTAAGGTGTAACGGTGTACCAAAGTTCACATGCACCGTACCAAAGATACGTTCTAGCTTGCGAGCGGTTTTTAGCAACCCTAGCAAATTTTCTGATTCTTTTGGCTTGCCTTTTAACTCCCCAATATAAGTGCCACCCTCCATGATGCGTTCATAACCGATATAAGTTGGTATAAAGACAATCGGCTTGCCTGCCTTACGCAGATGGCTTTGCACCGTCATAGAAATCATACCAAGTTTCGGCGGTAGCAGGCGACCAGAACGAGAACGACCACCCTCAATAAAGTACTCTAGCGGATTATTACGTTGCACCATACTGTGCATATATTCCTTAAACACCGCACTATACAAAGGGTTGTCCCTAAAGCTACGACGCATAAAAAATGCACCGCCACTACGCAACAGCTTACCCAAAACAGGAATATTTAGGTTATCACCGGCCGCTATGTATGGGACTCTCAGCCCTTGTTTATAAATCACATAAGACAAAAGCAAGTAGTCAATATGGCTACGATGACAAGGCACATAGATAATCTCGTGGTCGGTTGCCAGCTCACGCACACGCTCAAAGTTATTAATCTCCACACCATCATACAACTGTGTCCATAACCACGTTAAAAAATGCTCAAAAAAGCGTATCACTGGATAAGAGTAATCAGTCACAATTTCATTAAGGTAGTGGCGAGCCGTTTCTCGTGTTTGCTTGAGAGTTTTGCCACTGGCTTGACTCTCGATATCAATGGCAGATTTAATCGCAGGTGTATAAATAATTTTATCAATAATATTGCGTTTGTCGGATAAATCAGGACCTATGATACTACTTTGACGTTTGTCTAAATTTGCATGTAGTTGCTGTTGGATGTTCAAAGCAATCTCTCTGCTTGCCTCAGCGGAAGTGATTAACGATTTATTAGTGCTGTTATTGCTAGTTTTGTCAGTGTCTGTGTTATTGTCAGGCTTATCAGCATCACGCTTACTCTTTAACTCTGCAATCATCTGGGCTAAATCAAGCGGTTGATGAAACTCAACAAAGGTATCTCTCCCCATTACACCGATATTAAACAATTGCTTGCTAATACTAGGTTCTGCCCAGTTATCAGCGACCAACAACTTAAATAATGAATCTTCTTTTTCAGGTGCTCGCCCCCAAATGATGGTGACAGGGACAAGACGAACTTTTAATTGTGAATTATGTTTTACCGCAGTCACTAAACGGTGCAGACGAGGCGATAGGCTATTTTTATGAGAGGCTTTTGGATGATGTAAAAATACCATACCCTTTGGCTCATTGACTTGCCCACCTTTTTCGATACTATCAACATCCTTAACTGGTACAAGGGCAGGTGGTAATTTGTGTTCTTTGGTTAGGCTATCAATCAAAATACTATTGGAACGAGAATATTCTTTTATCACATAAAACGTTAGGTAACCATCTTCAAGTGAAATTTTTGGCACTTCACCAACCAACTGTGGTTTGACCGCCACTTCCAATGCCTGCCCAGAAACGCTACGATAAAGATTGCGAATAAATGGATTATCTTTTTTGCTATAAGTCGAATTACTTGACTTAGAACTTGTCTTAGAGCCTGTCCGCAAAGAAGCATCGCTATGACTTTTCTTCTTTTTGGCAATTGATTGAATGGTTTTTAATGGATTTAGCATAGTCGTCGTTTTTTCTTAAGTCGTTTTGTCTTAATATAGATGAAATAATAAAATCTAGTAGGAAGTTATTGTAAAGGAAATTGGGATGGCTGTAAATCGGTGATGTGAATTAATGTTTAGATTTAGAGTGATGAGATTGTTCTTTAGTACTTGGATCTAAGGTTCTATACTTGTCAGCAGAAACACACAATAAAAATTAGACTTTATCAATAAAAATCGGTATGATAAAAGTCATAATTTTTGAGAAAAAAGCCATTTTTTGACCATTTTCAATAGCAATTTTCAATAACCGTTTTTAATAACAAGTTTCGATAACAGTTTTAGATAACAAAGCCACAAGGAGGTCACCATGTCCACACACAACTATCAATCCGCCGAACAAGCTTACGCTTATCCACTCTTAATCAAACACTTGCTCTCTCGTGCAAGGCTTACCGCTAGTAAACAAGAAATCCTCTATGCTGATAAAGTCCGCATGACCTATGATGATTTCTTTCGCCGTATCAATCAATTTGCGAATGTGTTAGCCGATTTAAACCTTAACAAGGGTGACGTCATTGCGGTGATGGACTGGGATACCCCTCGTTATCTTGAGGCGTATTTTTCCGTGCCAATGTCAGAATATATTCTGCAAACGGTCAATGTTCGCCTATCACCAGAAAAAGTGCTTTACACCATTAATCATGCCCAACCAAAGGTGTTGATGCTCAATTCTGAATTTGCCCCTATGGTAAAAGACTATCAGTTTGAGAATTCTTCCATTGAGCATATTATTTGGCTTGATGACCATGGCGTTACCGCAGAATCTGTGTTGGATAGTGATAGCCAAACAAATAGCAAGCACGTTGTCGGTGAATATGAGGCGTTATTAGCAAATGCCAGTGATCAGTTTGATTTCCCTGATTTTGATGAAAACACCATTGCCACTACCTTTTATACTTCAGGGACAACAGGCAATCCAAAAGGCGTATTTTTTAGCCATCGTCAGCTGGTCGTGCATAGCTTGGCGTTGGTTGGTACCTTTGCCATGATGCCTGCTAAGCAAAGCCTAAGCTTTAACGATGTCTATATGCCGGTAACACCGATGTTCCATGTACACGCTTGGGGCATGCCCTATGTGGCGACCATGTGTGGACTAAAACAGATTTATCCAGGGCGTTATATCCCAAAGTTGATGGTAAACTTGATAAAACAAGAGAAAGTAACCTTTACTCACGGTGTGCCGACCATATTACAAATGCTATTGCAACAAGCCTCAGTCGATGATACTCATTTTGACGACATGAAGATGATTATTGGTGGTTCAAAACTCACCGAAGGCTTGGCAAAAGCAGGTTTAGCAAGGGGCATTGAATGTGTCACAGGTTATGGTATGTCAGAAACTGCTCCACTAATCTGTACCACGGATGTGCTTGATACCAGCTTGTCAGAAGACGAGCAAATCAGCCAACGCTGTAAAACAGGTAAGCCTGTTCTTATGGCGGATGTGCAGTTATGGAATGAAAACAACGAGGCGATACCAGCCGATGGTGACAGCACAGGGGAAGTGGTGGTTAGAACTCCGTGGCTCACCCAAAGCTACTTTAAAAATGAAGACAAGGGCAATGAGCTGTGGGAAGGTGGCTATCTGCATACAGGCGACATTGCCAAGATGGACGAAGATGGCACAGTACAAATTACCGACCGCCTAAAAGATGTGATTAAGTCAGGCGGTGAGTGGATTTCTTCATTAGAGCTTGAGACCATTTTATCCTTGCATCCGTCAGTGGCGGATATTGCCGTGATTGGCGTGGAAGATGAGCGTTGGGGCGAGCGACCACTTGCCCTAGTGGTGAAAAAAGCAAGCCATGCCGACACCACAGCCGAAGAAATTCAAGCGTTAGCCGAACAAGCGGTAGAGCGAGGGCTGTTACCGAGTTATGGCGTGCCTAAGCAGTTTAAATTCCTTGATGAATTACCCAAAACCTCGGTTGGTAAACATGATAAAAAGCTCATGCGAGAAATGTTTGGTTAATTGGTTTGGTTGATTTTGTCGATAGAATTAAACTACAATGAATGAAGTAATACTAACAAATAAAACCCTCTGCTTTTGATAAAGTGGGGGTTTTGATATTAAAAACCCCAAAACCAAGAGACCCCACTATGTCAGCCAACACCCTTGTCCATGATTTTGAACTGCCTTTTCAATTATACGATGTCCTAGATACGGAAAAATTATGCAATCATAGCAGATTTTCTGAGCATAATCGTGAGACTTTTGATTCAGTGCTTGAGACAGCCAAAAAGATGGCGACTCAGTTATTTTTACCCCATAATCATCTTGCTGATAAAGATGAGCCTTGCTTTAAAGATGGAAAAGTAGGTATGATTGATGAGGTAAAAACTGCCTACGATGCCTATCGGCAATCAGGCTTTATAGCAGGTCGCTACTCGTTTGCAGAGGGTGGGATGCAACTGCCTGAAACTGTGTTGACGGCTCTATCCAGTTACTTTACCGCCGCCAACCCCTCTACCACAGCCTATCCTTTTTTAACCTCAGCGGCTATCAATGTGATTGCACATTTTGCTAGTGATGAGGTAAAAGCTTTGTTTATGCCTCGTATGTTGACTGGTGAGTTTACTGGGACAATGGCATTGACTGAACCGCACGCTGGCTCATCGCTTGCTGATATTAGGACAACGGCTGTTCAACAAGAGGATGGTTCGTATCGGTTAAAGGGTAGTAAGATGTTTATTTCTGCTGGTGACCATCAGTTATCAGAAAACATCATTCACTTAGTATTGGCAAAACTGCCAAACGCTCCAAGTGGTGTCAAGGGCATTTCCCTGTTTATCGTGCCAAAGTATCGACTCAATGACGATGGCTCTGTTGGTACAGACAATGATGTGCATTTGGCTGGACTAATTCATAAACTGGGCTATCGAGGAACGACTTCTACCGCACTGAGTTTTGGTGATAATGATGATTGCCATGCTTATCTAGTGGGTGAGCCACATTTTGGCTTGCGTTATATGTTTAAGATGATGAACGAGGCTCGCATTGCTGTTGGGTTTGGTGCGGCTATGATTGGTTATCGAGGATATCAATATTCTTTAGCTTATGCCAAAGAAAGAACGCAAGGGCGTATCGCACCCAATAACAAACCAGAAGACGATGCTACCGCCATTATCAATCATGGTGACGTTAAGCGGATGTTACTTGCTCAAAAGGCATACAGTGAGGGCGGTATCGCACTTTGTTTATATGGCTCAAATCTGATTGACCGTATTAATACTTGTGAAGATAGTGCTAATCAAGCTAGTGCTAGTACAGACAGTACTAGTGACGATGGCTCTAGTGAAGACAGCACGAACAAAAAAGCAACGCTTAAAGCTGAATTATCAGAGTTACTTGATTTATTAACGCCTGTTTTAAAGGCTTGGCCAGCTGAATATGGAGTTAAAGCCAATGATTTAGGCATTCAAGTACTAGGCGGTGCAGGTTATACGCGTGAATATTATGCAGAGCAGTTTTGGCGTGATAACCGACTCAATCCGATTCATGAAGGCACAAATGGTATTCAGGCATTGGATTTGTCATTCCGCAAACTTTGGCAAAATAATGGCATTGGTTTAAAAATATTACAACGTGAAATCAGCCAAGATTTACAGAATATTACTACTCCAGAGACGGCAAAACTTGCTGATAAGTTGACACCTTATATAGAAGAGTTGCAAACAGTTTTGTTGCATTTAAGTCGATTATTAGCCACCGAAAAGGCAATTACTTTGACTGCTAATGCACAGGCATTGATGAACGTGCTTGCTACCATTATCGTGAGTTGGATGTGGATTCGCCAAGCCAGTAAGGCAGAGCAATTATTATTGACAACGAGTCCAAATTTAGAAAAACAACAATATTATTGTGGTAAAATACAAACAGCGAAATACTTTATAGATTGGGAGTTACCAACCATTCGACGTGATATTGAACTGCTGATTGAGGATAATTCAGTGTGTACGGATATGCAGGTGGGATGGTTTTAATATGACTTCTTTGTAGTTTACCCATTTTCACTCCCTCACCTAACCTCTCCCAAAGGGAGAGGAACTCCCCTCCCTTTGGGAGGGGTTGGGGGAGGGGGTATATTTCAAAACAATCTAACTCTCAACCAACCCAACCCTTAAAAGGATGAAAACATGACAAACGCAACAGCTTCAAACGTAGCAGGAAAACGTATTTTAATCACAGGTGGTGCATCAGGTATTGGCTTGGCGAGTGCCTTACTGTTAGCCAGCCGTGGGGCAAAGGTACTGATTGGTGACCTAAATGAAACGCAAGGTCAAGAGGCGGTAAAACAGGCAAAAGAAAGCGGTGATGATTTATTATTTCATCCTGTCGATGTGAGCAATGCCGATAGCGTGAAGGCACTTTTTGCTTTTGCTATGGCGGAACTTGGGGGGCTTGATGTGGTCATCAATAATGCAGGGGTTGACCATCAGCCTGCTCCGATGCACGAGCTGAGTGATGATGACTTTGACCGTACCATTGCGATAAACCTAAAAGGCGTGTGGCACTGTATGCGTATGGCGATTGCTTGTATGGTGACCAATGGTGGCGGACAGGTTATTAATATTGCCTCTGTTGCAGGGATTCATTCAGCACCTACTTTGTCTGCCTATAGTGCATCAAAGCATGGGGTTGTCGGACTAACCAAAACGGCGGCCGCTGAATATGCAAAAGTCAATATGCGGTTTAATGCAGTCTGCCCAAGCTTTATTGATACGCCAATGGTGCGTAATACCATGGCGAAGATAAGCGAACGCTCTCAACAAGCCATTATGAATGCCAGCCCATTGCAACGCTTGGGAACAGTCGATGAAATAGCCAGTGCCATCGCATGGATGGTGAGTGATGAAAACACCTTTATGAATGGGCATCTGTTGACGTTGGACGGTGGTATGGTGGCTTAATATTTAATTAATATAGGATTTACGCAATTTAAATGCCTCCTCCCTAAACTTCCCTATCAGGAGGATGGAACTCCCCTCCCTTTGGGAGGCGAGAGAGGATAAAACGAAACACTGTTTCGTCCGCTTGCAAGACAAAGGCTCTGCCTGCGTAGGGGAGGGTATAAAGAGCAACGAGTTGTCTAAGTTTTGCGTAAGTCCCATAACAAGGAAAAATTATGAAAGATTTATTTGATTTAACTGGAAAAGTTGCTCTAGTAACAGGGGCAAGTCGTGGTATTGGTGAGGCAATCGCTCGCCTGCTTGCCTCAAAAGGGGCTCATGTGATTGTCTCTAGTCGAGATATTAGCACTTGTCAAAAAGTTGCTGATAGTATTGTCGCTGATGACGGTGGTAAGGCGAGTGCGTGTGCCTGTCATGTGGGTGATATGGAGCAAATTGAAGCGGCTTTTGAGCATATTAAAGCGGAATTTGGGCGACTGGACATCCTAGTTAACAATGCCGCGACCAATCCTTACTATGGGCATATCCTTGATACCGATATTGGTGCATTTCAAAAAACGGTTGATGTCAACATCCGTGGTTATTTCTTTATGTCAACCATGGCAGGGCGGATGATGCGTGAACAAGGTGGTGGGGTGATATTAAACACCGCATCGGTTAATGGTCTTGTACCAGGGGATAAACAGGGCATCTACTCAATCACTAAGGCGGCCGTCATTAGCATGACCAAAGCCTTTGCTAAAGAGTGCGGTCAATTTAACATTCGTGTAAATGCCTTAGCACCAGGGCTTACCGATACTAAGTTTGCCTCTGCACTAACCACCAATGATAAGATACTACAAGCCACGTTACGCTCTATCCCATTGGGACGTGTGGCACAGCCAGAAGAAATGGCAGGTACGGTATTATATTTGGTTTCTGATGCCTCTAGCTACACAACGGGTGCTTGTATCACTGTTGATGGTGGTTTGTTGGCTTAGCAGTCTATGCCCCCACCTAGTACCAAGGGAATCTATATGCACAACAACGTTCTCATTTTGGGAATAGGACTTATCCTTGTTGGCTTTGTCGTCTGCTATTATGGTGCAGTGAAGTTGCTAAAAGGTTGGCAAAGCCTGCACCATTGGTCAATGGTCAATGGTAAAGTTACCGAGTTTGATGCGATGATGGTCAATCCGTTAGAAGGCAAGCCAGAACGTAGTAAGTATAAAGTGAGCATCCAATATGAGTTTGTGGTGAATAACAAAACCTACCTTGGGCATCGCATTGCCTTTGATGAAGAGTACAAAAATAAAAGTTTTACTCAATTAGAGCATATCAAAAGCAAGTACAAAGTAGGTCAAAATGTACCCATCAATTATAACCCCAATAACCCCGCTGATAGTGTATTACAAGCAGGGATAAACTGGTGGGATGTGCAATATCCATTGACGGGTATGGTGATGATGGTGCTTGGGCTATTGGTATTGGTGACTTGATAGACACTTGATAGCCATCCCAAAAAGAAAATTCACAAAGTTTCCATAATTTTTTTGCTAATAAAATCTAATTTTGTGCTAAAGTATTCGCTAAATTTACTTACAAAAAAGGTTTATCATGCAAATTTTACTCGCCAACCCTCGTGGCTTTTGTGCAGGTGTCGATAGAGCCATCGCCATTGTCAACGAGGCTTTAATTCGTTTTGAACCACCAATTTACGTCCGTCATGAAGTCGTCCATAATAAGTTTGTGGTATCTGATCTTGCCAACCGTGGGGCGGTGTTTGTCGAAGAATTAGACGAAGTCCCTGATGATTCCATCGTCATTTTTTCGGCTCATGGCGTATCAACCGCTGTGGAAGAAGAGGCAAAACGTCGTAACTTACAAGTGTTTGATGCTACCTGTCCGCTAGTTACCAAAGTACACATGCAAGTATTAAAATTTGCTCGAAAAGGGATGGATGCCATCTTAATTGGGCATGCAGGACACCCAGAAGTGGTGGGTACTATGGGGCGATATGATACCTCATTTGGTGGCAAAATCCATCTAGTGGAAGATGTCTCAGACGTTGCCAACCTTAAAGTTGACGACCCAACCAAGCTGGCTTTTGTCACTCAAACCACGCTGTCGATGGATGATACTGCCGTTGTTGTCGATGCGTTGCGTGAGGCGTTTCCAGAGGTGAATAGCCCTCGCAAGGACGACATCTGCTATGCCACCCAAAACCGCCAAGATGCGGTAAAAGACCTTGCCAACCGTTGTGACATTGTACTGGTTGTCGGCTCGCCAAACTCCTCAAACTCCAACCGCTTGCGTGAGTTGGCTGAACGTATGGGTTGTAGGGCTTATTTGATTGATAATGCAGGCGAGATGAACAAATCATGGTTTGATACCGTGGATAATGTTGGGGTAACCGCTGGGGCATCTGCTCCTGAGGTGCTGATTCAAGAGGTACTTGAGCAACTGCAAGCTTGGGGTGGTGCAATGCCAGAAGAAATCCAAGGCATTAAAGAAAATGTGACCTTTAGCTTGCCCAAAGCACTAAGAATCCCTGTGGTTGAGGCGGTTTGATTTTGGTAAAAATGTAAAAATAAGGGGAACTCCCATGACAACTTTAAATACTCTATTATCCTTCGCTAATGATAACGACGCTAGTCAAGTAGCCAATCAATGGGCAACCCAATTGGCAGATACATGGATTGGCAGACCAATCGAAAACCTATGGGATAGCAAAACAGATGTCAATGAGCTAGAATTTAACCATATTTGCCTAGACAGTCGGCAAGTTCAAGAGGGCGACCTCTTTGTTCTGCTCGCCAGTCACGTAGTGGATGTTAACAAAAGTGCCCAGTATGCTTTGCAAGTGGCAGATAAGGTCGCTTTTATCATTTCTGAAATCGAAGTTGATAAACTCATATCTGCAAATGCAGAGCTTGAACCATACAAATACAAATTGCATTATCAAGCTGATATCCGTCTTTATCTAGGCGAACTTATCAAAGCCTATTTACAACTGCAAAACCCTGCCAAATTACCAAAGGTCATCGCCGTCACAGGTACCAATGGCAAAACCACTATCAGCCAGTTGGTTGCCCAACTTACCGAGCTTAATTCTCAAAAAAATGCTACAAAAAATGGTGGCAAAGCATCCGCAGTGATGGGAACCGCAGGCAATGGTAAACTTGGACAACTGGTGCAAGCCACCCATACCACAGGCGATGTTTTATCAGTGCATAGCTTTCTGCATCAAATGGGGTGCGAAGAGGTAGCAACCCTAGCCCTAGAGGCAAGCTCACACGGACTTGACCAACATCGCTTGCAAGGCGTACCAGTGGAGGTCGCCATCTATACCAACCTAAGCCGTGACCATCTCGACTACCACAGCGATATGGAAGACTATGCTAGGGCAAAGGCTCGCCTGTTTGACCGTCACTACTTTCCAAGCCTTACCCACGCCATCATCAATCTAGATGATGAACACGCGGATATTATGCTAGAGACCGCCTCTAACTCAGGCGTTGAAAACATTTGGACATACAGCCTTGATGGTAGCAAAGATGCCACCTTTAAAACGCAACAAATCATCCCAAGTCTAGCAGGAGCAAACATTGAGTTGGTGACAGACTTTGGTACGCTTTGGTTAGAAAGTCCGTTATTGGGTCGTTTTAATGTGGCAAATCTGATTGCCTCGGTAGCAGGAGCGGTGGCGGTGGGTGTTGCCTTTAATGAGATTCCAGCCTTGGTTACTCAACTAAAAGGGGCGGATGGTCGCATGGATAGGGTTGCATCAACGACAGGCTGTTTTATCGTTGATTATGCCCATACGCCAGATGCCTTAACCCAAGTATTGACCAGTCTAAAAGCCCATTGTGAGGGCGAGTTGTGGGCGGTGTTTGGTTGTGGAGGGGATAGAGATAAGGGCAAACGCCCCTTGATGGCACAGGCAGGGCTTGCCAATGCTGATAAGGTGATATTGACCGCAGATAACCCACGTTCAGAAGAGCCAAACGATATCTTGCAAGATATGCAAGCAGGCATGACAGAGGAGCAATACGCTCGCACTCATATCGAATCAAACCGCAAAACTGCCATTGAATATGCGGTCAAGCACGCCAAAGATAATGACATTGTGGTCATCGCAGGTAAAGGGCATGAGACTTATCAAGAGATTAAGGGTGTGCGTTATGACTTTGATGATAGGGTGGTGTTGGGGGAGTTTTTGGCTGAAGATAAATAATAGTTTAGAATCAAACAATCCAATCGACATGGACAAAATGGAAAAAATCTACCAACGCAATAATGAGTTAGAATATCTTCAATGGTTATATCCCATTGGTGTGACGATTTGGTTTGTATATATCAGCTATGATTTTTTGCTTGAATTATTACAAAAGGTCTTTCCATACTTTTGGCTGTCTATGGTGATATTAGCCGTTTTGTATTTGTTAATTTTTAAGTGGACTTATCAGTTAAATACGCCAGAAAAACAAAAGATTGTCATCAATGCCAGTGGCATTCAGACGTCTGTACAAAAAATTATTTGGACAGATAGTATCCAAGTATTTGAGATTACCGACTTTGCTAGTTCAATCATTGAACGCATATATGCAAAAGATTGGAAAACTCTGATTGGTAAGAGTAAAAATCAAGCCTTTGTGGTGGTTGATACTAAGCAAGAATCCCATTCTTTCATGGATATACTAAAAGTTAAAACGCCAACGTTACTTATCAGCACTAATCAATGGCAGATTGATGATTTTAATGATCTGCGTGATTTTTTAGAGCAAATTGGACATCCTGCTCAACCACTATCTGCCAAAAAGTCCATTCAATATTTTCCAAAGGTAACCGATTTAGGTCGGTTATCCGCCATCGTTTCTTATTTATCGATTGGGTTTGTTATCATTGGTATCATGATTTCCAAGTTTGATGCTTATGTCACTGTTGATTATGGCATAATGAAATACGTATTTATGGGGATTGTGATTGTGGCAGGGATAGTATGTTTTTCTTGGGTTAAAACTGATAAAAAAATGTGGATAATTCAGACTTTGGTAGCAGTATTGTTCGCAGTTACTTTTACGTTTATGATGGGCTCAATATCATTCGCTTTGACACAATTAGCCGAGTCGGAATCAGAGATGACTTTTAAATATATTGGTAAAGTAGATGGGGTAAAACATTGGTCTCAAGTTGATAATATGAATAATGGAATTGATTGTCGAGAGGTGAATGTGGAAGTTGGTACACTGAAAACAGTTAAGTTAATTCACCCCTTGGGAATGACGAGAGTAAAAGAAGTAGACTTGTGTGCCCCTAACTAGACTTGTACTCAATCTATTTTAAGACACAAATAACCATACGGACAACACCATGAAAAAATCAACCTTTAAACTCGTCCTATTAACCACTGCAAGCACTCTGCTAACCAGCTGTACCACAACACAAGCACCAGTCAAAGTAACAGCTCAAAAGACACAGGCAACAGAAGCAACACAACTTACGGAGAGTCTCAATAGTAAGGCACACCTTAATGAACGGATGTCAATGGATTTTGACAATGTAAAGGTAGATACTGCCTTATCAATCATCGCAGAGTTTAGCGGTAATAATATGGTTGTCAGTGATGATGTATCAGGAGAGCTTACCATCAAAACAACTAACAAACCTTGGAAACAGACCTTACAATCAATATTAGACAGTAAAAATTTGGCTCTAGTAACCAATGGTAATGTGATTTATATCGATACCAAAGAGGCTATAACCCGTGCAAAGGTTCAAGAATATGCCAAGAAAAAGTATGTGGAGGAGTCCATTTCTCTAGATTTTTCAGACATCCCCATAAAAGATGGTTTAACAATGCTAGCTGAGGCTTCAGGGAAAAATATTGTGATAAGTGACGATATAACAGGTAACATTAGATTGTTTCTTCAAAATGTACCCTATGATCAAGCGTTTGATTTGATACTGCTACAAAAAAGACTGAAAGCAAAAATGGTTGATAATGTGATGGTCATTACCCCAATGGATGGTGTTAAGTAAATAGCTTTTGTTATCTTGTTAAAAATGGTTATAATAAGCTTGTACCTAACCAGTTTTGAAGATGAATAACTGAAACATAAATAACTTGAATACAAACAAATAGGAATAATAATTATGATTACCTTAGATATTCCCAGTCACGAACAAGCCACCATTCAATATGCAAGCCGTATGGCAGGTGTGAGTGTTGAACAGTTTCTGCGTTCTAGTGCAATGGAAAAGGCAAAGCAATTTGTACAAAAAAATAATTCAAGCATTCAAGAAGATAAGCCATCTGATTTTGTTAGTGAGGCATGGCTGGCAGGTCAAGGCTTATTTGGTTGTTTTGATGGCTCGCCTGATTTGTCTGAAAAAGCCAAAAGCATAGCAAAACAGAATATAGAGAGGAAATATGCCCAGCGTACTTCTTGATACAGGGGTTATTGTTGCTCTTTTTAACAATAAAGATAAGCACCATCACAAATCAGTTCAATTTATTAAAAATAATCGCCATCCTTTAGTT
>PDWJ01001997.1_pt1 | contig 22954 bp, 25 predicted proteins | sample 1430881 | NCBI WGS metagenome assembly PDWJ01 (sample SAMN01162460, study PRJNA174530) | Oral metagenome, whole genome shotgun sequencing project. | biome: Marine environment; feature: Marine mammal; material: Swab sample of the gingival sulcus; isolation source: swab sample of gingival sulcus... | reverse complement strand
GCGGTTCCCTTCAATATACTTAAGAAGCCAATTGCAAAGGCATACCCAACAATGCAGCTTGATAAAAAATGTGCTACTTTGTTGAACCATACCGGAAACATTCCTTTTACCGGGGTCTCATCAATTTCATTACATTTTTTGTGATACGTGTCTTTTTTCCTACTTAGCTTGCTTATTATCACCCCAAGCAGTATAGAGAATGCCGCCACATTAAGCATAATCGCCCCGAATGAAACACCCTCCATGAGTCCGAACCTCCCATCCTTAAGACCATTCGGGACAAATGTTGAAAGGAAAAGCAGATTATACAACAAAATAAAATTGCAGATTATGCCGCAGATTAAAGCCACCAGAAGGCTCCACAATTTCATGGTATTAAAGCGGGCCTCTCCCTTATAGCCCGAGTAGAGCATAGCAAAGACCATAACGGCCAAAACAGAAAAAATTATAATCATATTTTTATCCATCTTCTTAACTCCTTTTTTTACAAATGCTTTTCGCATGATTGCATTTATCAGTATTTTTCCTGTGAATCTTTCAGGAACTTAATCATCTCTGCTTTCTTTTTACTATCAGGCATTAGATTGGCATAATAAAAGACATCCCTGCCATGCACATCAGTGAGATATATATCTGCGCCATATTCAAGTAAAATTTTTGCCATTCTAATATCACCCGTATAAGCAGCGGCCATCAACGGAGTGGCATGCACTTTTTTTGTACCAGCGTTTACGTCTGCCCCCTGGTTTATAATTTGCTTAATGATTTCCGGGGCCAATTCTCCATGCTTGACACAGGAATGCAAAATGGTATAGGGTCCATCAATGTCAGCCGTTACATCTACTCCATTATCAAGGAAATACTGTATATACTTATTATCAAATTGCATATACAGCATATAGGCGAATGCATTATCTCCATTGACATTATTATTATTGTAGGGAAGTCTTGTATTAACATCTTTGATATTATAAATAATTTCATCTAGATATTCTGAATTTTTTATCAGTCTATTCGTACTTATCAAATATTTCGTTGGATTATCACTTGTATCAAAAGATATGCCTTTTTCTTTTAAATACTCTATAAGCTGTTTCTTGACCTTACTGTTTTTATTTGACAATGCCATATTAAGCATATCTAAATTTCTATTGGTGTTAAGGTCTAAGCTTGCTCCCAGTTCCACCAATGATTCAATTTTATTTCTATCAAATTCATCAGTTTCTAAAAACAAATACGCTAATGGGGTCATGCCTTTTTCATCTTTTTTATTTATATCAACGCCCCTTTCAAGCAAGCGCTTTATTGAATCTAAATCAAGATCCCATCTCAGAAAAAGATCCTGATTCCGATTCCGGGACACCTTGTTTGATTTATCAGTATTTTTTTGCAAAAAACGGCTTGTGGATGATTTGTTTTGTTTAAATTTTTCAATAATGACATCCCCTGAAGACAGAGGTAGAGGGTTCTCCTTTTGGGAAGCCGTTACATGCTCTGTCTTTTGAGGGACAATTCCATGCTCTTCGTATTTGTTTTTTTTGCTATCTATATTAATATATAAAGTTGAAAGAGCCAGAACAATTGTAATTGACAGTATTATTGCTATTTTTTTGCAGCCCATGATGGATATTCCTTCTGGTTAAAAAGAACCCGCTGAACAGTCATAAAATGCACCGCCAGGAGCAGCAGCGATAATACTCTGGATTTCAGAGTCTGAATAATTCCCGTTACATTACATATGTAACGCCTGATATAAAGTATGATTGATGGTGACAGCCTTGACAAATATTGTCAAGAAAAAAAGATTGTCAATCGCCTGTAAATAAAAGCCCTTTACGATATATAATCAAATCTGAAAAGTCGGCCTGGTTCTCCTTCTCCTGGCTGCCCTTTTATTTTATTAATGTGCCTGAGCCCAGTTATCCCCTGTATCCATATTTATTTTAAGGGGAACATTAAGTTCCATTATATTTTCCATGGAATCCTTTACTATATTTTCAGCATGTTCAAGTTCTTCAGGAGGAAGTTCAAAAATAAGTTCGTCATGGACTGTCAAAACAAGGGATGTTTTCATTTTCTCCTTTATAAATCTTGACTGCACCTCAATCATGGCAAGTTTTAGTATATCTGCTGCCGAGCCTTGTATTTTAGTATTGACAGCTATTCTTTCAGCCATTTGTAGTTTTCTCTTGTTTGCACTGTTTATATCTTCAAGAAGTCTTGTCCTGCCGGAAATTGTTGTTGCATAGCCGGTTTTTGCAGCCTCTTTTTTTGTATTTTCTATAAATTCAAAAACCTGACTGTAGCGTGAATAATAGTTATCTATATATGTTTTTGCCATTTTTATTGAGATTCCAAGTTCGTTTGAAAGCTTAAAAGGTCCCATACCATAAACTATTCCAAAGTTTATTGCCTTTGCCTGTCTTCTTAAATCTTCACTTATCATTTCCGGAAAAACCTGAAATACTTCTGCGGCAGTTCTTGTATGAATATCCTCATCATTTTCAAAAGCCTCTTTCAATATTTTATCCTTTGAAAAATGTGCAAGAAGCCTGAGCTCTATCTGGGAGTAATCAGCAGACAAAAGAATCCACCCACTTCGTGCTGTAAAAGCTTCCCTTATTTTTTTCCCTTTTTCTGTTCTTACAGGGATATTCTGAAGATTTGGATTTGAACTGCTTAACCTCCCTGTGGCTGTTATGGTCTGATTAAATGAAGTATGGATTCTTCCTGTATCTGGATTTATAAGGGAAACAAGAGCATCGGTATAAGTTGATTTCAATTTTGCAAGTTCCCTGTATTGTAAAATCAGGGCTGGCAGAGGATGAATTCTTGAAAGATCTTCTAAAACAGACATATCTGTTGAATAACCTGTTTTTTTCTTTGTTTTTTTCTTTGCAGGCAGATTAAGTTTTTCAAAAAGAATTTCTCCAAGCTGCTTTGATGAATTCATGTTAAATTCCTGCCCCGCAGTATCAAAAGTCTTTTTTTCTATCCTGTCAAGCTCAATTTTAAAGCTTTCAGACATTTGAACCAGTTTTTCTCTGTCAACACAAATGCCTGTCATCTCCATAGACACCAGAACAGGGACAAGGGGCATTTCAATTTTTATAAAAAGTTCATACAATTTTCTTTTTTCCAGACTTTTCTTTAAAATTGTGTAAAGTCTTAATGTAATATCTGAATCTTCGCAGGCATAAATAAAGGCTTTATCAAAATCTGATTCATTAAATTTTTTCCCCTTTTCAACAACTTCATCAAACTCAATCATCCTGTGGTTAAGCATTTCAAGGGCAAGGTCGCTTAGCCCATGTGATCTGCTTCCGGGAGAAAGAAGGTATGATGCAAGCATTGTATCAAAAGTCGGCCCCTTAATTTCAAACCCGTTTTTTTTCAGTATAATCCAGTCATATTTAATATTTTGGGCAATTTTTATAATTTTTTCATCTTCAAAAATTTTTTTAAAATATTTTTTTATAATATCTGTCCCAACAGTTATGGTATTATTGTGAAGAACCGGAATATAAAAAACTTCCTTAGTTGAAACAGCAATGGAAATCCCTGCAAGCTCTGCTCTTACAGGATCAATATCTGTTGTTTCAGTATCAAAGGCAAAAAGGCCTCTTTTCTCTATTAATTCAGCTATATGAGCAAGCCCTTTTTCATCATTAACAAAACGATAATTTTTATGGTTATTTTCGTCACGATTTGAAAACTCCTTCTGAAGATTTTTAAATTCAAACTCCCTGAAAATTTTTGCAAGGGATTCATTATCAGACTGTCTCCTTGCAAGATCTTTTTCAATATCAAGGGAAACGGGAACATCTGTATTTATAGTGGCAAGCTGCCTGCTAATAAAAGCATTCCCTTTATTGTTTTGAAGATTTTCCTTTAATTTCTTACCGGAAATATTTTCGATATTTTCATAGGTAAGTTCAATTGTATGATATTTACTGATAAGTTTCGAGGCAGTTTTTAAGCCAATACCCGGAACTCCGGGTATATTATCGGCAGAATCACCAAAAAAGCCCATGGCTTCAGGCAGCAAGGCAGGTTCAAATCCATTTTCTTCTATAAAAGAGCCAAGGGTTATCTCCTTTTTTTTCATGGGATCATAAACTGAAACACGGCTGTTTATAAGTTGGGAAAGATCCTTGTCACCAGTAATGATAACAACATCAAAATTCTTTTCACATGCTTTTCTTGCCATTGTCCCTATAAGGTCATCTGCTTCAAACCCCTGTTTTTCAAACCACGGAATTGAAAAAGCATCCACAACTCTTTTTACACCTTCTATCTGCAATGCCAGATCTTCAGGCATTGGAGGACGGTTTGCCTTATAATCTTCAAATTGTTCATGACGAAATGTTTTACCTTTTGCATCAAAGCATATGCCTATAAAATCAGGCTGTTTTTCATCAAGCAGATTCAGCAGTGTCCTGGTAAATCCAAAAATGGCATTTGTAGGAAACCCGTTTTTAGTGGAAAGATTTCTTATTGCATGATAACTTCTGTATATATATGCAGTTCCATCAACAAGGTATAATTTTTTTTTTGGCATTAGATACAATCCCGTTTTTTATGAATTTTTATAAGCAGACTCTTTACAAAAAAGTTTTTTATAATAACATTGTCTTATAACCACTGCAAGAAGGAGAAGAAAATGAAAAAAGGAAAAATTATTACAGAAGATGCAGATTTGAAAGAAATTTTAACAAACTCAAAAAATATTGCGGTTCTGGGACTAAGCTCAAATTCTTCAAAAACTTCCTATCAGGTTGCAAACTACCTTGTGGATAACGGCTATGATATTACTCCTGTCAGACCCGGAGTTGATAATATTATGGGCAAAAAAGTAGTTCATGAATTAAGCATGCTTGAATCAAGTCCTGATATATTGAATGTTTTCAGAAAATCCGAAGATATCCCCGGACATGTGGAGGATGCTTTGAAAGTAAAACCAAAAGTTTTCTGGATGCAGCTTGGAATAAAAAATGAAGAGGCTGCTAATAAGCTTATTGAAAATGGAATTGATGTTGTAATGGACAGGTGTATAAAAATTGACCACAAAAGATTATGCAGTTAAAAACAAAGCCCATAAAAGAAAAAGAAAATCAAGGGTTCCAAGAAATCTCACATGCAGCATCTGCTCCGGTAAAACTTCTTTTTCATGGAAATGCCGGGGGTGCGGTTTTACCCTTTGTCAAAACTGTATGAACCAGAATATGTGGGGACTTACCTGCAACGGGATTACATGGGGCTGTCCTGAATGCGGCGAAAAAAATGATCTTGGAAACCAATAAAAAAGAGCAGGTAAATGCCTGCTCTTTTTAAAAATGAAACAGCTGCTGCATTATTTCAGCAAACTGAATCTTTTCTCAGTTTTTCAACTTAAACTTAATAGCTGCAAAAAAGTTTTTTAAGGTTTTCCATTGAATTTACATGAAAGTCAGCTTTAAGTTTTTTATTTCCAAAAGCTATAAAGATTATACCAGCTCCCAGGGCTGCCTGCTGATCCAGAATTGAATCTCCTATATAAACCATATTTTCAGATTCTCTATTAAAAAAACTTTTTATTTTTAAAAGCTGTTCTGGATGGGGTTTGGGATTTTCCACATCAGAAGCAGTAACAACTATATCAAATCTTTTTTCAAGATTAAAAGTCTGCATTACCAAATCCATTGTATTGGATCTGTTTGTAGCGATTGCAGTATTACAATTTCTCTCCTTAAAAAAATCAAGAACAGAAAGAAGACCTTCTGTCATCTCCATATAAGGCACAAAATCCCTGTAGGATAATTTTTTTCTTTCTTTTTCCAAAAGCTCTTTATCCACATCTTTATCGGAAAAAATATGAGCTATGCAATCATCTGCCGTGTGCATTTTAACAAATTCAAACTGCTCATCACTCATTTCAGGAAGCTCAAATTTTTCAAGAAGGGTATTATAATATTTCCTGTTAAGCTCTCCTGTCTGGAACATGACTCCATCACAGTCAAAAACTATTGTATTGATTTTTGCAGAAATCATCATTCCTTTATGTTCCCGTAAACATTAATTCTTATTGTCCCGACCTTAGCATTGTCTGTTTTAAGGAAAATTACATCATAATATGTGCCTTTGGTTTTTTTTATGTTTTTAACAATAAGAGTAAATGAATCCGGATTTTTTTGCTCTAGTTTATACTCAATATTATTCCCGTTGGCCTTTATAATCTTTTTTATATTAAAGTTTATATTTTTCTGCTTAATAATTTTTACTTTTTCCTCAATATTTTCACCGACCTTGCCCCATAAACTTACTTTACCGGGAATTATTTTAACTTTAGGAATTGTATTGATTGATATTTTCAATGTAATTTTTTTATATTTTTTATCGTTTGAAAAAATATAAAAAGACTGGGAAAAATTTCTGCCTCTGCCAGATGTTGAAGCTTTTACCTTTATCTCCCCCGATCCCTGGGGGGCTATCTCATTTGGAAATGAGACCACATAGCATCCTCAGCCACCTGCTTTTACCCCCTCTATTTTCAAAGTTTCATTTCCCTTATTTTTTACAATATAGGTGTGATAAACCGTGTCTCCTTCAAGAATACCTTTATATACAGGGTTTTTATTATCTACATCAATAACAGGAGCTGCAAAACAAAAAGAAGACATCATCAAAATGGAAATAAAAAGATAAATCAGTTTTTTCATATCAAATCTTAACCTCCGAAATTTCATTTAAATAAGTATCATAAACAGCAAAGCCAGGTTTTTTTTCTTTTCCCATTATTTCACCTGGGTTCAATAAAAAAGTGTTTTTTATCTTATCCAGATACCACTTATGGGAATGACCAAAGCATACAAGATCATAAGAGCTGGTCATTGCAAGGGGCTTTGCAATATCGAAATAATGTGTAAAAGCAATTTTTTTTCTGTCAAGAATAATTTCTCCCATTCTCTGAAATAGTTTTACATTTTTCAATATTGTGTTTGAATATTCAAGCATTTTTATGCGGTCACCATCATTATTTCCGAAAACTCCATAGACAGGAACATTTATTTCACCAAAAAGTTTCAGGGAAAAAGGGGCAACAAAATCCCCGCAATGAATAATTGCACCAATTTTTTTCTCTCTGCATATTGAAAGTGCCTTTTCTATCTGTTCAAGATGGTCATGACTGTCACTCATAATTGCGACCAACATTATTTTTCCCTTTTTACATCATCGAATACGGGTCTATGTCAAAACTTATTCTAATACTCTTTTTAAGTTTTGGAAGCTTTTTTTTCAGTTCTTTAAGCACATAATTAAGAAATATACTTTTTTCAGATTTTAAAAGTATCTGAAATCTAAACCTTGATGCTGCCTTATAAAGAGGTGATTTTGCAGGCCCCATTACAATAATTTTTTTAAACTCTTTTTTTTCATTAATAATCTGCATAAGCTTATTTTTACATTCTCCTGAAAGCTTCCTTGTTTTTTCTTCTGATTCTCCAGATATTTTAATCAGAGCTGTTTTTGAAAAAGGAGGATAGAAAAGTGATTTTCTGAAAACAATTTCCCTCTTGTAAAAATTTTCAAAATTCTGTGTCCTTGCAGTTTGAATACTGAAATGCTCTGGATTGTAAGTCTGCATTATCACACTTCCTTTTTTCTCACCTCTTCCGGCTCTTCCTGCAACCTGTGATAATACCTGAAAGGTTTTTTCAGCAGCCCTGAAATCAGGCAGATTAAACCCCATATCCGCATTTATAACTCCAACAAGTGTGATATCAGGAAAATCATGTCCCTTTGCTATCATCTGTGTTCCTATTATAATATCTGCTTTTTTGTCTCTTATCATCCTGAGCTTTTTTAAAAGCTCCCCTTTTTTCCTGGTTGTGTCCTGATCAAGCCTTATGGTTTTAGCTTTTGGAAACAAAAAATTACATGCTTTTTCAATTTTTTCGGTTCCTGCCCCAAGATGTACCAGTTGAGGATTTAAACATCCTGGACAGACTTCAGGAAGCCCGGCTCTGTTTCCGCATATATGGCAGACAAGACTTTCATCAGCCTTGTGATAGGTCTTTGTTACAGAACAAAAACTGCATTTTATAGCCTCTCCGCAAACGTTGCACAAAAGAAAACTTGAAAAACCGCGCTTGTTCAAAAATAAAAGAACCTGCTCATTCTTTGAAATAGTCTTGTTAATTTCCAGTGCAAGGCTGTATGATATAAGCTTGTAAACCCCTTTGTCCTTTGCAGATTTTTTAAGATCATGGATAAAAACTTCAGGCAGACTTGAGTTATTTGCCCTTTTTTTTAAACTTAATTTTTCAAATTTACCTGATACAGCATTTGTCCATGTTTCAAGAGAAGGGGTGGCTGAACCTAAAACAACCGGGCAATTTTCAATTTGTGCCCTCACAACAGCCATATCCCGTGCATTATATCCGGGGGATGAATCCTGCTTGTATGACTGATCATGTTCTTCATCAACAATGATTATTCCAATATTTTCAAGAGGAGCAAAAATTGCGGATCTGGCTCCTATAACAACTTTTCTCTCTCCTGAAACTATAAGCATCCACTGATCAAGCTTTTCTCCATGACTTAGTCCTGAATGAATAACAGCAGTATTATCCGGGAATCTTGCCTTGAATCTTGCTTCAGTCTGGGAAATCAATGAAATTTCAGGTACAAGAACAAGGGCTGTTTTATTCATATTCAGAGCTTTCTGGGCAAGCCCCAAATAAACCTCTGTTTTTCCACTTCCTGTAATCCCAAAAAGAAGATATCTTTTAAAAGAATTATCCATTGCACCAGATATTTTTTTTACTGCAAATAATTGTTCATCTGTCAATTCAGGGGGATTGTCAGGAACAACAGTTTCTCCCAGGGGAGCTCTTGAAACCTTCTTGTAAATTTCTTTTAAAAGCCCTTTTTTTACAAGGGATTTAATTGTTGAAGATGAATTTATTATTTTTGAGGAAATATCCTTTTTCAAAATTGTTTCACCTGCCGGAATCAACTTAAGAATACTTACCTGTTTTTCTGTTAATTTTAAGGTTCCGGGCTTTTGTGTTCTTTCTATAAATTTCTCAAATTTTTCTTTTGTTCTGCATATTGTTTTACTATCTGTAATTTCAACAAATCCTTTTTTTTCAAGGGCATAAATATCTTTGTTTGAAAAGCCTGCATCTGAAAGTTCTTTTTCATTTCTGGGATTTAACTCTATTGTTTTAAGAAGATTTAAAAATAAAGTGCTTTTTTCATGCAAAATATTTTTTTGTCCTTCTGGAGTTATTTTAATATTTCTTACAATATTGGGGTTTATACCTGATGGCAAAGCAGATTTTATTACAAGACCAGGAGGATATATATAATATGAAGAAATCCATTCAAAAAAAGAAAGAAGCTTTTTTGAAAATAAAGCAATTTTATCTTCAACAGAAATAATTTCTTTTATTTCAAACCCGGTATCAGGCATAATATCGCTTATATTGATTATATAAGCTGTAAGTTTTCTTTTGCCAAATGGAACAAGAGCCCTTTTGCCTACAGAGATTTTTTCTTCAAGTTCTTTGGGTACTGAATATATAAAAGTTTCATAAACAGGAAGTTCAACATAGGTTTCAATAAACATATTCATAAATAATTATTATCCTCTCCATGACGAAGCCATGGGAGAATTTTTTGAAATATCATATACCCTGGTGCTTATGGTTATTACAGGAGGAGACTGAAATCTCTTATATTCATTCATATAAAATCTGTTAAGAACATTTTTCACATCATTTTTTCCATATCCAAGCTTAATTATTTCATCTGGAGATTTCATTTCATCAAAATAAAGTTCTATTATTTTATCAACAATATCATATTCAGGCAGATCGTCCTGATCTTTCTGCTCTGGTTTAAGCTCAGCAGATGGAGCCTTTTCTATTATGCTTACAGGTATTATTTCCCTTTTTTCAATTTTATTTATATATCTGGAAAGATTCCACACCTCTGTTTTTGAAAGATCTCCAACAGGTGCAACAGCCCCGCATAAATCTCCATAAAGGGTTGTATAGCCAACAACTGCCTCTGCCCTGTTTCCGGTTTCTATAACAAGGGAATTGTTTTTATTGGAAATACCCATTAGAAAAACACCCCTGATTCTTGCCTGGATATTTTGCTCGGCTATTGAATGAGCATCCCTGTTAAATCCTTCATACATATTAAGAAAGACTTCAAAGGCATCCTTTATATGAATTACATCTCTTTTAACCTGTAAATTACCGGCAAGCTCTTTTGTATCATTCTCGTTTTCAGGGTCTGTATAGTATGAGGGCATAAATACAGTATGAACATTTTTACTGCCAAGGGCCCTTTGAGCTATGGCAGCACAGAGAGCAGAATCTATACCTCCGCTCAATCCTATCAAAACTTTTGAAAATCCTGATTTATATACATAATCTCTCAAACCTGTTTCAAGAGCTTTAAGAATATCACCATATTCATCAGCATTTCTTTTTTCACGGGTAAAAACAGGATTATCAATATCTGAGATAACCAGATCTTCTTCAAACCTTTGTCCTTCCTGCAAAAGCTCTCCCTTGTCTGAAAAAATACATGAAGAGCCGTCGAAAACCATGGAGTCATTGCCTCCGCAAAGATTTGAAAAAACAAGAAAAGATTTATTTTCAAAAGAAGCTTTTTTTAAAATTTCATGCCTTTTTTCAACCCTTCCCCTTACAAATGGGGAAGATGATATATTTACAATAACATCAGCATTTTTATCTGAGGAAACAAAAGTTTCAGAGTTTTGGTTAAAATCAATAAAATCTTCTCCAATGGTAAGGAAAAAATTTTTATCCTTAAATTTAATAATATTATTTTCTTCTAAAGATACTGAAAAATATTTTGCCTCATTAAATATTTCCAGGTGTGAAAGATTTGTTTTTCTCACTGTCTTTAAAACCCTGCCATCTTCAAATAAAATAAGAGAGTTAAATATATCACCGCCTTTAATTTCAGGAAAGCCTGTGATTACTGCTATACCCTTAATTTCTTTTATCAAAAGGTCTAATACTTCCTGAGATTTTAAAATAAATTCTTTTCTTTTCAAAAAACTTTTCGGAGGATATCCGCAAATTGCAAGTTCTGGAAAAACAACAAGTTCAACTCCCAATGACAAAGCTTTTTTGCAATATGAAATTATTTTATCACTATTTCCTGAAAAATCACCCGTTATAGTATTTATCTGGGCAGCAGCTATTTTCATAAAGATTTCCTTTATTTCATTATTTGTGCAATATATCCTTTAGAATTAATTGAGGCAAGCTCTAACAAAATAATCCAGTATCTGACCTTAAATATAAAATCCGCTTAACATATCAAATTTATGGTTGAAAGATAAAAAAAACTGATAATATTGCAATCAGGATTATTTATATAAAGACAAAATATACAATAAAAAAAGCCGCTGTATTATAATAATTAAGTCAAAATTTGAAGGACAAAAAATGAAAAAATTTATTCTTGCTGTAATCATTTCAATATTTATTATCTCTCCCTTATATGCAAAAACACAGGTAAAAACAGGCAAAAATATGGAAATCTGGTTTGATACAGGCGGCCCGGCAGGCGGGGCATACGGAACCATTGTATATAATGGTGCAAGGCAGGCTGGGGTTGATACTGGTGCCAAAATAAAATTTATGTATTCAAACTGGTCTCCTCAAAAAATGATAGAAAATTTTAAAACAGCTCTTGCTGCAAAGCCCGACGGAATAGTTGTAATGGGTCATCCAGGAGATCTGGCATACAAACCTTTGATTGAGAAAGCTGAAAAAAAAGGCATAATTGTAACCTGCGTTGACACCCCTCTTCCCTCTTCACAAAAAGATTATTTTTCACAGGGTTTTGGATATATCGGCTCTGATAATTACACTCAGGGGAAAAGCATGTCAATGGAAGCAATTAAGAGATTTGGTCTTAAAAAAGGAGATAAAGTTTTTGTATGGGGACTTAAAAGACTCCAGACCAGAGGACTTCGTGCCAAAGGAATTATTGAAGTTCTTGAAAAAAACGGAATAAAAGCAGATTATCTTGAAATTTCACCTGAAATTGATAAGGATTCTTCTCTTGGAATTCCTGTAATAACAGGATATATCTCTGCAAATCCTGATGTAAAAGCAATGATTATTGACCACGGTGCCCTTACTGCACAAATGGAAAACTTTTTAAGGGCAACAAATACAGGGCCTGATAAAATAGATGTTGCAGGCTTTTCACTTTCCCCGGCAACTGCCCTGGCAGTTGAAAAAGGATATGTTGATCTTATTGGAGATGCACAGCCCTTTCTTATGGGATATCTTTCTGTGGTACAGATTGTTCTTTCAAAAAAATTTGGTTTTTCAGGACTTTCAATTGACACAGGAAGCGGGTTTATTGGAAAAAACGAAATTGAAAAAATTAAACCCCTTGCAAAAGAAGGTATCAGATAAGTCCTTAAGCCTGTAGTTTTTTAAACTCATAACATATAAATTGGCAGGTTTTACTCTGCCGATAAAGATTAACAGGTTTTTTATTTGTATATGGATATAATCAGACTGGAAAATATTTCAAAAACTTTTGGGAAAATTAATGTGCTTGAAAATGTGAATTTCTCCTTAGGCAAAAATGAAATCATAGGGCTTTTAGGGGATAATGGAGCAGGGAAATCAACACTTGTAAAAATAATTTCAGGAGTTTATCCCCATGATAAAGGGAATTTTTTTCTAAAAGGTAAAAAAATTAAAAAGTTCAGCCCAAAGCTTGCCAGAGAAAACAAAATAGAAACTGTCCACCAGGATAGATCTCTTGCTGAAAATCAATCAATATGGCGAAATTTTTTTATGGGAAGGCATAAAACAAATTTTTTGGGATTGATTGATAAATCTTTTGAAAAAAAAGAAACCCTTAAGGTTTTACAAAATAATTTATCTCTTAAAGGAGCTGGAATTACCCCGGACTCTCTGGTCTCTTCTCTTTCAGGAGGTGAAAGACAAGGACTTGCCATAGGAAGAGCAATGTATTTTGATTCTGAAGTAATAATTCTTGATGAACCAACAACAGCACTTGCCGGCAATGAATCAAAACAGGTGATTTCCTTTATAAAGGAAATAAAAAACAAGGGGAAATCATGCATACTTATCACCCATAATTTAAAATATGCTTATGAAGTTGCTGATAGATTTGTAATTGTCTCAGGTAAAAAAACAGATCTTTCAATAAACAGAAATGATATTGATATAAACTCTCTTGCACAGCTTTTAATAGAGTATTCCGGAATATAAAATGAATTTTCTTTCAAAATACAGGCATCAGCTTATAATAACTCTTATTTTATTTTTGCTTTTTTTTATTTTTATTTTTCTAAGCCCTCAAACTTTTCTATCAAGTGGAATTTATTCAGCTTATATGTCAACAATTCCATTTACTGCAATTTTGGCACTGGGCCTTACATTAGTCATAGTATCTGGCGAAATGGATCTTTCATTTCCAGCAGTAATGGCAGCTTCAGGATTTGTTTTTTCTCTTGTATTTATTAATACAGGAAGTGTTTTTTCAGGCTTTATATCTGCACTACTTACAGGAGGTGCATGCGGAATCCTGAATGCTTTCATTATTGTAAAAACAGGAGTTCCTTCAATCATTGCAACAATAGGAACCCAATTTTTTATAAGGGGGCTTACTGTTTTACTTGCAGGCGGTCTTGCAAAAAGCCTTATCGGAATAAGAGAGACATTTGGATATCAGGTTCTTGCAGGCAGAATTTTTGGATTTATACCAATGCAGTTTATCTGGCTTCTGGTTTCAGCTTTTCTGTTTTCTATTATTTTAAGCCGGCATTTTCTTGGAGACAGGATAAGATTTATAGGAGATAATTCAAATGCTGCAAAAATAATGGGAATACCAGTTGAGAAAACCAAAGCACAAATCTTTATAATAATGGGATTGTGCAGTGGATTTTCAGGTGCACTTGTCTGCTCTGAAATGGCCAACTGGTGGCCTACCCAGGGAGAAGGCTATATGCTTGTTGTTTTTGCCTCTGTCTTTATAGGAGGCACATCGGTTTTTGGAGGAAAGGGAACTGTTTACGGAACATTTATAGGAAGCATAATAATTTCAATGATTGAAGCAGGTCTTGTAAGTGCAGGAGCTCAAGGATTATGGACAAGGCTTGTTTACGGAATAGTTATAATTACTGCTGTTTCATTTTATGCAAAAACTTCTGAAAAAAAAGCATAAACATATTCTATCATTCTTTTTGTCAGCCATTTTTTCTTTTTTTAAAAATCAAAAATACCCCAAATATCAAAGCTATTAATCCTCCTGTAAAAACACTGACAATAACTTTATTCCGGCCAATTCCACTGACAGATGGAACTGCTGATGCAAGCAAATTACTGTCTATGACCTTTGCCGCCCACGATTTAGAGGCAGTTCGAGTCCACTCCAATTCACTTTTAGAACCATAACAATATAGAAAAAGTACTTTGCCTGAAACATTTAATATTGTGGTGGTTGCAGAAACAATTATATCTTCTTTTGAGCCTTTCACCATGACTCCATAGTTTATATACATTGAGAAAGCAAATGCATTATCTGTTTCATAATGGGGTTCAAATGGAACTATCTGAGATACTTTCAATGCAAAATCCACATCAAATTCATCGCTGATTCCCTTGCTTATTTTTTTCATGGTACCGGAAATCTTTTTTTTAACAGATTTAAATACTTCTTTGTTCTGCTGCCTGGTAATATTTTTAAGCTCTGAGAAATCCCTGGAAGATACCAACCTGTCTTTAAGTTTCTTATTCACCTTAAGAAGATAATATCGTTTAAGGGATAGAATTTTTCCAGACAGTGCTGCCGGAACATCTGATTCAGGAATGTAGTATGCCAGCTGATCGTTCACTTGATCGTCCATTTGTTTACTAAAACGGTAGAGAGCATCCATTTCCTTTGTGACCATGGAAAAATTATTTGGCGGAGGAATTTCAATATCCTTACCTCCAACAGAAAATGTCTCCGCATTAACGAATCCAGCTAAAAAAATTATAAATAAACTACTGGTTATGATTTTCATTTTTACTCCCTTGGCTAAAAGTTAAAGAAACAAGCCACTAGCAGAAAAAAGTCCAGTCTTGTATGCTCTTGATTTAAGTATTATTTTTATAATAAAAATAATATATAGCATGAAAAAATACTAAGTAAAACTATTTAATTACTTATATGAACGACAACTTGTTCAGAAATTGGCATAACCTGTTTATTTGAGGAAAATACGTTTAAACAACAAAATCAATGAATTTCTCACGATTAATTTAGAATCTCACATATATTTTTTTTGAAATTTAAAAATCACCTATACTGAAAAAATCAAAAATATATTTAACGGCAACAAAAACAACACAGAAACATAAAATCAGCTTAATATTCCTGGGTGGAAAATATTTTTGGCATTTGGCTCCCAAATATACTCCAGCAAAACCGCCTACTCCGAAAAGAGAACCCAAAAACCAGTCTGGAGCCACTGACATATTGGAATAAGAAGGTGCCAAGACTTGGTAGATTATAACTCCTGCTATCGAAGTAACAAAAGTTCCCATAAGGGATGCTCCAGCAATTACATAGATGGGAAGGCGAAAAAAGGCAGCCAAAAAAGGGGCAATAATAGAGCCTCCACCAATTCCATATATTCCACCTATAATTCCAACAATAAAACAAAGAAAAAAAATGCCTGGAACAAAAAAACAGTGATTTTCTCCGCTGAAGTTGAAGCTGACACGCCTGAAAGAAAAATTGATATTGGTGATAATAAAATCGTTTTTCTTATTTAAACTGCTATTATTTACAGAATTATCTTTACCACTTTTCAAAATTTCGAAAAACAGTTTAATACCTGTATAAAGCAATACAAGTCCTGCAAAGAACTTAAAATCTTTTGGATTTGGCAAAAATTCCAGGCGAATCCATGCACCAATTATCACTCCTGGTAATGTGCCTATGCTGACAATCCATGTAAGAGGCCACAGCATACGCTTTTCTTTTGCATATCTCCAGATACCGCTTGGAGTTGCAATAATATTAAACAATTGATTTGTACCACTGACTGAGGGAGTGGTATATTGCAGGATGCTCATCTGAAATGGCAACAAGATAAAAGCGCCGGACACCCCGCCCATTGATGTAAAAAATGATACCCCAAAGGCTACCAGCGGTGGAATAAATATCCATGTTTTTACACCGGAAACAGGGAAAGTAATATAAAGTAAATCTGCAATCAATTTAAATTTCCTTTCTAAATGTCGGCCAGGTGCCAATCTTTTGGAGTTCCCTGTATTTTTTTTTAATCATCAGCGTCTTTTTTTCTTGAAACAGGCAAGCCTCCTTGAGAGTGTTTTGCCATCAGCGACAAAGATTATACGGTCTGCTTTTTCTTCCAGCTTCACAAAACCAAGATTACGATGCAGACGAAGGAAGGCCTTATTGGTAAAGTGAACTGAAGACCTGATTAAAGATGGTTTATGTATCTGTAAACGCTCTCTGGCTTCGGCAAGCAGGGTCCTGAGGACAAAGCCATTTTGCCAGGAAGGATGAATCTGAATGGACATTATGTTCCAGACATCATTTGGCTCAGGCATATACTGCAGATAAGCAATTGTCTTCTCCGCTCGCTGAACCGAAAAGACAATGGCCCCTTTTTTAATTTCCAGCAGTAAGTTTTCTCGTCTAAATTCAGGATCGAAAGTACCACCGGCCTGTTCAATAACTGGGGTCATATTCAGCCGATCCAACTCAACAAGCTCGTCAATGTTATCCATAGTCATCTTTACTAAAATTATTAAAAATTAATAATAAAGAATATCAAAATATTTATTATCAAGTCATCATTTTTTTTAAATATTCTCTAAATATATTCTATTATTTTTTAAGGATTTCTGCTTCTTCAAGAGTTTGTTTAAAACTAAAACCATTGCGTATTCCCATTTTTTTAGAAAAGCAAAAAACCTTTCTATTCTTTCTGAAATTTTTATACGCCCCTGCAGATTATCTTCAAAATAATCATCTTTTTCTTGAATTTTTCTCATATCAGCGTAAATAAAAAATTATTAAATACTTTTCACTTCAAGACAGGTAAAAAAGAATGGGAAATAATAAAAATGAAACAAAAGGTGTATATGCAAATGATATCCTGCTTGTTTACAAGGATAATATACCCCAGTTTTTTGCAAGAGTAGAAGATATCTCCCCAGATATAAAACCTGACTGGTTTCAGATAAAACTTCTGATTCTTGTAATTCCTGTTCAGGAAGTAATATGGATTTTAAAGGATATATATATAAACGGAGCTGAATTTTACATGGGTGGGAATCAAATGCGGCTCGAAAAAATAATTCCTCCTGAAACCAAGAAAAAAACAGAGGAAAATATAAAAGAAAAAACTCAGGGTAATAATTCACAAGGCAAGGTAATAAATTTTTCAAACCACAAAAAGAAAAATGACAAATAAAAATATTATAATCTCTGCTTCAAGGAGAACAGATATACCCGCCTTTTATATGCCCTGGTTCATGGATTGTGTTGAAAAAAAAAGATTTATCATAAAAAATCCTTACTCTGGAAAACTTTCCACTATTTTATTTACTCCAGAAAATATTGATGCTGTTTTTTTCTGGTCAAAAAACTACAATATTTTTATAAAAAATCACTACGGAGAAAAACTAAGGGAGCTGGGCTTTGAGCTATTCTTCCATTATACAATTAATTCTGATAATAAAATTCTTGAGCCGGGTATAAGAGAAAATATAATTCAAAGATGTAATAATCTGGAAAAACTTGCAGAAATTTTTGGACAGGAAAGAATATTTTTAAGATTTGACCCTGTAGTTTTTTATTTAAACAAAAAAAATGAATTAAAAAATAATCTTGATGACTTTGAATATATTATAAAAAGAGCTGCTGATTGCAAAATCAGAAAAATTATAATAAGCTTTACAGATAGTTATAAAAAAATTCTAAAAAGGCAGGAAAAAGCTTCCATCAGATTTGTCAATGTAGAGCAGCCAAAAAAAATACTGGTTCTTAAAAAAATGAAAAAACTTGTTGAAAAATATAATATAAAAATACAGCTATGTTGTGAAACAATAGAAAATATAAAAGATTTTGCAGAAAAAAAGCCCTGTATATCATCAATATATTTAAATAAAATTCTTGAAAAAAAACTTTTACACAAAAAAGATAACTCACAGCGCTCAGATTGTCTCTGCTCAAAATCAAGGGATATCGGTTCCTATGAAAAACAGCCATGCTTCCATAATTGCCTGTATTGTTACGCAAATCCACGGGAGATATAATAACTTAAATGCTCATAGGAAATCTTCAGATAAAAAACAGTCTTGTTCTTGCTCCCCTTGCAGGTATTACAAATCTTCCATTCAGGGAAATATGCAAAAAACAGGGTGCAGGTCTTGTATGCTCTGAAATGATAAGCTCAAATGGCATTGTCTTCAAATCTGAAAAAACAATTGCAATGCTTAAATCCAGTAAAAATGAAAAGCCTGTATCTATTCAGATTTTTGGTTATGATCCTGATATAATGGCAGAAGCTGCACAAATTGTAATAGAGAAGTCAAATCCAGATGTTCTTGATATCAATATGGGCTGCTCTGTAAAAAAAATCCTTAAATCAGGTTCTGGTTCAGCCTTGATGAAAGAGCCTGAAAAAGTAAAAAACATAATAAAAAGGGTAAAACAGGTAATTAATATTCCTTTAACTGTTAAAATAAGATCCGGATGGGATAATACAGGAAATCAGGCAATTCTTATCTCAAAAATTGCACAGGATAATGGAGCAGACGCTATAGCTGTTCATCCAAGAACTGCCACCCAGAAATTTTCAGGCTCTGCCGACTGGAAGCTCATAAAAAAATTAAAGAGCGAGCTTAAAATTCCTGTAATAGGTAATGGAGATATAACAAGCCCGGATGATGTTTTAGATATGATAAACAAAACAGGATGCGACGGAGTAATGATAGGAAGGGCTGCCGTATCAAACCCCTTTATTTTTAAAAAAGCGGAAAATCTTTTAAATAACCAGCCGGCAGGAGAAATAGCAATAAATGAATATTTTGAAATGATTAGATTTTTCCTTGAGTCCTCTGTAAAATATTTTGGTGAAACAAAAGCACTGAAAATGATGAGAAGCAGGCTTGGATGGTTTGTAAAAGGTCTTCCCAACAATAGTGCATTCAGGGAAAATATAAAGTCTCTCAATAAAAAAAGTGAAGCTCTTGAGATGATAACCCTGTACAAAGACCTTCTTTCAAAAAAACCTGAATTGAAATTATAACCTGTCTTATTCTTTAAATTCAGCGCTTACTGTAGATGTAATTCCTCCCCTTGGGGTAAAAATTCCTGTTACTTTCATTTTTTTAGGTTTAACAACCAAAACAAGATCATCAAGAATTTTATTTACAAGATGCTCATAAAAAATACCCACATTTCTAAATTGAAAAAAATAAAATTTAAGGGATTTAAGCTCTATGATATGATCATTTGGAACATAATCTATTATTATCTCTCCATTATCAGGAAGACCTGTCATGGGACATACAGAAGTATGCTCAGGATGACTTATACTTATTTCAATATCCCTTTTACCCCTGTAAAGATATTCAACTGGATCAAGCATATCTGTTTCTATGGAATCAGGCCCTTCGATTTTATATGGTACCTGCTTTTCATGACTTATTTTCATATTCTGTCTGCCTTTTTTTATACTGATACATTTTTAAGCTGTAACCATATAATATACAATTATAGCACTAAAGCACAAAAGAACAATAATCCCGGGCTTTGTAAAATATGCATAATACATTGGTTTCCCCTCAGCTTTTACTTTTCTGGCCTCTTTTGAGAACCATTTACCCAGCATGAGAGAACTTACAAGAACAATACCTGCAAGAGCCCAGAATAATATCTTTTCCACAATTCCTCCATAAATTGATTTATCTGTTTTTTTTATTTTCTATTCAACTGAAAAATTTTTTGATTTTGAATGAATTCCAGAAAGTTGGCATCAGTTCAAATTATATGTTTAAAAAATATTAGTAAGTGTATTATATTATTGGTCTATGAATAGTCAAGCAAATATCCGGCACAGTTGCAACAGTGCTTTTAATCTTCATTTTAATTTGGTCTTTTAAAAAATATCTCAGAGATAAAATCTATGCCTGTTAAAATATTCAATTATTTTGGATACATCTATCAGCAAAAATTTTTCAAAGGGGTCAACCGTTTATTCAATAACATATATCGCTGCAAATCAGCTGCGCCGCTTTTGGTGTCGGCTGCACTTGTCTTATTATATTTTATTACCAGACAGCCACCAAAGAGATAGACTTAAAAAAATTTATGAACCTTATAACCCTCCTCAAAGATATTTTGGTCTTACAATCTCTGTATCAGGTAGACAAAGACCGGTAGCCTGCTTTCCTCCTTTATTCCATAAAACCGTGCTAAAAGCTCTCTTTTTTTAGGGCTGTCTTTAATCGGGGACACGTATATCGAACCTTTTTTCCCCCTTGCCGTATCAGCATTTTTTAACAGGTCACCAAGGGATTCTTCATGACCCGGTGATAAATTTTCTCCCGCTACAAAATTGCCTGTGACTTCAATGAATGAATATGTAGCATTTATTTCAAGCATTTTCAGAAATGCTTGTTTTACCTTTTCAACCGTAACCGGTTTGCCGATATCGGCCAGGGTATCTGCATCAACAGATTCAAACCCGATATTGATATATGTGTAAAAAGGAAGCCGGTTCAATTCCTCAAATACGCTATGACCTGAATTTAACAAAGAGTCCACACTGCCAAAAAGAAATAAAAACGGTTTTTGATCCACTCGCGGCCTGAGCCCGAAGACATCGTAGGCGTTCTGTGCTGCAAAACAGATTAACTCTGGGCCCGCAGCCAGTGCATCATGATTCCCGAGAAAAAGCGCATGATAATTGACAATATCTGAACTGAAATGATTTTTCAAAGCGGCAATCTGCTCCCGGATACTATTTTGAGATCTTTTCTGAAATGCCTGATCTGATTTGACACAACAAAATTTACAATGATACAGGCACCCGTCGGCTATGGTCAGGGGAATGATATCATAATCAACATGCCGTGTATCCGGCGGAAGTACAGATACCCTTCCGCCAATGATTTCAATCAGCTGTCTGGATCGTTGATAAAGTTTCTGATCATCATTAGCCAATATCCGCTCAATAAGATCTCTTGCCTGCGGGTACAGACCTTTTTCATTTGCCATATACAGAGTGCCAAACAGTTGGGACCATTGCCCCATCGCATTCATAACCACAGGATTGGAAAAATAATTAATCTCCCAAACAGGATTACTGCTATATGGGAGGCAGGGCAGATAATATTCTCCCATCCAGGATATGATCCCGTCACTGCCGCTTTTATCGCCGACTGTATAATATATCCAATCATTACCGATTGTCCGCTTAAACTGTTCTGCCGGGTGGGGCCAGTCCGGGCGAAGCCCTCGAATGGATTTGATTTCTCCATTCAGATTAAAGCAAAACTCAAAGTCCGGTGTCCTGATTTCAAAATATCTGCCAAGTCTAAGCGGAAAACTTTGTTTTACCAGTTTGTCAGTACCTTTTTTTTCAGGGCTGATCATTAAATGCTGCTGTGTTATAAATTCCATTATTCACATATTTCCCTCAAAGTCTGAAAAAAATCTAGGTAGAACGGCCAGTTACCCGGCCGTCCCTTCACAAATCACTGAGTGCGGTTTTCCCGCACAGGGATCCTCAGTATTATTCGCTTTGTACAAAAGCCTTTCAGCTTTCTTTGCGAAAGCGGTGTATTAACCCCACTTTTTAAGATGGAAAGGGGGTTGTATGATTTGATTCCAACAAATGTTTATCCACATTTTGTGGGCTGAAAAATCACAGATAAAAGAAACCATCATTTCTTTTAATTTTTCAATGTCATTTGTTCGCAAAAGCATTTTGATTCATACCTTATATATATCATAGCCACGCAGTTTTACCAGTTTTTTTTTGTCAAAAAATAAGCAAATATTAATGGTTTATGTGCTTTTTCCTGATGAATTGAAAACCCTTCCATCAGCCAGGAAAGCTCTTTTAAACCAATGGTTAAAATTTCATCTTTCGACTTGGGTCATTGAAAATAATCCTTCTCCAGCCTCTTGTGCCAGAGACAAAATCCATTACGATCCCAATACAGGATTTTCAATATATTTTGTTTCCGATTACAGAATACAAACATTGGAGAAAAGATTTGCAATAGTGGGAATACTGCATTTTAAAGGCAAATAAAATGGGAAAATTTTTAAGTCTTGGGGAGGGGGAGGTCTTCGTTATTATTAGACATGGGAGGCCAATAGCTGAAATATCTCCTGTTTCAACGCAAAACGCCATACCCAACTGGAAGAAGCCTGCATTACGTCTTTCTACTGAGGGTAAAGGTCTTTCTGAAGCAATACTGGCAGAGCGGTCAAATGAAAACATTCTTTGATTCCTCTGCTTTCGCAAAGCGTTACATTGAAGAAAGTGGCAGCACTATTGTTGAGAAACTTTGCAGCAATGCGACAGAATTAGGCTTGTCAATTATTTGTATGCCTGAAATCATGTCCGCAATGGCTGCATTTAATGGCAGGTATTTCCGGTTCCGCAATTTCAGTAAAAAGTGAGATAATCTGAGTTCCCGGATTTTCTCAATAGACAGTGTGCTGTTGGGATGAAGAAATCCATAATGCCTGATTTTCATAAATCCTCTGGGAAGTACATGCTGTAAAAACCTTCTGATAAACTCCATGGCATCCAGTGTCATGCAATTCCATTTTTTCTTTTCACGATTTTTGTACATAAATGTAATACTGTTATTTTCAATCCGTTTGATGC
>PDWJ01003279.1_pt1 | contig 22956 bp, 19 predicted proteins | sample 1430881 | NCBI WGS metagenome assembly PDWJ01 (sample SAMN01162460, study PRJNA174530) | Oral metagenome, whole genome shotgun sequencing project. | biome: Marine environment; feature: Marine mammal; material: Swab sample of the gingival sulcus; isolation source: swab sample of gingival sulcus... | reverse complement strand
GCAAATAGATACATTGTTTAAAGTCCTAGAGCCTTTGGGATATACGCTGGATATAATCCCCATTTCTAAGTCTGAACTTCGTTAAAACTATCAGTTATTCGATTAATTCCCTTACCACCTCGCCGGCGATCATTAAACCGGCAACAGACGGCACAAAGGCAATGCTGCCCGGCGTGTGCTTTTCATTTTCACTTTGCTCTGAGTGCTGCGGTGTGATTGGCGGCTCGTCGGAATAGACGACCTTAAGTGAGTCTACGCCCAACTTGCGCAGCTCGCGGCGCATCACGCGTGCCAGCGGGTCAATTGTCGTCTCGTATAAGTCGCAGACGGTCAGCTTGCCGGGGTCGAGTTTATTGCCCGTGCCCATACTGGAAATTATTCTAATGTCACGTGTTTTGCAGTAGTGAATCAAGTGAATTTTAGCGCTCACCATATCGATTGCATCGACTGCGTAATCGCAGTCTGCGGCGATTAGCTGGGCGGCGTTTTCGGCGCTGTAGCGCACTTGTTTAGCGCAGACGACGAGTTTCGGATTAATCGTCAAAAGGCGTTCTTTCATAGCGGTGACTTTGGCACGACCGACCGTTAGCGCCGTCGCCTGAATCTGCCGGTTGATATTGCTGGCGGCGACCACATCGTCGTCGATCAGCGTCAATTTGCCGACGCCGCTGCGCGCCAGTCCCTCGGCGACGTAGGACCCGACGCCGCCGATGCCGACGACGACGACGTGACTGTCATTGAGTTTTTTTAAGCGCGCTTCGCCGATTAGGGCGCTGGTTCTCATAAAAATATTATTCATCGTCGTCATCCTCTAAGTCGTCGGCAATCTCGCGATTGGCCTGACGACGACTAAACGTCAAAACGGCACTGATAACTACATAACTGACAATCGCGGTAATTACGCCGGCTAATAATAAATCGAATACAGTACCGTAGTTTTGACCGGATAGCAGTTTAGAGAGTATCACGCCGACGCCGGCGGCAACGCTTATACTCAGTTTGACGCGTAGCGATTTGGACTTTACAGTGTCGTGATAAAGACCCTTTTTAACGCCCATAAAGAGCGTGTAGAGCATACCGGCAGTCATGACTAGTAAATAATCTCTGTATTGGTCGATGCTTTGATTGAGTACATACATGCGATAAAATGTGACCAACATCATGCCAAACAATACGATGGCGTAAGCTCTGGCAGTTATCGCATTGTTTTCTACGACAATGCGTTCATCTTTAATTTTCATCTCTTTGCCTCCAAAAAATTTCATCTAATGACGCATCTAATGCCCAGCAAATCTCTAGACACAGGTTGAGCGTCGGGTTGTATTTGCCTAGTTCGATTAAACCAATTGTCTGGCGCGTGACGCCGACGGCGCGCGCCAAATCATCTTGCGTCATGTCCTTGGCGACGCGCAAACTCTTTAATTTTAGATTTTTCATAATCACCTCTCATCACAAGTATAGCACAACAGATTACATAAAGCAATACATATATTGCAAAAAGAAATAAAAAAAAGCCATTTCACTGCTGACGTGTAATGGCTTAAAGCTTCTGATTTGTGATAATTACTTGCTAGGCGTCTTCCTTTACCGTTTTATCGGCCTTTTTAGACATGCCGTCGACTATTTTATGTACGTTGTTGACTGTTTTATAAGCGCTCACAATTGCCTCGTTAACCGGATTGTTGTCCTTTAATGTGCCGGTGATGCTCGCCGTCGTCTCGGCGACGTTGTCGACAGTTGGTCTGAATACGCTGATGGCGTGATTGGCTTCGGTGGTGACTTCTTGTACATTTTTAGTAATACCCGGCACTTCGTCGAGAATTTGATTGATATTTTCGCGATTTTCCTTGACGATACTTCTGATGTCGCGCATCGTTTGCATAGCAGTGTACAAGATGCCGATAAACATGACAATCATAACGATTAAAACGAGCCACAAGAGAATTAAAAAGAACTCCTGCAACGTCATCGTCGCATCAAAGACAGACCCTACCAAAAAATAATTCATGTTAAACTCCTTAAATGTCTAGTTCCAGATTATTTACGGCAATGCCTGAATAAGCTGGAATAGTTATTCCTCTTACAGTAACCGTTCAGTCGAGCTGTCATTTCGAGTGTAGCACGAAGTGCGAAATCGAGAAATCTCGGGTTTTAAAAGCGAGATCTCTCCACTTCGGTCGAGATGACATTGTGTACTGTCATTTCGAGTGGAACGCAGTGTAATCGAGAAATCTCGATTCTATCGCGATTGAAACGAAGGACTTTCGCTTTCAGTATCAATTAGCCGCGACTGAATAGTTACATTTTTCTTATAACAGTATTATATGCTTTTTTTGAAAGAAATTAAACAGATTATTTTTGATTTATAAAAAAATGGGTAAAAAATTTAAGTAGATAAAAATTAAAAGTGGAAAGGATACGATATGAACGGAAAACTTTACATAGGTGGAAAATTTTGTGAGGCGGCAGATGGCGCGACATTTGACGTCGTCAATCCGTATAATCTAAAAAAAATTGGCGAACAAGCGGCTGCCACTAAAGCAGACGTGGTACGCGCAATTGACTTTGCGGAAACCGGTTTTGCTAGCTTAAAGGCGCTGACGGCACATCGCCGCGCCGACCTATTGCGCAAGTTATATGCGGCAATGCTGGCAAATGAAAAAGAGATTGCCGAGACCATGACCGAAGAACAGGGCAAGCCGTTAAAAGAGGCGATTGGCGAAGTGCGCTATGCCGCTTCTTACGTACAGTGGTATGCCGAAGAGGGCATTCGCGTGCAGGGCGATATACTGGCGCCGTCCAGTTCCAAGATGCGCTTACACGTGTTGCGCGAGCCGGTTGGACCGGTGGCGCTGATTACGCCTTGGAATTTTCCGCTGGCGATGATGGTCAGAAAACTGGCGCCGGCAATCGCCGCAGGTTGTAGCGTAATTGCAAAGCCTGCGGGACAAACGCCGTTTACCGCCGTTAAGTTCTTTCAATTAATCGATCAAGTCGGCTTTCCGGAGGGCAGCTGTCAACTCTTGACGGGCAGCGCGGAACTGATTGGCGAAGTGCTCTTGGACGACTTTAGAATTAGAAAGTTGTCCTTTACCGGTTCGACCGAAGTCGGCAAAAGGCTCGCCCAAAAATCTGCCGCCACGCTAAAGCGCGTTTCGATGGAACTGGGCGGTCATGCGCCGCTGATTATTTTTTCCGATGCCGATATTAAGAAGGCGGTCAAGGGCGCCGTGCTCTCTAAATATTTGAATTCTGGGCAGGCGTGTATCGCCTCGAATCGGCTTTACGTGCACACGGCTATCAAAGCTGACTTCGTCGCGGCATTGACGGAAAGCGTGCGCGGCTTAAAAGTGGGCAATGGCATGGAAAATGCCGATATCGGTCCGGTTATCGATCAAAACGCTTATCAAAAAATAGCGCTTCACGTCGACGACGCATGCGCCAAGGGCGGTAAAGTGTTGACTGGCGGGCAGGGCTATCGCGCGATTGACGGCGCCGGAGGCTATTTGTATCCGGCTACGCTTTTAGACGATGTCGACGATCAAATGCTGATTGTAAATGAAGAAACTTTTGGTCCGGTTTTGCCAATTTTGACTTTTGAGGATGACGACGACGTGATTCGTCGCGCCAATGCGACGCCCTATGGTCTGGCGGCATATGCCTATACAGAAAGCTTAACGCGGGCGACAAAAGTAATGGAAAGTCTAGAATTTGGCATGATTGGCATTAATACGCCGGGGCTGGGCGCTGTACAAACGCCCTTTGGCGGCGTTAAAATGAGCGGCTATGGACGCGAGGGCGGCAAGTACGGCATCGAAGAATACTTGCAGACAAAAATTGTCAATATTGGACTATAATAGAGCGACAATTGCGTTTGTCATCTACACGCAATTGTCATCTCGACTGTAGCGCGTAGCGCGGAATGGAGAGATCTCGCATTTTATGACCGACGCACTAATAGATTTCACTAGTTGAGCAATCTGTTGAGCGGATAGCGAACACCGTTAACCGTAACGGTTTTCGCCTCCATCATAATGCTGGCGGTTTCCGTATTTAAAATAATATTCGGACTTGCCAGCGTGCGCGTTTCAAAACCGCCGTCAGAAAACTGGTCGACAGCCATAATTTTGCTCTGGTCGGATTCAAAAAATGTGATTGAGTCGGTCAACATATGGTTTGCGTTGAGGTCTTCTAATATATCTTCATCTAAGAAGAAATAAGTGTTGACATTGGAAAACTCGACGGTGTGCTTATTGGCGGCATCGTCGATTAGTTCCAACTCTACGCGTTTGCTGTCGTTTTCAATGGACATTTTATTGATTGTATACAAATTTAAAGTCTTTAATATATTTTGGATTTTATTATTCACAATAAACCTCATTCGTAATAGTAAGAGTTTTGTTTTTACCGCTTAACCAGCTCTGTAAGCCTACTTTTATCACATTTAAGGAAATAGCGCAAGTAAAAAATTATTTGGATTGATTATGACCTATAAAAATTTGAAAAAGCCATTTATTATTTCATTGCCGATTGCGCTCGGCTACATTCCACTCGGCATCGTTTGCGGCATGCTCTTAAACAACGCCGGCTTAAATCCGTACTCGGTTGTAGCGATGTCGTTTTTAGTCTTTGCCGGCAGTTCGCAATTCGTCGCCGCCAGCATGCTCGCTCACGGCGCAACGCTCATTGCAATAGTCGTGACGACGTTTATTATCAACCTTAGACAGCTGATATACAGTTCTAGTTTAGCAAATCACCTAACTGAAAAAAATCCGTTAAAAATCATCGCTTTTTCTCAGTTTATCACCGATGAAACCTTTGCCATTAACAGTCGTCAGTACAATGACGCTTCGTGGAGCGATACCGACGCGACACTTTTGGGGTTGTTTTCCAATTTACACTGGGTAATTGGCAATTTAATCGGCGCGCTGTTTGGCAAATATTTGGGCATACCGACGGGTGTTGCCGGCTTTGCCTTGACGGCGATGTTTATCGCCTTATTGGCGCTGCAAATTCGGCAAAAAAGCGATGTGCGGTTGTGCGTTATCGGTGCGTTTAGCGCCATAGCTGTATATAGCTTTAATCAGTCTGGCTTTAGCATTATAATTTCAACTGCTATCAGCGTATTAATCGCCGCATTTATCGATAATTTGACAGGCAAAGCGGAGGTCGACGATGAATAATCGCATTGTACTAGTCATTATCGGCATGTTTGTCGTAACGTTTATACCGCGCATATTGCCGACGCTATTATTTTCTAAATACGAAATGCCAAAGTGGCTCAGACGCGGCATAAAATACGTGCCGATTAGCGTATTTAGTTATTTAATTATGACCGACGTGCTGTTTGTCGAACAAAAAATAGCGCTTAGTTTCGCAAATGTAAAGCTGTTGCCGGCGCTCGCCACATTAATTGTCGCAATAAAATCAAAATCTATCGGTATTACGATTTTAGTTGGCGTTTTGGGGTATATCCTATATCAGTACGGCATGACAATGCCGCCGCTTTTATAAGTATTTTAAAACAATATGTAATGATTACAAATTTTATGCTATAATAAATATGTAGTGATTACATATAGGAGGTTACTATGGCAAAGAAAAAAGCCGCAAGTTGCGGTGCAGGTTCTGTGGCTAAAGTGGTAGAACCAGCTACAGCGCGCGCCGAAGATGCAGTAGTAGAGGAAGTAAAAGAAGAAAGGAGTACGAGTATGATTAAAGTTGGCAAACCTGCCCCCGATTTTGAAGCACCTGCTTATCACAAGGGGGAATTTACAACAGTTAAGTTGAGCGATTACAAAGGGAAATGGGTATTACTTTGTTTTTATCCCGGCGACTTCACCTTCGTCTGAGCGACTGAAGTCTCAGCAGTTGCTGACAGGTATAGTGAATTACAAGAAATGGGCGTAGAAGTTATTTCAATGAGCGTCGACAGCGTGTTTGTGCACAAAATGTGGAACGATCACGAATTGTCAAAAATGGTCGAAGGTGGCATTCCTTATAAGATGGCATCTGACGGCGGCGGAAAATTGGGTACGGTATACGGCGTTTACGATGAGGGCGCTGGCGTAGATACGCGCGGCAGATTTATTATTGACCCAGATGGTATCGTACAGGGCTACGAAGTCTTGACACCGCCGGTTGGTCGCAATGTCAACGAGTCAATCAGACAATTACAAGCTTTCCAATTAGTTAGAAAAGCCAAGGGTGGCGAGGCCACGCCGTCTGGCTGGAAACCGGGCAAAGCTACATTAAAGCCGGGTCCGGATTTAGTTGGTAATGTTTGGAAAGAATGGAAAGTTGAAAACGCTAGAGATTAAATAATTTTATGGCCGTTGAGAAGTGTCCAATTTCATTGTTGCTCGTAAAATTTGGGTGCTCACGTATGTTTTATACGCTGCGCCCCAAGATTTTACGTGTGCCTCGAACTTGAACATTCTCAATGGTCACTTACTTTAGAATTATATATCTCAAATTGTTTATCTTGAGCGAATCCGAAAGATCTTGTCTTAGGTTTTAAGGATTTCGCTTTTTGGTTTTTTGCCTCCCGTTTGTCATGTCGAGCGTAGGCGTAGCCGAAGTCGAGACATCTCGCTTTTTTTATTAAGCGGCGATTGAAACGAAAGCACTGCGCTTATATCGACGGCAGGTATTATTCTTCTAGAAGGTAGCGCTACACTACAAACTACCTTTACAAAGAACAATACCTCCCGCCGCGCTTAGCGCTTTCTGACAATCTATGCGGATTGCTTGCAATCTGCGCGTCGCAAGTTTTTTATTTATCTCCTTGAATTTTTAAATAGGGATAAATAAAATAACGAAAGACTAGTCGTTGTGAATCATACTATTTTACTTTGCCGCAATTGGAACGCTCCTAGTGCTGATGTCGTTTCGCATTATTTGGTTCACTAGGACAACAACACGCAATTGCTTTTTATTGCGTGGCGTCGCAAGTTGTTTTTTTATTCCCTTGCTTTTTTAAACAAGAATAAAAAAACAATGAAAGACTAGTCGTTGTGAATTATGCGATGTTTGTTGTATAGCGCACTGGCGTCGCTGACAATTGCTAACGCGCCTGTCATTTCGACAGTGCCTTTTGTCATCTCGAACAAGTGTAGCACAATTGAGACATTTCCCCCATTTTATGATATAATAATTCTAATGTAATTACTCATTCGAAAAGTATAATACTGTGTCATGTCGAGCGTAGGCGTAGCCGAAGTCGAGACATCTCGCTTTTAAAACCCGAGATTTCTCGATTTCCTTCGGTCACTCGAAATGACACGACTTTTTTTGTTTACAGGAAACAAAGTGTCAAGTTGGACAGGTCGAAATAGATTTGCCGGGCTATCACCAATTTTGGCATCAGGCAGACAAAAAAGGCTATTCTGGCACGGCAATTTTTACAAAGCACGAGCCGCTTTCAGTGGTTTACGACCACGGTGTGGACGAACACCGCCACGAGGGTCGCGTCATCACTTTAGAATACGCCGATTTTTATTTGGTTAACGTCTATACGCCAAATTCAAAGCGCGGTTTGGAAAGACTCGACTATCGTCAAAAGTGGGAAGACGACTTTCGCGACTATTTAGTCGAACTAGACCAGAAAAAACCGGTTGTGTTATGCGGCGACCTCAATGTCGCACACCGCGAAATCGACCTAAAAAACGACAAGACAAATCATTTTAGCGCCGGCTTTACCGACGAAGAACGCGCCAAGATGACGGCGCTGTTAGAGGCGGGCTTTACCGATACCTATCGCTATTTTTACCCCGATAAAGAAGACGCCTATTCCTGGTGGTCTTATATGGGTAACGCCAGAAAGAACAATACCGGTTGGCGGATTGATTACTTTGTGACGTCGAAGAGGTTAGAAGGAAAATTGCAGAGTGCCGATATTCACATGCAACAGACCGGCAGCGATCACTGTCCGGTCACAGTAGATATCGATTTTTAATGGAGTGTGATTAAATTGAAATTGTCTTTCTCCAGATTGTTGCCAATATTCATCATCGTGCCCTTTGTCGAGCTTTTTATCTTGTTGCGCCTAGCAGATATGACCTCGCCGCTGACGACCTTTGCAATCATCATCGTCACCGGCGTGCTCGGCGCCTATTTTGCCAAGCAGCAGGGGCGTCTTGTGATAGATGCCATCAGTCGCGATATAAACAGCGGCAAAGCGCCTGCCAAAAGCCTCGTTGACGGGTTGTGCGTTTTAATTGGTGGCATTTTGCTGCTCACGCCGGGTATTTTGACAGATATAGTCGGTTTTGCTTTGGTCTTCCCCTTGACGCGATTCTTTTTTGCCCAGTTCATACTGGCAAAGTTAAGCGCCATGGTCAAAGCGGGCACGGTAAACGTCTATACGTCAAATTCTGGCTTTAGTCAGTTTGATGGCACCGAGTCAGTAGACGATGACGATATTGTAGTAATTGATGATGAAAGTGAGAAATAAAAAAAGGCTTGTGTTACCAAGCCTTCTTTACTGGGAGAGTATAACGCATGATTGGATGAGTGCCCCAGGCGATAGGACTGTCTCAATCCTTGAAAACATTATAGCCGATAATCCTTATGAAGTCAATAGGAATTAGAAAAGTTTTTGAAAATTATTTTCAGTTGAAATATATTATCAAAAACGTTGTGTTTTAGGAGCGTTTATCAGATGCATCCACATTATTCACCGATAACTAATACGGGCAATACAAATTTATTGCCCAGCGTTTATACGTCGCTGGTCAAACTCAATTTTGACGAGTCGCGCATTAAGGCATTGATTGATAATTACGTCGCACAGTGCGAGATTAAAGATCTCAATTCGGTTTATTTTATCGCCAATGATTTTGAAACACATTACATGAAGCGACTCGATTTCTTTAATGAGCGGGCAGAACAGCAAACCATAGGAGAAGTCGTTGGCAATTATTTAAAAGATAAAAAGCGAACCTTGTCTTCGGCTAATTTTCTGGCGCTGAACAGACTTGGTGCGGCAGTTATCGAAGGCAAAACAGAACGCATTATTCACGCGTTAGCTTATTACGACTGCGTGACGACAGAACTAAAAATTAGCGGTATGCCGATTGCGCTAGGCGATGCTCGCAAGCGCTTTATTGCGCTTATGCAACACAGGCGCCTCATTAAGGGGCTGTCGCGCGCCGATGAGATATCTGAAAAAATAAGAATTATCATTCAGCATCAAGACAGCCTGTTGGATTTGGCGGAAATAGACGATATTGTACAAGCTGAATACACTATGCTAGAAACCTTTGCCGAGTGGTATCTAATGACAGAAGACGTACACGTTCTGCACGTCTTGCTGGGTTTTTACGGCTTACTGTCCATAAAGGACTATTTAGATGACTTTGCCGAGTGGCTGAGAGAGTTTTGGCTGCACGCCCAGGTGTATTCGCTAATGACCAAAAAGAGTCTGCTCTGGAAAAAAGTCGATATCGTCGTTTGGGACGACTTGTTAAAGGGCATTTACGAGGTCGACGACTTTATTAAAATCATGCTTTTTGGCGCCGTTTACGACTTAAATCAAACTTACAAGTTAGAATTTTTACGGCGCATCGCGCAGACCATCGTCGAACAGCCGTAAGCCTCAAATATTCCCTTAAAATTTGGCGATTAATTGTCCAGTTCGCCCGTTGCGTCTTTATTGGGTCTGACGTTAAGTAGCAACAGACCGCCACAGACGAACAAGACGATAAGGCTCAGCACACCATAGCGGCTTTCACCGGTTATGCTAATTGCAAATGCCATTAAAAACGGTCCCATAATAGCGGCGAATTTGCCAAAAATATTATATAGACCAAAGTATTTATTGGCATTTTCTTTTGGAATTAACTTGGCAAAGTAAGATCTACTGAGGGCTTGAATGCCACCTTGAAACAAACCAACCAAAAGCGCCAAAACCCAAAAATCGGTAACATCCTTCATAAAATAGGCAAATATGGAAATGATAATATAGCCGACAATGGCGACGTACAGCATGACTTTGCCCTTGTATTTGCCAGCAAAGTGACCAAATGCAATTGCCGAAGGAAAGGCGACAAATTGCGTTACCAATAAAATGATCAGCAGCGAATTTGCGTCAATGCCCAAATCTGCGCCATACGAGGAAGCCATTCTAATAATCGTATCGACGCCGTCAATGTAAAAAAAGTAGGCGAGTAAAAATATAAAGGCGGCGCGATAATGTGTAATTTCTGAAAATGTGTTTTTTAGGCGAATAAAACTCTTTTTAATAAATTGCGGTTCCCTTTCAATGCCGTGGACTTGTTTTACGGTTTTAACCATTGGAAAACTAAAGGCAAGCCACCAAACCGCCGTGATGACAAAGGTGATTTTGGGTGCGGTGTAGCCGTCAAACGGCAAAATTCCGTTTGACGATAATAAAATAATTGCCATGCAGATAATAAAGGGGATGGTGCTGCCAATATAACCCAGTGCATAGCCCCTCGTCGACACTTTGTCCATGCGCTCGTCATTGGTGACGTCGACTAAAAAGGCATCGTAAAATATGTTGCCGCCGGAAAAGCCGAGTGCGCTAATCATATAGACGAGTAATAATAGCACCCATTGCGACTCGGGGATAAAGCCCAGCAATAGGCAAGCGCTGATACCCATTGCCAAAAAAAACATAAAAAAGCGCTTTTTAAAGCCGTAGTAGTCGGCGATTGTACCCAAAATCGGCGCCAAAAAAGCTACTAATAGCGATGTGTAGCCGTTGATATTCGCCCAAATAACGGTCGACTGTGCGCCGCTAATTCCCGATTCGGCGGCAATTGCCTTAAAGTAAAGCGGAAAAACCGCCGTCGTCACCGTCATGGTGTAGGCGGAATTCGCCCAGTCGTAGAGCGCCCAGCTCTTTTCCAGTTTCGTTAGTTTCATTTAGTTACTCCTGCAGAATCATTTCGTGTTTAGAAGAACCGTCGACGTCTTTCATTTGCCAGCCCATTACACTGGCAATCGTCGGTGCTATGTCGACCAGCGACATAGCGCCCAAATCGACGCCCGCTGCAAGCTTTGGTCCGCGCAGAAAAAAGACCGTATCGTAGTTGCTGCGATTGGGATCAAAGCCGTGCACGGCGGTTAAATTATTTCCTTTATAATAGGGGATATTAGAAATGTGCTCGATAAAAGAAGTTAGGGCATCTTCTACAAAGTGATACGGAGGTAGCGCCTCTAACATTAAAAATGCCGTTTCGTCCGCGCCCATAATGTCCATTTGTTCGCGTTCTACAATGTAAAAAGCGTCACTGTAATTACTTTGCAGTTGTTTTATTTTGGCACTTAAATCAGCTTTAATCGATTCGTCGTAAAGATAAATATAACTTGAGCCATCGCAGCTTTTGGCAAACGCCTTGACGTCGTAAAAGCGATCGTCGCGTTGCTTTAAATAGCCCCAGTCTATTAGCATTTTATTTAGACTCATGCCGTGTGTGACGTCGATTGAGCTGTGGTCGCCCAATATCACAATATAGGCGTCTTTGTACTTTTCAATTTCAGCTAGCGCATCCATCAGTTGGTTTAATCTCACGTCGTGCCGGTCGAGCGACGCCATCGCCTCTTTGCCGCTGTGCCCGTAAAGGTGGCGAATGCTGTCCAAATCGGTATAGTGCACCAACAGCATATCGGGTTGATGGTCGCTCAGCGTCGAAAGCGTAACGGCGTGGGTAAAATTGTCGAGCGCAGGCTGATTTTTGCCATCGCGCAGCGCGCCGTGTTTTAGCGACATATTGCTCTGAAAAATGGGCGAACCGGCGTACAGCGACACCATCATTTGCGACGTCCACTTGCGGTTACTGAATATTTCCGGCATATTGTAGTCGATGTCGGCGCGGCCGGTCGTCGGCCAGAGTAACGCGGCGATGCTGTAGCCCTTTTGCTTGGCGATATCGTATAGCGTTTCTACTTTTATATCTTTTTTATACCAAAACCAATCCGGGTTTTGGTAGCGCTGTGGTTGATTTTTAGTATTGTCGACAATGGCGTGTCGCTTTGGGTAGCAACCGGTGATGATGCTGGCGTGTGCCGGATACGTCACCGATGGATAAATGCTCTTGACGTGCGCAGAGCCGCTGGCGCGTTCTAAAAATCGCTTAAAGCCGGGTTTTTCTCTTAAATATGCAATATCTTCTGTGGCGAGACCGTCAAAAGATATTATAATCAATGGAATTTTCATATGTACACCTCGCTAATTATTGTACAAAAAGTTCCATGAGATGTCAAAATAAAGCTGATTTTTGTCGTTTATACGCATAAACCCGAGATTTCTCGATTTCACTGCGTTCTCAAATTATGTTTACTTCGTAAACACCGCTCCCAAAGTCGCGTCCGGATATTTTTCCGGTAACATCGAAATGACAGCAGCGGTCTTGTCATCCCGAGCAAGGTCGAGGGATCTCGATTTTAGTGGGTTTAACGCTTTTGCTTTTCCTGACCAACAGCCCAACGGAATTGTCATCTCGACCGAAGCAACGAAGTTGCGCAGCGGAGAGATCTCGGTTTTGACTTTGCTTTTCGCTTTCCGTTGGCTAAATACACCCAATCGGCACAACCATATTGTCTTGGTCAATCGGCACGATGAGTGGCGACATCGATATGACTATGCCTTTACCCCTTTTGGCGTCGACGTTGTCTAGCACCGAAAAATGCTTGATTGCATCTTTCTTCGGACTTGCCGATTTTTTAATCTCTATCGGGTAGACGCAGTCGTTTTCGGAAACGATTAAATCGATTTCTCGCTTGTTGTTATCGCGATAATAGAAAAGCCGCGTTCTCGGATCGAGTCCGCTATTGGTGTATGTTTTAATGATTTCGCTGACGACATAAGTTTCAAACATTTGACCTGCCATGGCAGAGACTTGCAACGCTTTAGGATTGTTCCACAAACTCAAATAACAAGCTAGACCCGTATCCATAAAAAATAGTTTAGGTCTTTTTATAATGCGCTTGATTACATTTGAACTGTAGGGCATAAGCAAATAAATTAAGCCAGATGTTCTCAATATGCTAATCCATCTGTCGACGGTTTTGCCGTCGACGCCAACATCTTTAGAAATGTCACTTAAGTTGAGTTCTTGCGCCGTTCTCGTCGCCAAACTGGACATAAATTTCAAAAATTTATCTTCGTTTTGTATAAAGGCGAGTGATTTAATATCTCGTTCAATATAAGTTTGTACATACGAGGCGTAAAAATCTTCCGGCCTCAAGTTGGCGCTCGCAATCATCTTTGGCATTGCGCCGCAGTAGATGCTTTCAAAGACGTCGTTTATCGATTCGTTTCTGTGCACCTTCATAGTGAGGCTAGGCGTAAAGTGTATTTCGTCGTAGCCGTATATTTCGGCGCGGCTCAACGGGTTTAATATCAATAGACCTACGCGACCGGCGAGCGATTCACTGACGTTTTGCATCAAGTGGAATATTTGCGAGCCCGTCAAAAAGTATTGACCGGATGAATTGTCTTGGTCTACTCTGATCTTTATATAGGGAAATAATTCCGGTGCATATTGTATTTCGTCAATTATGATGGGGGCGGGATAAGTTTGCAAAAAAAGTTCAGGGTCTTGTCTCGCCAGACTTCTCAAATTGGGATAATCTAAGCTGACATAGTTGATGTCCTTGCAAAAATTGGTGTTTTTTAACACGGTTGTCTTGCCGACTTGTCTGGCGCCGGTCAGCAACAGCACTGGAAAGTTTTTGCTAAATTCAATTAAGCGAGATTCTATCGTTCTCTTAATGTACATAAAAGTTCTCCTTTATACAAATTAGGAATAACATTCCGTATTTGTATAATAATATAAATATAAAAAGCTGTCAAGGCGCCGCTCCGTTCGTCGTTGTTTTTGTCGTTTAAAGGAAATTTTTTTTACATTTGGGTGCCAGGCACGCTTTTCCACCCATACTTTAAAGCCATCTCATATGTTATGTGCGCAGTAGACAAGTCTCGTTTTGTCATCCCGAGCATTAGTCGAGGGATCTCGCTTTTAGTGGGTCTAACGCTTTTCCTGACCAACTGACCAACAGATAGCGTTTTGCCTTTCCGCCGACAATGTGGTATGATAACTTGCACGCTGTTTGACGACAAACATCTATATAATAGGAAGCGATTGATTAAACGATTATGAATTCACTCACGACAATTGAAAAAAGCATCATAAAAAAATATCGCAAGACCATTTGGCGCCCCTTTACGCGCGCCTTAAACGACTTTGCCTTAATTGACAGCGGCGATCACGTCGCCGTCGCCATTTCCGGCGGCAAGGACTCGCTATTGCTCGCCAAGCTGCTACAAGAAATTCAAAGACACGGCAAAATTGACTTTAAGCTGTCATTTATCGCGATGGATCCCGGCTACAATCAAATAAACCGTCAATTGTTAATGCAAAACGCAGATGCACTCGGCATAGCGCTGCAGATTTTCGACGCCACGCTCTTCGATTCGGTCGATAAAATGGCTACAAAATATCCCTGCTATCTGTGCGCGCGCATGCGGCGCGGCTTTTTATATGAAAAGGCAAAGGCGATTGGCGCCAATAAACTGGCGCTCGGTCACCATCTCGACGACGTCGTCGAGACCGTCTTGCTAAATGTGCTCTACGCCGGTACGTATATGACGATGATGCCGCTAATTAAAAGTACAAACTTTGCCGACATCTGGTTAATCAGACCGATGTATTACATAGAAGAAAAGGCAATTTACAATTGGATGAGTTACAATTCAATCGAGGCGCTCGACTGCGCTTGTAGTTTGACTGAAAAAAAACAAGTCGGCGCACGCAGTAAAGTAAAGTCGTTAATCGAAGCGCTGGTTAAAGAAAATCCAGACGTCAAAAAATCGATATTAAAATCGACGCAAAACGTGCACCTCGACGCCATTTTAGGCTTTAAAAGGCGCGGCAAACACTACCGCTACGACGAATATAACAATCGCGAAAGTTTTACCTTATAATAAAACAACGAAAGACAAGTCGTTAGAATTATTGCTCCGCTTGTCATCTCGACCGACTGAAAGGAGTGGAGACATTTCACATTTGACTTTGAATTTGACTTTAATGTTTCCGCTGCAACTTTCTACTGTTTTTTCACTTTTCAGCATTTTTTCGCTAGTATTACACTTTTATTACATCTAACATTTGGCACTTGTTCAAGTCGTTCACTGATGGTATACTTGATTCAGCATAAGAGTGTGGCGCTGTGTCGCGCTCTGCTAAGACCAGGCTCCTAATAGGGGGGGAGAATGGCAAAATTCAAGACCCCGCGTAAACAATTCCAAAAGGAGGAAGTATTACTATGAGAAAGATTCTTTCCTTGGTACTCGTCTTGGCATTAGTTCTTGGTGCGTTCCCTGCATTTGCAGACGTCGACCAGTACGAAGTCGCTAACAAGCTCAAAGAGTACAAAGTCTTATTGGGCAACGAAGCCGGAGACTTAATGTTAGACGAATACCTCACAAGAGAACAGGCAATGGTTGTCTTGGCTAGGCTAATGGGCGTTGAAGAAGACGCAAAGAACACTACTTTGCAAGCTTCATTCACAGACGTCGACCACGCTTACTATGAGCCTTTTATCGCTTATGCTGAATTAAAGGGCTGGACAAACGGCATTGGCAATGGCCTCTTTGGCTATGGCAAGCAATTGACCGTTAAAGAGTTTGCTGCTTACATGCTTAGAGTATTAGGCTATGATGTCGAATACGATAAAGTAATGGAAAAAGCAGGCGAATTAGGTCTTTTAAAAGACGTTGTTACAACTGATGAAGCTGCAAGCATTTTGCGCGGCGAAATGGCAGTTGTAATGCACAACACTTTAATGACTAAACCGGCTAACAACGACATGACTTTACTCAATGTTTTGGGCTTAGAAGGTGAAGTCCCCACTGGCGATGCAATGGTTAAGTCAGTAGAAGCTAAAAACCTTAAGCAATTAGTCGTTAACTTCAGCGCTCCGCTTACAGAAGCTGGCGACGAAGAAAACTATGACTTAGACACAAAAGGCGACGCTGAAATCGACAAAGATTCAGACTTCGAATTGTCAGAAGATGGCATGACAGTCACGATTACTATGACTAAGCCGGCTGAACAACAAGATAAAGCTGACCTCGAAATCAAAGGTTTACTCAAAGAAGACGTTACGATTAAAGACATTCAATTCTTAGACGTTTCAATTCCGGAAGCTAAATCTGCTTCAGTAATCGGCGTTGACACAATTAAAGTTGAATTCTCTGAGCCGATGAAAACAGCAAGTTTAGTAAAGACGAAAAACTTCACTGTCGAAACTGCAAAAGGCAGCAAGTTATACGTTAAAAAAGTTACTGCTAAGCAAAACGAAACAGTTGCATGGGTAGAACTTTACTCTAAGCTTAAAGAAGGCGACATCACTCTCGAAGTTAAAGACGCTGAAGACTATCAAGGTTATTCAGTTAAGCCGGCAGAATTTGCTTTGACAGTTGTCGAAGACAAAGAAGCGCCGACAATCGTTGGATACAAAGATGCTGATCCGTACGAAATCACTTTGATTTGGAGCGAAGATATCGAGTTTGTTGAAACTGATGGTACTGTATTGACAAATTCAGAAGATCTTGAAGCTTTCTATCACACGAACACAAGAGACGTCGCTAAGCGCGTTGAAATCGATGGCAACGAAATGACATTAGAGTTCGATAAAGACTCTGACGACGATTTCGATACGACATTACCATCGGGCACAGCTTATGTATACGTTGACAAAAAGGCCGTTAAAGACCTTTGGGACAACAAAAATGCAATGCAAGTTGTAACTGCAGAAATCACAAAAGATGAAGAAGCTCCTGTTGTAAAAGAAATCGATGTTAAATCACAAGTTAAAATCGAAGTTGAATTCGACGAAAAAGTTTACGAAGACGACGACTTTGATTGGGAACTCCTTGAAAAAGGTAAGGTTGAAAGCATCGACGCTGACATCACTGGTTGGGGAACTGACACATTGACATTCGTATTCGACGACGATATCGAAGGTGATTACACGCTCGTATTGAAGAAAATCGAAGACAGAACTGGTAATGAAGCTAGCAAGATTTCAGTTGATTTCACAGCTGACGACGAAACTTCACCGGTTGCAACTGACTTTAAAGTAACTGCATACGACATCGACAAGAAAATTCAAAAAGTAGTCATTAGATTTGACGAAGAAATGGATTCTAAGAGCATCACTGACAAAGATGACTTCTTCTTAACTCAATCTGCTGACACAGCTTATACACTTGTCGACAAGACATTAGATGACGACGATGTAGACTTCGACGTTCAAGACGACGGCGAAACACTCGTTATCGAAATTCCTGAAGATTACCACAACCTCACAGCTGATGCACTTGGCTTCCTCAAGATTGGTAGACTCGTAGACGCAGCTGGTAACAAAATGACAACTTACTCAGCTAACCTTCCGATCGCAAACGGCGATGCTGTTGCATTGAGGCACGAAGCTGAATTAAAGAGCGTTGACGAAGTTGAAATCACTATCGAAGACGAAGTAGTAGAAGACCTTGTAGACAAGAAGTTTGAAATCATGGATGCAAGCGGCAAGTCTCTCAAATTCAAGAGCTTCTCTACTAAGTTAGATGATGGCGATACAATTATCTCAATCACATTAGGCGACGAAGTTGCTACTGACGCTCAATTGACTTACAAAGTCATGGCTGGCGCAGGTGAAAACAAATACGGCGCTAAATTAAAAGTTGGTGAATTCCCAGTAGTTGACGATGCCGGTCCTGAAATGGAAAAAGTTTACACTGAAAACGGCGCTATCGTCGTAGAAATGAGCGAGCAACTTTCTAAGCGTTATGAAAGCTCAATCGCACATGACTTTGTAATCATGTACAACTCAGAGAAATTGATTCCGGTCAAAGAGTTTACATCTTCAGTTGTTGGCAATAAAGTTTACTTAAACGGTATTGCTGGTAAAGAAGATACGATTATTGCTGGCGAAGGCAAATACAAAGTTAAGTCTGTAGACAAACCTGGTTACTTAGTTGACCTTATGCTCAACAAAGCAGAGCCGTTTACTGACTATGAAAAAATTAAGAAGATCGCTGGTAATGGCACAACTCCGAACCCGAACCCGAATCCGAACCCGGGCGATGAGGCTGACGTTGTAAAAGCTCAATTATCAGCTGCTACATTTGGCGTATTCGTTAAAGCTGAAATCGTTGTAAACGGTCAAGCTGACTATGCTAACGCAACTAAATATTCAGTTTGGATGAACGGTAAAAAAGCTGCAAAAGCTGCATTATTAGGCGAAAAAACGGTTGCTTTCCCGGCACCTGCAGCTGGCGACACAGTACAAATTCAATTGTTAACTGACGCTATGGAAGAAGTTGCTGTCGTAGACGTAGTTTTAACAGCTGAATAATAAAATTTACGGCGAATGCGTTTGCACGGCGCGAACGCATTCCCACACCCCTAGATTATAACGAGGAGGAAAACAGTGAAAGCAAAAAGAATACTTTCATTATTGTTAGCAGTCGTTATGCTAGTCGGTTTAGTACCATTTGCCGCCATGCCTGATAGCACAGTTGTTATCGGCGATAAGGCATATGATCTCGGCTACGCTAATGACCCTGCTAACGAGGACGAAATCCAAGCTGCTGTTGTTGCGGCTGGTGCTGGTAGCATTTTCGTAAAATCACCAAATGGTGATTGGTACGACATCAGCGGAGCATTATTACCTGATACTACTGGCATCCCAGCTGTAGAGTATACGGCTGCTGACGGTAGCACAACTATGTATGAGGCACAAGACGGCGACGAAATTGCTGCAAGACAAATCGACACAGTTGTCGCTAACAGTGCTACAGAGTTATTGGTAACTTTCACAGACAATAGCGATCCGGTAATCGTAAACGACTTCAATCCGAAGCCGCTTGCTCCTGGCGTTGCTACAGACGTTACTTTCATGATTGAAGGTTTCCAATACACGGCTAACGTTACATTAAATACTGACTATCAATTAGTTATTACTGACAAGCAAGCATTACTTAATGCATCTGCAAACGGCGAATTAATCGCTAACGACAGTACAATTTACAACGTTACTTTCCAATTAATCGGTGAAAACGTTGCCGGTTTCGAAGGTTACGTAGAGTACGTTTCTCAGCTCGGTTTAAACACTGGTCAAGCAGAGCGCGTTTACGACCAAAACATTCAAAACAACCGCTTTACAGTTGCTATTCCGCAACAACCTGTTGAACAAGAAGATACGATTAAACTTCGCATTAAGTCTTCTGTAACGCACCCTGATTTAGTTGGTTTAGAGTCAGCTCCTATCAACTTAATCTACAAGCCTTACGTACCGGGCGCTGTTCTCGCTAGCAAGGTTTATCCGATCGATAGAGTCGTTTCAGCTAACCAAGCTGACCGCGCTATCGTATACGTAAGTAATGTTGCTAATGCACACTTAGATGGCGTTAAAGCTGCTATCTTAAGACAGTTGAGATTAGGTAACCGCTTGACACTCAACCCAGCTAACCCGACTGCAGTTCCTAACGACCTTAGAGGTATTGTTGAAATTGCAAAAGATACAATTGTTGAAGACAACGCTGTAAGCGCAGATCACGCTTTCACAGTATTGTTGGATATTTATAACAATGACAATGCTAACCTCAACCCGTATGAGCCGTGGAAGAACCCAACTCCGGCAAATTACAATGGTTTGATGGATGACTACAGAGACTCAAGATTGTATCGCAACCCGAATTTAGCTAATTATGGTGACCCAGTTGTTGGTTTGGCAACTAGAGCAAATGCAGCTCAAACGTTGTTGCTCGAAGATAACGCTAGAGCGTACTACAGAGTAAGACCGGACAACAACATTAACAGAGTTCGCTTAAATCCACAATTGAATGAAAAATGGTTTATGTTAGTCGACAATACGCCGACTAAATTAGCTAAAGTCTTCGCACTTAACGAAGAAAACGTAATCGTTGCCAAGTTCGACGAGGCAGTTGACGTTATCAGCGCAGAAAAAGAAATCAACTGGGCTATTAACGGTATCAACTTAGCTGTTGACGAAAACGATCAATACGCACCTAAAACAGATTGGATTAGAGCACTTGACGTTTACAGCCAAGAAGATTTCGATGGCAGAGCGTTAATCGATGCAATTGAAGCTTATGAATTATCAGCAGACGGTGGTATGTTAAGCTTTAATAAGGCAGACGATCCGAGAAGATATGTTGTAATTAAGCTTAAGAACACATTTGCTCAATTACACCTCGAATCAGGTCAAAACGCCAACTTGATTTCTTGTAAGGAAATCGGCGACTTCGCAAGCGTTTGGGATGGTACTGGTCAGAACGAGATTTCTTCACAAGAATTGCCGTTCACGTATGAAAAACCTGAATTAGTTTCTGGTTTAGTCATCGAAATGCAATCGCCAGAGCAGTGGGTTGTCAGATTAACTGCACCACTCTTCTACGATTCAAACGCAATGTATCCTGTTGATCTTTCTACTTTACCGAGTGCTAACCCTGATCCTAATGCAGTCAATCCAGAACTACTTGACTTACAAGTAAGATTAGACTTTGGTATCAATGATCTTACGCACAGATATTTACAAGATGGCGATTTAGGCACAAATGAGGATCTCGATTATGTAATTAATCCGTATCCTGCTGGCGGCGACAACGCATACTTATTAGAACTCACTAAAGACTGGACTAAGTTATTGCCAATCGGCAGAGCTTACCACAACAGAAACTTTGTAGTTAATATTACAGGTAGAGCTTACGATATGTACGGCAATGTCATTCTCGACAACGACGGTTTAGATATCACGCCGACGACTCGCGAAACTTACTTGCGCGACAGCAAGATTATTCCGGAAGACGTTCAAAGTCCGTTTACTACTGACATTCAATTGATTTCTGGTGTAACTGCTGGTGCAATTGCTATTAAGTATAACGAGCCGGTTCAGTTGTATGACTTAAGATCTACTACTGGCGCTGCGTTAACAGGTAGTTCAAGTACCGATCACGAATTCTTAGGTTGGATACATGAAAGCTCTGATGGTGGTTACGTTAACTTTAACCATCAAGTAGGTCTTGCTAAGGGCGACCCAGCTTACGGTTTGCCGCGCTGGACTGATGAGGATAAGGGTGTTGGTCAAACTTCTAGCTTAGAGCAAGACGAAGTTTACAACAACAACTACTGGTTTGGCGTACCGACGCCGTCATTCGAATACGTCAGATTAACTGACGATCCGAATTTCCCGGATAACGACATGTACTCTGCTGGCTACCGCGTACACGGTGACATTATTGGTTCTACTGTAGCTATGGACGACTATTCGTTTACAGTTGTACCGGTTAATGCTGAAGGCGAACACGTTTCACTTGTACCTGGCGACTGGAAATTAGTCATTAGAGAAACATCTGATGACGTTGGTAACGCAATGGCTACAGAGCAATACAGATTTACTATCGACGGTCAAGAAGTACCGCAAGGTCTTGTTAACCCGTACGTATTGTGGGCATATGCTTACGACGATACAGAGACAAAAGTTAACTCTGATGGTTTATCACCTCAATACGACTATGTACACATCTTGTACAGCCGTGAAATGAACTTTGCTTCTACGGGCAGCTTGAGTACTTATAAGATCAATGGTGAATCACTTGATCAAGACGCCTTGATTACACACGAACTCGTTCCGTTGTATGTTAAAGACGCTGCTACTGGCGAATTCTACAACGATAAGTGGGTCGGCGACTTGTATAAGATCAGATTGCCGAAAGGCTTCTTAGATAAGGGTGACGATATTGCTGGATTTGGACATAACGGTCACAGAAATGCTATTCAGATTCCTGTAACAGTTAAAGCACAAGACGACAATAACGCACTTACTGCAGAGAGCTTGTTGTTCGATAACAACGATATTGGTATCGCAGCTGATCAGCCGCAAATCTTCGAACTTAAGTTTATGTCACCTGGTGACAATCCTTATAACACTAGACTTAGTGGTAGATTGTTAGATGCTAATGGAAATCCGCTCGTATTGTTACCGATCGTATTTACAAATGCTAATAACGTAGACAACATGAAGTATCAAACACCTGAAACTCACTTCACAAATACTGACTTAGAATAGTATTAGTTGAATTGAACGATAGTGTAAATTAATGAATCCCCCGTCTTTTAGACGGGGGATTCATACTTTTTGCACATATTTACAACTAATATATTTAGCTTATAAAAACGCTTGCGTTTTTCTGGGTGCCAGGCACGATTTTGCAACGCCTGCGTTTTTCCCGGAGGCATACCTACGTACTCTGTCATGTCGAGCGTAGCCGAGACATCTCGATTTTGAATCTATGCCTTTCCATTTGCCAAAGGCATATTTCACATCGCGCACCAGCGCGATATTTCACGGCGCATAGCGCCACTTCATTGACGATAGGCAATTTCATCGAAAAGCGCCTGCGTTTTTCCTGGTGCCAGGCACGATTTTGCAACGCCTGCGGTTTTCTCTTAGACACGCCTACGTACTCTGTCATGTCGAGCGTAACCGAGACATCTCGATTTTGAATCTATGCCTTTCCATTTGCCAAAGGCATATTTCACATCGCGCACCAACGCGATATTTCGCGCCGCATAGCGCCACTTCATTGACGATAGGAAATTTCATCGAAAAACGCTTGCGTTTTTCTCGGTGCCAGGCTCGTTTTTAAACCCGAGATTTCTCCACTCGCTTCGCTCGGTCGAAATGACAATGGGATACTGTTAAGTATTGCCTTTCAAAAAATAAAAAAGCACCTGTAGTCAAAGACCACAGGCGCATATTGGCACTTACATCATTGCCTTAATTCTATCCAGTTCTGCTCGGTCAATCTCGGCGAAACGCATAATCAGTTCATCGCTCAACGAGCCCTCAGCCAACATGTTTTTTACAACATGGATCTTTTCTTCGGATCTGCCTTCA
>PDWJ01004401.1_pt1 | contig 22960 bp, 17 predicted proteins | sample 1430881 | NCBI WGS metagenome assembly PDWJ01 (sample SAMN01162460, study PRJNA174530) | Oral metagenome, whole genome shotgun sequencing project. | biome: Marine environment; feature: Marine mammal; material: Swab sample of the gingival sulcus; isolation source: swab sample of gingival sulcus... | reverse complement strand
CTGCAGTCGCTGCCAAACCCAAGGATATCCTGCAGGGGGAAAATGGCTGTTTTGGCGATTGAGGAAAGAGCCAGGTAGATGAGATCAAGATGGATTGATTGATCATCATGAACAGATCTGTTGGCATACGACTTCACACGTTGTCTGACAGTATCATCTATCTCGGCTCCTAAATACCAGCCAACAGTGGTATCATTATCATGGGTACCTGTATATACGACAGAATTAGTAGATTCATAGTTACAGGGAAGAAAGCTGTTGTTGCTGTTTCCATCAAAGGCAAACTGGAGCACTTTCATACCAGGGAAGTTAAACTGGTCACGCAGCTTATAAACCTCTTCTGTTATCTCACCAAGATCCTCGGCAACTATCGGTAATGGACCAAGCTCCTGAAATATGTTTTTGAAAAATTGATCACCGGGGCCATTTTCCCATTTGCCGTTTTCTGCTGTTTCAGCCTCTGCCGGTACGGACCAATACTTTTCAAAACCGCGAAAGTGATCAATTCTGGCTAGATCAACCTGAGAAAACATGGTGGCAAACCTCCTTTTCCACCATGTATGGAGATGATGTCTTACAGAAATATCCCTGCTGTTCCACCTGTAGAGAGGGTTCCCCCATTTTTGTCCTGTTTTGCTGAAGTAATCTGGTGGTACACCTGCAACCGTGATCGGACGCGAATCTTCAGAGAGTTGGAAGATTTGCTGATTGGCCCAGACATCGGCGCTGTCCAGACTTACATAGATGGGGATATCTCCAAAAATGTGGATATTATGTTGATTTGCAAACGTATGCAGGGTATTCCACTGGCTATGAAACAGAAATTGTTCAATCCGGTAATATTGCATTTCCCGTTCGAGCACCTTTTTCGCACGGTTAACAGCATCCTGAGTAAACATGGCAATATCTTTTTCCCAGTTGCACCAGGAGGCTTGATTATGTTTTTCTTTAAGGGCCATGTATAAACAATAGCTTTCAAGCCAGGGGCTTTCGCTTATAAATTTCTGATAGTTTTCATTTTTTGTTGAAAATCTTGCAGCAGCTCTTTTTAACAGGTCTTTTTTTATGGCGATAACTTTTTCAAATTCCACAAAGTAGGGGTTGAGATCCATCCGGGGGATTTCATGCTGTGCAAGAAGCCCCATTGTAATCAGATCTTGAGGTGATATGAAAAGAGGGTTGCCGGCAAATGCGGAGCAGGACATATAGGGGGAGTGGTAAAATGCCGGTTCAGTGGGGCCCAGGGGGAGTATCTGCCAGATCGACTGTTTTGCTTTGTTGAGAAATGTGATGAAATCTCTGCTGCCTGGACCGAGATCTCCTATACCGAAAGGAGATGGCAGGGAAGATATGTGGGCAAGAATACCGCTTGATCGTTTTGTAAGGATGGAATCTTTCATTTGTCTGGGAATGTGGTGGACTTCAACGGTTATAGTATCGTAAAAACATACTCTCTTACTATATCTCCAACTGGAAAAATAGCCAACCAGGAGTTTTCGTTGTATTTGATATTATCGTTCAACAGGGAGAATGTTTTACATCTTGCTGGTCTCATTTTGAATAAAAGAAACCAGGCTTACTTGTTTCTGCAAGGATGAATATTATAATGTGTGATAAACGGAAATAAAAAATAACTCTTGGCGATTTTTTGTTCTTTGCAATTATCAAAATAAAGTTGTATTCTACAGTGTTATCTTTTTTCCGATTTCTGGTGTTTTTCACTATGAGGTGATTTTTTTTCTGCATGATTTAGGTTGCAGAGAGGGTCTCTTTGGAGATACTTTTCCAGAGCTTTATAAATTTTACTAACAGGGTGATTCTTTGGTGCTGTCCGAACTAAAAGAAAGTCTGCTGAAAACAGGTAAGGCTGAGGGTTGTATTAGTTTCAATGAGTTGAATGAACTTTTACCTGAAGAGATTAAAGATCCCGGTGCCATAGAAAAGATTTTTAATTTTCTTGGTGATAACAATATTGAGATAGTAACGGAAGGTGAGTCTGGTGAAAAAAGAACACTCTCTGGTGAAAAGTGGGAGAAAAAAAAGAGTGTGCCGGCAGGAAACGGAGCCGAAGATGATTCCAGTCTGTCCACCGAAACAGAGAGTCATGAAGCTGAAGAAACAACAACTACATATCTGAGGGAGATGGGGCAGTTTGATCTGCTCACCTCCGAGGAAGAGGCGAAATACAGCAAAACGATTCGGCAGGGATTTGAGGCAATTATCAGTGCAATCAGGGAAGATACCTCTGGAGTGCGGGAAATTACCTTGCTGGTCGAAAGGATTTCACTTTGGGAAAAACGTGATCCCACCCTGAAACCCAAAAAACAGCAGCTCAATTTTATGCGTTATAATGTAACAAGCGCTGCAAAAAAATATCCTGATAAGAGAGAATTATTCGAACTGCAAACAAAGCTTGAAGCTTACAGCCGCTCGATAGAAGTAGCAAAAGATACGATGATCAGGGCAAACCTCCGCCTCGTAGTTTCCATCGCAAAAAGGTATATGCATCAGGGACTTACCCTTGCTGATCTCATCCAGGAGGGGAATCTTGGGTTGATGAGGGCAGTTTTCAGGTTCGATTATACCAAGGGAAATAAATTTTCCACATATGCGAGCTGGTGGATCAGACAGGCAATTACCCGTGCCATACTTGATAAGACCAGAACAATCAGGCTGCCTGTTCACTTTCTCGAGTTACGGAGTCAGTTTTTTAAGGCATTCTATGCGTTATTCAAGGAGCTCGGCAGAGAACCAACACCGTTGGAAATTTCCAATGCCACCAACCTGCCAATGGATAAGATTCTCTCCATTCTGGAGGCTTCCCGTGAGCCGATTTCTCTTGAAACTCCTGTAGGTGATGATGATTCCACATTGGGAGATTTTCTGGAAAATCAGGAGTCACAGTCTCCCTATGAGGCAGTACAGACCAGGGAGCTGGCAGGTCGTGTAACTGAGATCCTCTCTACATTGAATGATCGGGAAGAAAAGATTATTCGTCTTCGTTTTGGTATTGGTGAGAAGGCTGAATATACCCTTGAAGAGATTGGTAAGCGTTTCAATGTCTCCCGTGAAAGAATTCGTCAGATCGAAAAGAAGGCTCTGAACAGATTACGACATTCAAGCAGAAGAGAAAAACTGAGGTTTTTTATTGACTGATTTTAAAGGTTTTAAAAATAGCAGGGGGATATAGGCCATGCTTGTCTTGTTTATGTCCCTGTTATTTTTGTTTTTCTTTTTGATCTGCCTTTCCTGCTTCCTGAATTTTTTTCACCCAGCCCTTACTGCAGTATTTCTGTGCACACTTTTCCTCTCTTCCTCCAGCTATGCAGCTGACAAGGTGATTGATTCTGAAAAAAACAAACTGCCAACAGGTATGATTAATCCTGAGCTTGCAGCTATTTCTTATGCTGGCACAGAGACCTTACTGTATGATGTATCATGGACAGGTGGTATAAAGATAGGTGAAGCACTGTTTACCGTAGTAAAAGACAAATCGTGCAGTGAATGTTATGAAATTCATGCCAAAATTGGAACTACGGGCGGCTTGTTTCATAAACTGTATCCCGTTGAAGACAGACAGGTAACCAGAGTCAGAGGTGCTCAGCGTTATCCTTATTATTGTGAGATGTGGCAGAAACAGGGGCGGAGTTACCGGGCTCATAAAGTGATAACCTATGATCAGGATACCTTTACCCTTACGAAAAGAAAGGACGGCGAAAGCCTGCACGTGTTTGAGCTGTCAGGGATTATTCATAATGAATTTTCAGCTTTTTTTGCCTCAAGAGTAATGGATATGGAAATGGACCACCCCTTTCTGGTACCTACCTTTGGTGATGATGAACGAAAAGAGGTGATTGTGAAAGTTTTTGATTATGACATACTTGAAAACACTCTTTTTGGGAAAGTGAGAACCAAAAAAGTTTCTCCTCTCTTAAATTTTTCAGGGCTATATGATAAAACAGGCGATACCATTGTCTGGTATACGGATGATAACTGCAGGGTTCCTGTGCAGGCGCAATCAAAACTGGTCATTGGTTCTTTGACAGCGACGCTTGTTGCATATGAGAATGAAAAATGCCCGAAATATCCGTCAATTTCACTACCTGAAAGATAACCATCTTTTTTGGTTAATTTGTTGTATTTTGGGTATAAAAGTAAGAAAAACTGGTGTTGCAGTAAAGTAAAATTTGCGAGAGTAATAACACATATACTAACGAGGGATTTCAATGACTGATTGTGTTTTGACAACTGATTTTGAAGATCTGAAGCTGGTTCACAGAGGCAAGGTACGTGATATGTACGCTGTTCCCGGGCATCCTGATAAGCTTCTCATGGTGGCAACTGACAGGATTTCTGCCTATGATGTTGTTATGGATGAGCCTATTCCGGGGAAAGGCAGGGTGCTGACGCAATTATCGCTCTTCTGGTTTGATTATCTTGGAGATATTGTAAAAAACCATCTGATAACAGCTGATGTGTCCAAATACCCTGAAATTTGTCAGAAGTATAGTGAGCAACTTGATGGTCGTTCCATTCTTGTACGGAAAACAAGGCCTTTTCCCATTGAATGTATTGTTCGAGGGTATATTTCAGGCTCGTTCTGGAGTGCATACAGGAAGAATACCACAGTGTGTGGTTTTTCTCTTGGAGAAGGACTCTTGGAATCCGCAAAATTTGAAAATGTGCTGTTCACGCCCTCAACAAAGGCCGCATTAGGGGATCATGACGTAAATATTTCCCTGAAGGAAATGGAAGAAATTGTCGGAAAAGACGTAGCTGAAAAAATGGCTGAAATCAGCATTTCCCTGTATACGAAGGCCGCAGATTTTGCACGGGATAAGGGGATTATAATTGCTGATACCAAATTTGAGTTTGGAGAGGTTGATGGTGAAATTGTGTTAATTGATGAAGTATTGACACCTGATTCATCGAGATTCTGGCCGCTCGATGAATATGAACCAGGTAAAGGGCAGAGCAGTTTCGATAAACAGTTTCTCCGTGACTATCTCTCATCACTGTCCTGGGACAAGACTCCTCCTCCCCCGCCTCTCCCTGAGGATATCGTTGAGAAAACAAGGAAAAGATATGAAGAGGCGTTGAGAATGCTTACTATGGAATGAGACTGATTGATCAGCTACATATGTATCTGTTGTCTGCAATAGTTTACTTTTTTTGAAGATATTCATTGAGTGAAATATCTTCAAAAATAAAGCCTTTTTCCATCAGAATCATGGGAAAAGCCTTACCTTGAGGAGGATGAAGATCAACATACTTTTTACCGAGGAAAAGTGTGAAGAGATGTCGAGGGAGAACTATGGGAGTTCCCAGGTTATAATGTCCGGTTACTTCCTTGAGGTATGCTGCTTCTGTTGGTGTGTCTCCAGAAACTATGTTTACCGGTCCGGATATTGACTTTTCTGCAAGCAGGTAACGTACAGCCCGCACAGCATCCTCCTGGCTTACCCAGTTTATTACCTTGTCTTTTGGGTATCTTGAATATGGTATGAGATTTAAAAAAGATATTTTTTTGATGGGAGGAGGTATCCTGTTTGAGAGTATCTGTCCTGTTCGTAAATGCACCACTCGAATTCCTGCCTGAGAAGCCGTTAGAGCAGTATTTTCTGATTTTTTAAAATATTCGGCATGTTGTGTTCCCTTACCATCAGCCGAGAGTTCTGTAAGGGCCCCTGAGGCCGATCTGTCGTAAACGCTGACAGAAGATGCTGTGAATAGTACATCAGGTTTCTTCTGTCTCTGCGAAAAAAAGTTACAGCAGTTTTGGCTGAAGTGAACGAGTCTGTCTCTTTCTCTCTCCGACTGGTGAAAAAGTGGAAGTAGGGGGTGCAAGAGCAGAACAAGATCAATGTCTCTATCCTTAATTGTTTCCTCAAGAAAGGATAATGTATGTTCTGATCTTTCTGGAATACGGTTGCAAGCTATGATGGTTGCACGCCTGGCGAAAAATTGTTCTACAATTGCAGAGCCTAATATGGTCGAAGAACCGGTAATAAAGACATTCATCGAAAGCTAACAGTTGTTTCCCCGGTAAAAAGGCAGTTTCTCCAGTATTTCATGGCATACTTCTTCTTGCGAGAGGGTACTGGACTCGATGGTGATCTCCGCATATTTTCTGTAGAGATACAGACGCTCTTCGAAAAGATCTGCAAGAGTCTGATCCGGTCTTTTTGCGAGGCCTCTTGTATCAAAATTATGGATACGTTTTCTTAACGCTGCGATGTCGGCATTCAGGAAAACCATTGTACCATTCTTTTTCAGGTATGTCATTGCCTTCTCACTATACGGAGCACTGCCTCCTGTAGCAATAACGTGAGAAGTAAGATCTACGCTGAGTAGAATACGCTCTTCAATTTTGCGCAATTCCATATACCCATCCTTGTCGATGATATCCTGGAGTGTTCTTTTTTCACTGGTCTGAATAAGAATATCAGTATCAACAAATTGCATGGATGCCAGTTTCGCAAGGATAATTCCTACAGTACTTTTTCCTGAACCGGGCATACCAATGAGGATAATATTTGATTTCATCATGTGTGATAGTCTTATAATGTGTTTTGATCGGAAGAAACAAATGGGCTATTCCTACAGTAGTCCAGAAAAATTTTCAAGGAAACTGATGCTGAATGGAGAAATATGATAAATTTGGAATATCCATATTCATAAAAAACAGGAAAATCAAGATGCTCTGGGAAAAACTGGTTTTTGACCGAGAAATTGGAAGAGAGTGTATTGTTGTTCTGTTTCAGCCATGTTGTATCTGAAAAAATGATAATGAAATATGTAACCTGATGGAGTATTTGCAAAAATCTCTCTTACCGTGTATTTTTAGATAGGAAATGATTCTAAGTATGTGGTACCGCTATGGTATACTATACAGCAGATGTTCTTTGGTAAATGAAATATCATGGTATTTATTATTCAACAAATTTTTTATTATCTTTGTATTATGTTCTTATCATGCAACAAAGATAACCTGGGAGAACAACGATGTGGGATTCCTTTTTGACCTGGCTTGATGCTATCAAGGTAGTTGATCAGATAAGAGATGTGGACCTGGTTGGTTTATTTAGTAACCCCTGGTTTTTGGTACCTTTCATTTTCATTATTGGGTATCTCATCTACAAACAGGCATGGCGGGATATACTCCTTCTTGCTATCCTCATAGGTGTATGGTGGGTCAGTGGAACCACGTACATGCGTACATTGGTGGAAGGAGATCAACTCAGTATTGAAAAAATTCTTCCAGTCTTTTTTGGTGGAGGGATAACTATTTTGGTTGTAGTGTATCTTATAATTCGCCGTTGATAATATTTCCCCTTTCCCTCTTTGAAAAGAATTTTTTATGCAACTTAGAGATGCAGTTTTTGTCATTACGGAAGAGAGCCAGTGTCCGTTGTATAATGTAGGAGATGAATTGACAGCAGAAGGTGTTTCATTTACCATGTCTGCTGCAAAACCCACCTGTCTTATCCTTGCAAAAGATGTACTTGCAATAACATCGGAAGAGGTTGCCTTTGAGACTCTGGAAAAAGGGGTAAAGACAAAAACCAGGTTCGAATGTAGTGGATGTAGCGGAATAATTCATTTTGAATATAAAAAAGATAAAGAGTTTGCAACGTTGCAGATGAGACTGTTGGCTGCTGCTGAACGTAAAACAAAACTTATGGCGGTGAGTGAGTTTGCTGATCTTTTACGTTCCATTGAAATATTTGAGCCCCTTTCCAATGATGATTTGCTGGATCTGGCAATTTTGCTCGAAAGGAAAAACTATGATTACGGTTTTCCCATCGTTCAGAAAGGAGAACCTGGTGCTTATCTCTATATTATACTCAGTGGCGTGGTTGAGGTTGTTGATGACGACGGGGTTGGTTTAAACGAAATGAAGGAAGGCGATATTTTTGGAGAGATGAGCCTCCTCACTGGTGAACGGGTTTCAGCAACTGTCATGGCAGCACAACCCTGCAGCATTGCCATCATGAATAAAAAGAATTTTCGCCATATTCTTCAGAGCTTTCCTGCATTACAGATTTTCTTTTATAAATTGATGGTACACCGTATAAAAGAAATTAACGTGAAGTGGGCAGAAGAACTTGGCTCGGATATGTCAGGGTATATTTCTGATATGCCGCCTATTGATCTCTGCCAGATGATCAACTCCATTAAGAAATCTGGTACCATTACCTTTGATTCAGATTTTAAACAGGGCTTTTTGAAATTCTATGATGGCGAGATTGTCGAGGCAGTCTTTGATGATTATACCGGTAAGGAAGCCTTTTTTGCTATTCTTGCACTGACGCGTGGCCGCTTTAAATATGTGCAGAAATTATCCTATAAGGATGCTCAGAAGGAAATAATCGGTGTTTTTATGGCTTTGATTATAGAAGGTATGAAAAGGTTGGATGAACACCGTATAAAAAAGTGAGTTTCTTCTCTCTTTATTGTCAGGGCCCTTTAAAATCATGAGCCGTAAGATAAAAAAAACCATACTCGCAGCACTTCAGGAGCCTGACTGGCCAAACGTTCAGATGGTGCTTGATCAATATGACAGCAAGTCTCTCGTCAATCATCTTTTCACGGCGTTGTGTAGTACAAATGAACTTCAGAAATGGAACAGTGTCCTCTCTTTTGGGTATCTCTTGAACAGGATTGCCGGGGAAAAGATTGAAGATGCACGGATTATAATGCGACGTTTTCTCTGGAGCTTAAATGATGAATCTGGTGGAATAGGATGGGGGGCTCCTGAGGCAATGGCTGAGTGCATGTCCTGTAATGATATTCTTTTTAAGGAATACAGCCATATGCTCATATCGTATATGCGCGAGGATGGTCCCGAACTCCTGCAGGATGGTAATTATCTTGAATATCCCTATCTGCAGCGGGGATTGCTCTGGGGGATTGCCAGACTTTTTTTTTCAAGAAAAAAGGAAATGCAAAGTTACAATTTGCAGGAGGATATATTGCCCTATCTGGATTCAGAAGACGCCATAGTCCGAGGGATGGCATTATTTACCTGTGCTCAGGCGGAAATAAGAGTTCCGGAAAAAAGACTTGAGAGTATTATCGAACAGCCCTGTGATTTCAGCATTTACTGGAATGATCGAATACAGGATTATAGTACTCAGGTTCTTGTTGCCAGTCTGTAATGGTACTATTCTATCAGGGTAATATCCCCTCAGGTAACCGTGTTGTTGGCTCACCACCGAGTAAGTATCCTCCATCCATACGAACAACGCTTCCTGTCATATAACTTGCCTGGCATAGAAGAAAAAAGACGAGTGTTGCCACTTCTTCAGGAAAACCAGTACGGTTGAGCAGTATATGATTATAAATTTGCCGTTTTTCGTCTGTTGAAAGAGATTCCCATCCTCTGGTTTTTTCACCATGCCGGTTTTTTATAAGACCAAGCATAATTTCATTTACCCGTACTTCAGGCGCACCTTCTCTGGCCCAGGTTTCAGTAAAACTTGAAATTGCCCTGTTTGCCGCACTGTAGCCATCATTGAAAAGTAGCTCAGCAGGACCTGATCTGCCGATTACCCCTGAGATGGATGAGATATTGACAACGGAAGCCTGAGCATTTTCTTTTAAAAGTGGCAGGGCATGCTGAAAAAGCAGCCATTTGGCTTTAAGGGTGGTATTCACCTCAATATTCCACTGATTTTCATTATGCGGCAGTTTGTAAGGGCCGTGTACGATGGGCATGCCGCCCCGTTCGATATTGTTCACAAGATGATGAAGGGTGCCGTATTTTTCCTGTATGGCTGAAAAGAGTCCTTTTACCTGTTTTTCATCTGTGAGATCAGCGGAGTGGGCTAAAAAATCATATTTCTTATCTGTGAATTCCTGTATCATCTCCTCAGAAGATTCAGGCCAGTCGAAATATGGTAAAATCAGAACAGCACCTTCTTCAGCAAGTTTTCTCGCAATAGCCCTTCCCACAGGTCTGGACGCTCCCGGAAGCAGAACCACTTTTTCTTCAAGCTGCATAGTAACCTCATCAGGGTGGAGGTAATTTCAGTATTGGAATGATACTATCAACATAACGTCTGTTACAGTTATGGTAAAATAGTACCCGGAGCATACAAAAGTCAATACATCTGTTTGCAGAAAGCAGTACCCCTGCGCGGATAGGTTTGACGAAAGGGTACTGCTGGTGCAAAAGCAATCAGGATATCAATGATTTTTATGTTTTAGCCATTTTGCAGCTGAAACAGTTTAGGCTATTTTTGTGATGCCAGTAACTCACTTTTTTCAACAAGGCGCTGTAGCTCGGCACGGTAGCCTTCGCTGTCCTGTCCTCGGCTTCCTCTGATGAGTTCCAGGCAGTTTTTCCATGTCATATCCCTGTTCAACTCGGAGTGTCTCAGGAGCATACCATATCCGGCAACGGCGGCAGCAAAACGAAAATCATCCGAAGTCTGTTCCAGTGTTTTCAGGGGCAGAGAAAGAACCTGAGAGATTTCTTTCGAACTGTTTTTATTTTCAGGTTTATATCGAACCTTTACTGTCAGAAGCTGGGAAGAAAGATCCTCTGCAATCGTTTGGGCTGGTTGTTGGTATTTCAGTGAATCGACCTTGGGAATATCCTTGTGACCTGCAGGAATGATTTCATATAAGGCGGTGACTTTATGACCTGCACCAATTTCTCCGGCATCTTTGCTGTCATCTATGAAATCTTCATCAGCGAGGACTCTGTTTTCATAGCCGATCAGTCTGTAAGCTCCTATAAGGGCAGGATTAAACTCAACCTGAATTTTGACATCCTTGGCAACGGTAAACAGGGTGCCGCCCATCTCTTTTACCAGCAACTTTTTGGCTTCAAGCAATGAATCAATGTATCCATAATTGCCATTTCCCTTATCTGCTAGGATTTCCATGGTATCATCATGGTAATTTCCCATGCCAAGCCCAAGCACTGTCAGGTATATTCCCTGATCTCTCTTTTTTTCAATAAGTTTCTGCAGTTCTCCTCTGCTGGTAATGCCCACATTGAAATCCCCGTCAGAGGCAAGGATAACCCTGTTATTACCATCGTGAATAAAAGATCTTGCTGCAAGCTCATAAGCGGTTTCTATTCCTTTGGAAGCATGTGTAGAGCCTGCTGAATTCATTTCATTGATTGCCAGAAGGATTTTTTCTTTTTGTGATACAGGGGTTGAATCCAGGGCGATAGTATCACTTCCCGCATAGGTAACAATTGCAACGCGGTCTCTTTCGCTGAGATTTTCCACGAGTAACCTCATCGCCTTTTTGAGAAGTGGCAGTTTGTTCGGACTGTTCATGGAACCGGAAACATCAATGAGAAACACCAGATTTGCTGGAGGCAGCTTTTTTGTGTCAATGTCTTTTGCCTTGATGCCTATTTTAATCAGCGAATAATCACTGTTATATGGACTTGGCCCAGCCTCTGTTGAAATTGTCAGCGGATGTTCTCCCTGAGGCTCCGGATAGTCATAGGAGAAATAGTTTATCATCTCTTCCAGACGAACAGCACCGGCAGGAGGAAGGGTATCGGTTTTTATAAAACGTCGTATATTGGCATAGGATGCAGTGTCTACATCAATCGAAAAGGTTGAAAGGGAATCATTGGCGCAGTTGATAAATCCATTTTCGTTGATACTGTTGTATGATTCCAGGTTCATCTGTGGTGAGTCGAGGTACCGGATTAAGCCTTGAGGTGCCGCCATCTTCATATGAGGTGTTCCTGCAATCTGTTCGGATGAGTCCATTTCTACTATCACACCCGCGTCATTCATGCTGGCCTGTTGGGTTTGTGAATAGTTTGCTATTTTATTACCGGACTCCTGAGAGTGAAAAGGTCCATCGGTCAGTCTACGGGTGCAGCCTGATGCCATAATCAAAAGTATAAGAGAAAAAAAGATAGGTTTTGTTTTCATAGGGTTTTCCGTAAGATTTAAGGTTTATTCTACGTCCTTTGAACTGTTACATTTTTTTTGGAAGATGTATTCACATAGTATGACGGCAGCAGTCGTGTAATGTGTCGAAAAAATTTTTATTTTTCAAGTAAAAGGTACGAATCATCTATCTTATTTTTTATAAAACAGAGTAATTACCCAACAGGATTGAATCAACCGTAAGACTAAATGGCGGTTTCTTGTCGAGCATATTGGAGAGGACGCTGTCTTGTTTGTATTGGCCTACCTTGAAAAGGGATAGTTAACTGCCGGAAAAAGAGCTTTGCAACTGACATGGAATCAGACATCTCACATGCAGATAAAAATGATACAGATGGTGAGGGGCCGGAGTCGAACCGGCACGGGCTTAAAGCCCACGGGATTTTAAGTCCCGGGTGTCTACCAGTTCCACCACCCAGGCTGAGTGCGATGTTTTTACCATACCTGGATACAGATTGTCAATTACCAAACACAGGATCGATTCATAATTTTCAATAATAGGCCTGTATCTGCGCCCCTGCAATGATCGCCTGCATATCGCGCACCGCAGTTTCCAGACCTGTAAACACGGCTCTGGATATAATTGCATGACCGATGGAAAGCTCATCAATTGTGGAAAGCGAGGCAATTCGTGCTGTTGTCTGATAATCCAGACCGTGACCTCCGTTTACCACAAGGCCCAGGTTAAAGGCAAATTCAGCAGCAGATTCGACCAGTGAAAACTCGTGATTCCTGTCCTTTTCACTCATGGCGTCACAGTATCTGCCCGTGTGGATTTCCACAAAGGTGGCTCCAATATCATGTGCTACCTGAATTTGATCGGGATCAGGGTCAACAAACATGGATACTGGAATGGAGGCAGCATGAAACTTTTTTACAGCCTTGGCGAGTTTTTTCCTTTCGGCGATGACATCCAGCCCGCCTTCAGTGGTAAGCTCCTGTCTTTTTTCAGGAACAAGGGTTACCATATCGGGTTGCAGGTCAAGAGCAATATTTATTATTTCTTTGTTGGCACCCATTTCCAGATTGAGTTTTGTCTTTACCGTTTCACGAAGCAAATAAATGTCACGATCCTGGATGTGTCTTCTGTCTTCACGCAGGTGTACCACAATTCCGCTTGCTCCGGCTAATTCGCATATTGCAGCAGCGCTGACCGGATCCGGTTCCTTTCCTCCTCTTGCTTGACGGATTGTGGCGACATGATCGACATTGATTGCGAGTTTGGGCATGGTAGTTCTCCTGGAAGGTATATATTTCGAGAGTAGTTCTTCTTCTTTTTTGTACATCCTTTCAGCCTCTTTTTCCGATCGTTCGTGGTCGTATCCCAAGAGGTGAAGAAGGCCGTGAGTGATAAGCCATTGCAGTCTGGTATTCACATTCTGCTCCAGCTGATTTGCCTCATTATACGCTGTTTCAATAGAGATGACAATATCCCCAAGTTCCTTTATTTCCTGTTGTCCTAAAGCCGGATCATCAATAATCGCTTCCCTGAAAGGAAATGAAAGGACATTGGTGGATGCATCCTTGTTTCGGTATCTTCTGTTCAGTTCCCGAATTTCTGTATCATTGGTGATGAGCAAAGAGAGATGGTAGCCGTTATATCCACAATTCAACAAGAGATACCTGACGAATGAACGTATATGATCTGTGGAAAAGGCAACGGTTTTTACAGTTTTTCGGCAGGTGATATGTAACATGTCCAGTAGGAAGTACGTGTTGTCTTCGGCTAGCTTTTCCCTGATTGTGTTTCGTATGCCTGGATGATCTTTTGTACCAGAGGATGGCGAACTACATCTTCCTTATCAAATGTGCAAAACTGGATTCCTTTGATATTCTGCAGAATTCTCTTTGCCTGGAGAAGGCCTGACTGATCTTTTCGTGGCAAATCGACCTGGGTTGTATCTCCAGTGACCACTGCAAAAGAGTCAAAACCGATTCGGGTTAAAAACATTTTCATCTGTTCGCGCGTGGTGTTCTGCGCCTCATCGAGGATAACAAAGGCATTTGAAAGCGTTCGTCCCCGCATGAAGGCAAGTGGCGCAATTTCTATAATACCCCGCTCAATCATATCAGATGCTTTTTCGGCTCCCAGCATATCATTAAGTGCATCATGCAGGGGGCGCAGGTAGGGATTAACCTTCTGGGCCATATCTCCTGGCAGAAAACCAAGCTTTTCACCCGCCTCTACAGCGGGACGGGTGAGAATAATTGAACGCACCCTGTTTTCACAAAGTGCCGAAACAGCCATGGCCACGGCCAGATAGGTCTTGCCTGTTCCGGCAGGGCCTGTTCCGAAAACAATATCATTGTTTCGTATAGCATCAATATATGTTTTCTGATTTTGTGTTTTTGGAGAAACCACCCTGTTCTGGGTTGTTACATACACCTTGTCAAGAAAAATCTTCTCAAGTCTGGCATGAGGAGTGGTCTCAAGAATGCGCAGTCCAAAGGCGAAGTCTGAGGAATAGACGGGATGCCCTTTTTGTATCAGTGCATACAGCTGGTCAAGAAGGTTTTTGACCAGCTCCACCTCATGGACCTCACCTTCGAGGGTGACATTATTACCACGCACATGAATTTTTACTCCAGACCCTTTTTCAATGGTCTGGAGATTTCGGTTGAGATCGCCAAAGAGGATTGCTGCTGTCTGGTAATCTTCAAATGTAATACCGGTAGTTTGTTGTCTGCTCATTTAGCTTTTTTGCTCAGCTCCTCATCTATGACCGCCTGGAATCCCTGAAGTGACCTGTTTTGCGGAATTCGACCGTTTATATAAACAGTGGGAGTCCCGGTCACACCTGCCTGCTGAGCCTGCTGAATATCCCGTGCCACTTTCTGTTTGATTGCAGCCGAGTTCATATCAGCTTTCCATTGTTCAATATTTAATTCAAGCTTTTTGGCAATATCGTCGATAGCAGTATCGTTGAGTTTTGGACTGGCAAAGAGCTCGTCATGGAATTCCCAAAACTTGCCCTGCTTTTCAGCAGCAAGAGCTGCCCGTGCAGATTTATCAGCATACTTATGAAATGATAAGGGCATGTTTTTAAATACCATTTTAACGGTGTCAGGGTTCTTTTCCAGTACCTTTGCAAGCAGTGGCTCAATTTTCTTGCAGTAGGGGCATTCAAAATCGGTAAAGAGCACCATTGTAACAGGTGCATCTGCAGCACCTTTTACGGGTGAATCCGTAATATCGATTTTCTGGATGAAACTGATTGACATGGCAGTAAATTCAGCTGTGTTGCCATTTATAAGGTAGAGAAACTCACCGCGTGGAGCGATATCGATAGCTGTAACACCTGCTGCAACTGGAATTGCTCCTTTTTTGATTCCCTTGTTGTCATAGACAAGAACAGTTTGTTTATCTGTCAGGAAAAAAACATACTGTCCATCAAGAGAGTGAACAAAATCGATTGGTTTGTCAGAGATTTTCCATTTTGCAACATTATTATATTCAACGCCTTGAGCCTCCTCTGCATGCGCCTGGGCAGTAACACCTGGCAACAGAGAGAAAGAAAGAAAAAGTGCAGGAAGTAAAAGTTTGTATTGTTTCATAATGTCCTCTTGTCTTTGAGAGTGAAGTGATTTGCTGTTTTCTACAGATATTTGATAATAGCCACTTAGATGATGTTTGACAAGGTTTGAGCTGGAACAATGTGGTCAGAAGGTGAGTTAAAAGAGATGCTGAAGTTTAGAAGATGATTAATAATTGCTCGTTCTGCCAATCTCTTACTTAGTCAAAAGCAATTCTTTAGTAAGCACGGGACTTGGAGATAGTAAGTATATATCCTGGTACAACAAATCGGATATCTTGATCTGAAATGAAAATCTGATTATTCATTGACCAGACAGGAAATACTTGCAGCAAAGAGGAAGCGGGATACGCTGTGTCGTTTTCATAAACGAATGGAAAATAATAAAAATCTTTCATTGGTCATGTAAGTTTTTTTACAGTATTACAATTTTGTTTTGACAAATATTTTACAATGGTGGTAAGATGCCTATCTTTTATTCAGTGGGCGTTTTTTGCCTTTGATACATCGGGATACAGAGAGCATTTGTGTTTCGATAAGAATAAGCTCATTCAATGATTATCTGGTCTGCGAGGGTGGCGGAACTGGTAGACGCACTGGTCTTAGGAACCAGCGCCTATGGCGTGGGGGTTCGACTCCCCCCTCTCGCACCATCTGTAATTTTGAAATGAGATGAACGACGTAGTTGCTAAAAAATGGAGTTGAAGGAAGACGCTTGATAGTAGCCTGATACACCAGGAAAAATGACAAAGGACGATACAAGATGGATGTAACGGTAGAAGAAAAAGGAACACTGACACGGGCTGTTACTATTACGCTGCCTTCGGAAGATGTACAGAAGAAGCTTAAAAAGGAATATGACAAGCTGCAAAAGGATGCCAAGCTTAAAGGTTTCAGACGTGGAAAGGTGCCCCGTTCCATTATAGAAAAAAGTTACAAGGGCCAGGTTGAAGCGGAAGTTGGTGAAAAGCTGGTTCAGGACACTTACTTTGATGCAATAGAAAGAGAAAGTCTCGACGTAGTCGTCCATCCCGAGATTACGGAGCCAAAATTCCAGGATGATGGTTCTTTTACATATGTGGCCCTGGTAGATATTCGTCCCGTTTTCGAATTGGATAATTACAAAGGGGTTGAGGTGGAAAAGGTGCTCACTGACGTTAGTGACGAAGAAGTCGATGGTGAGATTGAACGAATAAGAAAACAGATGGCACCCCTGAGAGTAGCTGAGCGTGCTGTTGAAGATGGCGATATTGCGGTTATTTCCTACCAGGGATATCATAAGGAAAATCCTATGAGGCAGGTAAAGAACGAAAATGCGTCTATTGAAGTGGGATCAGGCCAAATGGGGATTGAGTTTGAGAAAAAACTCATAGGCATGTCAAAAGGGGATAAAGCCGATCATGAGTTGACATTTCCAGAGCAACACCCCAATCCCATACTTGCCGGGAAAACAGTTACCTTTAAAATCACCTTGCAAGATGTGAAGGAAAAAGTGCTTGCTGAGCTTGACGATGAATTTGCTAAGGATGTGAGCGACGAGTTCAAGACTCTCGACGAGCTGAAGAAATCGTTGAGAGAAAAGCTGGAAGCAGAAAAAATTAAGAGTGCCGAGGGGCAACTGACAGATAGAATCATGCAGGCTATCCTGAAAGATTGTGATTTCGAAGTTCCTAAGAGACTCGTTGATTTTGAAGTGGAACAGATGATCAAGCAGACAGAGGAGCAACTGCAGCAAAGCGGTATGAGTCTAGAGGCTGCTGGCTTGAGCCGCGAAATGCTTACCACAAATAATGTGCCGATCGCAACACAGAGAGTACGTGGTGATTTCATCCTGAAGAAAATTTCAGAGCTTGAAGAGATTAAACTCAGCGATGAGGATATGAATGAAGGATTCCAGCGCATTGGTGACCAGTATAATATGTCGGTTAGCCAGGTGAAGGAGTTCTTCAAAAGCAGAGATGATTTGCTGCCTTTAATGAATGAGCTGCTTAATGAAAAGGTGCTGAAATTCCTTCGTGATAATGCAAAACTGGTTGATGCCCTTCCTGAAGAGACGACTGAAGAAACTGAAAAGCCGGCTGAAGATTCTCAGGAGGAAGCTTCTGAAGAATAAACAGGTATTGATTGCCGTAGTTTTTGCCTTTTGGTAGCAGGACGTATGGTTCTGATTATGTTATAGACGACTGCAGCTGGTGTACACCGCTGCAGTCGTATTTTTTTAGAATAAGGAGATACGTAATGAATCTGGTTCCCATGGTTGTAGAACAAACTCCACGCGGTGAGCGTTCATTTGATATATATTCCCGCCTGTTAAAAGAGCGTATAGTTTTTCTTGGCTCAGGTGTAGATGATACCGTTTCTAATCTTGTCATTGCCCAGCTTCTCTTTCTTGAAGCTGAAGATACGGAGAAAGATATTACCTTTTATATTAACTCGCCAGGCGGTTCTGTTACTGCCGGAATGGCAATTTATGATACAATGCAGTATGTAAAGTGTGATATTGCCACCCTCTGCATGGGACAGGCTGCCTCGATGGGAGCACTGCTCCTTTCAGCCGGAACAGAAGGAAAGCGTTATGCGCTGCCACATTCCAGGATTATGATACATCAGCCCATGGGTGGTTTTCAGGGACAGGCTACCGATATTGATATCCATGCCAGAGAAATCCTGAGAATGCGTGAAGACCTCAACCAGATTCTGGCACATCATACAAAAAAATCTATTGAACAGATTGCCAAAGACACAGAACGTGACAATTTTATGAATCCAGAGGAGGCTAAGGCGTATGGAATCATAGATAAGGTTCTCATTAAACGGGAAGATTTGAACGAGGAAGAATAGATGAGCGACAGCGAAACAAAAAGTACCGATTGTAAATGTTCTTTCTGTGGTAAGGGGCAGGAGGACGTAAATAAACTCATTGCAGGCCCCGATGTCTATATCTGTGATGAATGTATAGATCTCTGTAACGAAATAGTCCAGGATGGTGAAGGAAATGATGAGGTTGAAGAGCAGGAAAAATCCTTGAAACCTCTGGAAATTAATGATCATCTCAACTCCTATGTTATTGGTCAGGAGTATGCTAAAAAAGTGCTTTCTGTTGCGGTATATAATCATTACAAGCGGATAGATGCCCCTGAAGAGGTTGAAGATGATGTTGTATTACAGAAATCAAATATAATACTTATCGGGCCAACCGGGTCTGGAAAAACACTGGTGGCTCAGACACTTGCCCGTATCCTGAACGTACCATTTTCTATGGCGGATGCTACCACCTTGACTGAGGCTGGCTACGTAGGTGATGATGTTGAAAATATTTTGGTAAATCTCCTCCAGGCTGCTGATTATGATATTGAACGGGCCGAACGTGGTATCATCTATATAGATGAAATTGATAAAATTGCCAGAAAATCAGATAGCCCCTCACTGACAAGAGATGTCTCAGGTGAAGGTGTTCAGCAGGCGCTTTTGAAGATTATTGAAGGTACCGTTGCTTCCATTCCCCCTAAGGGGGGGCGTAAACATCCGCAGCAGGAACTGGTGAAACTGGATACCACCAATATTCTGTTTATCTGCGGTGGTGCCTTTGTAGGGTTGGATACAGTGGTTAAATCAAGACTCGGGAAAAAATCGATCGGTTTTGAGAGCAATGTTGGTACCGGGGATAAGAAGAAGCTTGGTGAAATACTTGAGCAGGTTCAACCTGAAGATCTTTTGAAGTTTGGCCTCATACCTGAACTGGTCGGCCGGTTGCCGGTAATTGCCACCATGCAGGAGCTTGATCAAGATGATCTGGTTCGTATTCTGAAAGAACCCAAAAACGCATTGACCAAACAATATTCGAAACTCTTTGAATTTGAAGGTATCAAGCTCCGTTTTACTGAAGGTGCACTGCTCGCTATTGCCAGGAAAGCTCTGGAGAGAAAGTCTGGAGCCCGTGGCCTGCGATCTGTAATGGAAGAAGCTATGCTGGATGTGATGTATGATCTGCCTTCCAAGGAAAATGTACAGGAGTGTGTGATCAGTGAACAGGTAATTGAAAATGGTGATTATCCAGTGATTCTCTATCAGAATACTCAGGAAGGCACTTTAGAGAGTGCCTGATAAAAACAGCTGACCAAGGAGATGCTTGATGAGTGACAAAACACTGAAAACCAGATTCTCGCCGCTGATGCCGCTGCGCGATATTGTGGTTTTTCCCCATATGGTTGCACCGCTTGTCGTGGGCAGGAAAAGATCCATCCTGGCACTTGAAGATGCGATGCAGAAACGAACAGAAATTTTCCTGGTCACCCAGAAAGATTCGGCAGTGGAAGATCCTGGGAAAGATAATATCTATACTTTCGGAACGCTTGCCAGTGTTATGCAGCTGCTCAGACTGCCAGATGGAACCATTAAAGCACTGGTGGAAGGAAAAAAACGTGCTGAAATTATCTCGTTTCTTGGCAGCGATGATTTTTTTCAGGTGGAAGTGCGTGAATGTGAGATGACTGATGCTCTGACACCAGAGATACTCGCTTATGAACGCGAGTTGAAAAAGTATTTCAAGGAATATGCCAATTCCAATAAAATGATTCAGAAAGAGGTGCTCAAATCTCTGGATACTATCGAAAACCCTGCACGGCTTGCAGATGTGGTCTGTGCCCACTTGCCTGTAAAAACAGAAGAAAAACAAACCCTACTCGAATATAAGTCCTTACGGGATAAATTTGCCAGACTACTCGAAATTCTCCACAGGGAAATTGAGCTTATCGAGATTGAAAAATCGATTGATGCCAAGGTTAAGTCCCGTATGGGTAAGACGCAGCGCAACTATTATCTTGGTGAAAAGGTACGTGAAATACAATCCGAGATGGGGCAGGGCGATGAGGGCTTGGGTGAACTCGATGAAATTGAGGAAACCCTGAAAAAAAAGAAGATGCCGGCTGTTGCCAGGGAAAAAGCTGCCAAGGAACTGAAAAAGCTACGCGTCATGCCATCCATGTCGGCTGAAACAACAGTTGTCAGAAATTATATCGACTGCATAATCTCGTTGCCCTGGAAAAAAAAGAGTAAGGGCAAAATTGATATTAACCGGGCAGAGACGATACTGGATGAAGATCATTACGGACTTGCTAAACCAAAGGAGAGGATACTGGAATATCTTGCGGTGCAGTCACAGGTAAAAAAAATAAAAGGCCCGATTCTCTGTCTTGTTGGTCCTCCAGGTGTGGGTAAGACATCCATATGTCGTTCCATTGCCAGGGCGATGAAAAGAAAGTTTGTCAGACTGTCTCTTGGTGGAGTGCGGGATGAGGCTGAAATACGAGGGCATAGAAGAACCTATATAGGTGCCATGCCTGGAAAAATTATTCAATCTATTCAGAAGGTTAATGTTTCAAATCCAGTTTTCTGCCTTGATGAGGTGGATAAGATGTCGATGGATTTCAGAGGGGATCCTTCAGCGGCATTGCTTGAAGTACTTGATCCTGAACAAAACTCAGCTTTCAACGACCATTATCTGGATCTTGACTACGATCTTTCCGGGATCTTTTTTATTACCACTGCAAATTCTCTTCATGGTATTCCTGGCCCTCTCCAGGACCGTATGGAGATAATCTCTATCAGCGGGTATACTGAAGAGGAAAAACTCAAAATAGCAGAAGGGTATCTGGTGCCCAAGCAGTTGGAGGCAAATGGTTTCAAAAAGGGTGATATCAAGTTTAGTGGGGGGGCTATTCTTGAGGTTATTCGCAGGTATACCCGTGAGGCAGGTGTGCGTAATCTTGAAAGAACCATTGCCTCGGTTTGCAGGAAAGTTGCCCGGGACAGGTTGAAGATTGGAGAAAAGAATAAAATATACAGGATCAATCAGCAATCTGTGCTCAAATATCTTGGGACACCCAGGTTCAGATACGGTCTTGCAGAAGAAAGGGATGCTGTTGGTTTAGCAACAGGGCTTGCCTGGACAGAGGTGGGCGGTGAACTGCTGCAGATTGAAGCAACTCTGATGCCTGGCAATGGAAAACTTATTATCACTGGTAAGCTGGGTGATGTAATGCAGGAATCAGCACGGGCAGCCTTATCCTACGTGCGTTCCAGAGCAGATGTTCTGGGTCTTGAAAGTGATTTTTACCAAAAACTGGATGTTCATATTCATGTCCCCGAAGGGGCCATACCGAAAGATGGTCCTTCAGCCGGTATTACCATTGCCACTACTCTTGTTTCTGCCCTGCGTAAGCTTCCTGTACGCCATGAGCTGGCAATGACAGGCGAGATTACCTTGCGTGGCAGGGTGCTGCCCATAGGCGGGCTCACTGAAAAGCTCCTTGCTGCCAAGCGTGGCAATATTAAGCATGTGTTAATTCCCAAGGAAAATGAACGGGATCTTAAAGATGTTCCGGTTACCGTAAAAAAATCACTGCAGATAGATCCCGTGGAGCATATGGATGAGGTACTGTTGGCGGCAATTGCCCAGAAGGAAGGTGAAAGTATTTTTTTAAACAAACCGCCGGAAAGTGATTTTATTAATGCAGAAGATTCTGCACAGGGAACAAAACATTAGCCGGAATGATTCGGTTTTTTTTTCTTGCGTAAAACAGCAGTAAGGTATTGAAATAAAATTACTTTTGTAATCGTTGGTAAATGTAGGTTAACAAGATTTTCATCCAGTTTATCAGGGTTGGCTTTTCTTTATGATTCATGATTGTTATTTATAACTTTTTTGCTTGACGGGGAACAGCTTACTTGGTAAATAGTCAGTCCACACGTAATTGACCGGGCGGGTAGCTCAGTATGCCGGCCTGTCACGCCGGAGGTCGCGAGTTCGAGTCTCGTCGGCCCCGCCATTACTCGGAAACGGGATATTTGCAGGTATGCAGATATCCCGTTTTTTCTTTTTACGGGTCTCCCTGAAAGAAGGGGGATATGCTGTTTCCCACACTGACTCGATGGAGTAAAAATCCCTTTTTTTATCCGCACAACACTCTAACTCGTAACCTGAAATTTTTCAAATTCCTAAATCCGTATGCCCTTCTTTGAGGGAGAACCATTTTTTGTTCATTAAAAAAGATACTGAAAAATTTGACTTTGGAATTTTTTACCCATAAGCTTTTACTATAGGGGGTATTACAGAGAAGTAACGTGTAACCATTTATCAATAACAATATATTAAAGGTGAGTGATCATATGAAACGAGTAAAACTTTTTGTTGCCCTTCTTTGTCTCTTCTTTACTACCTCAGCTCTGGCAGCTGACCCTGCGACCCCGGAAGAGATCTACGAAAATGTGTTAAAAGGGGTGAAAGTGCTTCAGGCATTGGGGGCTGAAGGACTGCCTGCTTTTAACGATCCAAAAGGGGAATTTGTCTGGAAGGATACCTATGTGCAGGTATATGAGTGCGATGCCAGCAGGATCGTTGGTCAAATTAATCCTGCCCTGCGTCAATGGACACCTGAAAAATTTCACAGTATTGTCGATAAAAAGGGTAATCGAATTACCAAAATGATCTGTGAT
>PDWJ01001995.1_pt1 | contig 22960 bp, 22 predicted proteins | sample 1430881 | NCBI WGS metagenome assembly PDWJ01 (sample SAMN01162460, study PRJNA174530) | Oral metagenome, whole genome shotgun sequencing project. | biome: Marine environment; feature: Marine mammal; material: Swab sample of the gingival sulcus; isolation source: swab sample of gingival sulcus... | reverse complement strand
CTTTATATCCCTGGCTCAGTTGAACCACTTGGTAAAAATTAGAACGTACCTACTGGTTTAAAAAACCATCCGTCTGTACCTATGCTCCAACAGCCAGGACATTCCTAATGTTTTAGGAAGATGTGACTAGCATTGGTAAATGAACTTCAATTTAGTAAACCAAACATTAACTCATTCTCAATCATTAAGGGAAAAATAAAGCATAAAATCCCTTAATTCCCAATGATAAGGCAAACCGACCAAGCTATATTTTTTCATCATCATGAAACCAGGGAGCTATTTGACCCAAATAATACTGATCCTGATTGTATCAAATGGTTACGTCCTTGCCGAAGACTTTAACTGGGACTGGGATTTTGGGATAATATCTTATATAATTGGGTGAGATATTATCTTAAAAAAACCGCCCCGAAAAAATGATAAAGTTTTTTAAGTATAAGTCCTTTAGTAAAAAATATCTGTAGGTATCTTTCAATGCCCTCAAAGAGTTGATATAGTCATGCCCTATTTATATGCTTTTTACTCAATTGGAATCATAATAGGTATTCCTTTTGTCTTTTTAAAAAATAACTTTTCAGACCCAACAGGTGAGTTAAGAATAATTGAAGGGTTATTTGTATTTTGTTCTTTAAACCTGTCCAGTATAGCTCTGTACTCTGTCATTTATACGCTTAAAAAGCAAAATAATCACTTCAATAGAGTCACTCTCTTTGCCCCGAGATGGTTTATAGGTGGGGTTTTTTCTTTGTCAGCAGTTTTAACTGATTACATTATTCGCTATAACTATGGGTGATTATTCATGGCCCCTTGTTCTAAAATCCCTGCTCATAAAACGTGATATTATCTGAAATGATTTCAACTACCTGCCACAGTAAGCATGGCTCATTGTCATCGCCCTTGGCATTCGTCGGTAACCACTGAAAAAGAAGTGCCGGATGGTTGTTATAGTCCGACTGGCCAGCAGCTGCGAATCATATCTGTTTCCTGAATCCGCAATAATAATTTGTTTTTGAACTCATCAGGGTTTTTCTGCAACACCATATCTCCGGCTCGCGGGTGGAGCTTGTCCAACAGCCGCGACAACCAGAAGCGTAATGCAGCTGCCCGCAACAAACCGGGCCAACAGGTAAATTCGGCAGCCGTCAATGGGCGTTTATGGTGATAAGCCTGCAGGCAAGCCTTTAATTTATATTCGTCCAAGGCACCGTCAGTCTGGCAGCACCAGTCATTCACCACCACGGCCAGATCATACAGCCAGTAATCATTGCAGGCATAATACCAGTCAACTACCCCGCTTAATTGCCCCTGATCAAACAGCGCATTATCCAGAAATAAATCTGCATGAATCACACCCTGCAGTAGCCCTGTTGTCTTCAGTTTTTGCTGGAAGGTTATTTCCTGCTGTAGCAGCACAGCATCTTCCGCACTCACCTCTCCCAGCAGCTGCTCCGCAGTCTTTATACGCCAGCCATGCCCCCGCTCCGAAAAACGCTGTCGGGTAAAATCTGTGGTTGCCAGGTGTATTCGTGCCAGCATTTCGCCTATTGCAGCACAGGCCGCAAGTGTTGTCACTGACTCCGTAGCACCGGGTAAACGCTCAAATAAGACGGCCGGTTTGCCCTTCAGCCTTAATAAAGCCCGACCCTGTAAGTCAATAACAGGATGAGCAACGGGAATTTCCGCAAGTGCCAGATGCTGCATTAAATCAAGGTAAAAGGTTAATTCATCAGCCCGGTGCTTTTCAAACAGTGTCAAGACATATTGTCCGACAGAGGTAGTAACGAAGTAATTGGTGTTTTCAGCACCCGCCGCAATTCCGGCATAATCCAGCAGCTTACCGACAGCATATCCGGATATAAACTGGCTCAGATCATCACGGCTGACAACGGTAAATACAGACACGGTGAGTTAAATACCGAAAGATATTAGGCTAATCACTGACATAAACGAGGTCACAGCTCCATAAAATTAGCACGTTCTTCCGCTGTCGGGCCGGTTCCGACCTGTTCATAGTGCTTAAAGATATGCTCAACGATGGCATCCGGCTCATCCAGAATGACAAACAGATCCATGTCTTTCGGCGAGATGGTGCCCTCTTTAACCAACGTTTCACGGAACCATTCAATCAGCTTTTCCCAGAACGGGGTATGCACCAGAATAATTGGAATACGGCGGGTTTTCTGCGTCTGTACCAGCGTTAAGATTTCGGCCAGCTCATCCAGTGTGCCAAAACCACCGGGCATAACCACATAGGCCGAAGCATGCTTGACAAACATGACCTTGCGCGAGAAAAAATGGCGGAAATACAGGGAAATATCCTGATAAGCATTGCCGCTTTGCTCATTAGGTAATTGAATGTTCAGGCCGATGCTTGGGGATTTTCCTTCCCAGGCCCCTTTATTCGCCGCTTCCATAATGCCGGGGCCACCACCACTGACCACAGCAAAACCGGCATCCGATAATTTGCGGGCAATTTCCACTGTCAATAAATAAACCGGATCATTCTGTGATGTACGGGCAGAGCCGAAAATACTCACTGATGGCCGGATACGGGCCAGCCGCTCAAAACCCTCTACAAACTCCCCCATAATCTGGAAAATTTTCCAGCTTTCCCGGGCCAGTTCCTTGTCATCAATCGGTTGTAATACCGGATGATTCGCACGCGTAATATCGTCCATAACCTGTTCTTCTTATTGGTTTTTAACATTAGCTCTGTTGCAATGATTTCGCATCCACATGGCTCAAGCGATTGCTTTTTCTTCCGGCGTCAGCGCAATAATGGTCAGCGCATGTAATTCGCCGGAAACAATCGCTTCATTAATCGTGGCATAGACTGTCTGGTGTCGCTTCACCTTGTTCTGACCTGCAAACATTGGGCTGACCACTTCTGCCTGGTATTTATAGCCATCACCGGAGACATCAACCTGTGCATCCGGAATACCTGCACGGATCAGTTCAACCACGGCTTCATTTGAAATACTCATCAACTACTTTCCCTGAATTAACAGAGGCCCAAGTATAACGGATGTTTAGCCGACAATTCGTATTTCTGGGTTTATAATGGAAATTTTTCTGTCGCGGGGTATTATCATGATCATGTCTAACGAACAAATAGCCAGCCAGGTAAGAAATACGTGCAAGGAATTCTGTGCTGCTCTGACGCAGGATGAAATCACCCAGTTTGTGCGCTATGTTTCGGTCATTGAACTTGAGGAGCAGGAAACACTGGCCGATCTCGAAGACATTGGTGAAAGCTTTTATCTGGTCATCGGTGGTGCCATCAAACTTTATCAGGTCGATGGTGAAAAAGAATTTGAAGTCGGACAGATCAACCCCGGCGGCCTGGTGGGTGAAATGTCATTTTTCGATAAGCAACCTCGCACCGTCCGCCTGAAATCGGGTAGCAGTGATACACAATTACTGGAAATTAACCGGCAGATGTACAATCGTCTGAAAATTGAAGAGCCTTATATTTCAGCCAACCTGCTGGAATTTGTCATTCTCAGCCTGGATTTATTGGTGCGCAAACTCAGTGAGCAGAATGCTCTGCTACACACCGAAATGGCCCGATTAACCGGGCCGGGCATAACTATGCACCAGCCCGCTCAATCTTCAAATTAAGGCTATCAACTAACTATCACGTCATCGGCGCTGATCGACTCAATGTCCCGATGCCCGATAAAGGCCATTGTCAGCTCAGCTTCTTCATGGAAGATTTCCAGCATACGTTGTACGCCTGCCTCACCCATCGCGCCCAGACCATAGACCATTGGTCGCCCGACCATCGTGCCTCTGGCACCCAAGGCGCGTGCCCGGATAATGTCCTGGCCGCTGCGGATACCGCTGTCAATCCAGATTTCAATATCATCGCCGACACTTTGTACAATTTCCGGCAAAACAGTGATAGAGGAGCGTGCTCCGTCCAGTTGCCGTCCGCCGTGGTTGGAAACGACCAGGGCTTCTGCACCTAGTTTGACACATTCTTCTGCATCGCTGCTTTCCAGAATGCCCTTGATAATCAGTGGGCCGTCCCACAGATCGCGGAAACGCTTAATGTCATCCCAGTTTAACTTGTGGTCAAAGCTGTTGGCCGTCCACTTCATCAGGTCATTCATGTCATCAACGCCGGTGGCACAGCCCTGAATATTGCCGAATTCACGGTTTTTCGTTCCCAGCATCCCCAGTGCCCAGCGTGGACGACGGGCAATATCAAGAATGTTCGGAAGGGTCAGGCGGGGTGGTGCAGTCATGCCGTTACGGTGATCAGCATGACGCTTGCCGATCATCTGTAAGTCCAGTGTGACCACCAGTGCAGAGCATTCCACCGCTTTGGCACGTTCAATCAGTTTTTTGGTAAAGTCACGGTCACGTTGTACATAAAGCTGGAACCAGAAGGGTGACTGTGTGGCTTCAGCAACGGCTTCAATGGAGCAGATGCTCATGGTGGACAGGGTGAAAGGTACACCGAATTTCTCAGCCGCACGGGCAGCATGAATTTCACCATCGGCATGCTGCATTCCCAGCAGCCCGACCGGAGCCAGTGCCAGAGGCATTTTGACCTCATGTCCGGCCATGGTGGTTTGCAGGGTGCGTGGTGCCAGATCGCGGGCGACGCGCTGCCGGAAATGAATAGCTTTAAAGTCGCCACTGTTTTCGCTCAGTGTCTGCTGTGTCCAGGAGCCGGATTCACAATAGCCCTGGAACATTTTAGGCACCCGGCGATGATACAGTTTGCGCAGGTCTTCAAGTTCACAAATTACACTCATGGCCTTTTCCTCTGTCGGTTTCTGTTGGTCGTTTGTATTGTCAGGTTTGCTCCGGAGCCGGATATATCCGGGGTCAGGGCAGAATCATTAATAAATTTATGTTCAGCTTTATGTACTGTAATTTGGCCACTAATGGGCGTAATTCCCCAAGACACTCATCCGGTGCAGGGAGCGTTGTTTGCGGGCTTCCTCGGCATCAATCTCTTTAATCGAGTTTTCAACAAACACCAGATGTTGTTGTGCTGCCGCACGGGCAGCTGCCGGCTCACCATTGACTACGGCCTCCATCAGCATACGATGTTGCGTATTGAGCGGTTTAAAGACGTGCGGTAGAGTATAAAGTTTATCCAGATTATGCGAGATACTGTTCTGCAACAGGTCAAATAAACCGCGCATGACATGCAGTAGTACCAAGTTATGTGAAGCCTCAACGATGGATAAATGAAAAGCTGCATCCGCCCGCGCCTCTGCCATCGGCGTCTCACCATTATGCAGAAAAATCATTCGCTCATAATTTTCACGAATGCGTTGTTTATCTTCTTCAGTCGCCCGTAATGCCGCATAAAAGGCCGCATTGCCTTCCAGTGCATGGCGAATCTCCAGTACATCGAAACGGTATTCCGGATTTTCCCGGAACAGCATTAACATCGGATCACTGATGTCTTCAACAGTCGTATTTTTGATGAAGGTGCCGCCGCCCTGCCGTGAATACAACAAGCCTCTGCTGTTCAGCATCTGAATGGCCTCACGCAATGAGGGGCGGGAAACACCGAGCTGTTCTGCCAGCTTGCGTTCAGCAGGCAGACGATCACCGGGCTGCAAATTATCCCTGCTGATCATGGCTTCCAATTGTTGGGCAATTTGTTCAGCAATGCGTACTTTTTTCATAATCAATGGTAATCGAATAACATCTTTGGTAAGACCAATTTAAATAGATGTTAGTATGCCTGTATAAAAAAAACAAGCACTGTCTGGGAAGCTGCTTGAATCACCCAGATAAACCCAGATAAACAGAGAAAAATTAGTAAATTCTAATAGTTATACCGATCAATTATTTTACTTGACCCCCTTGACAGCTCTGATAGGTTCAGTGAGAATCCTCTTGGCAAGTTACCAATTTAACCAATTATTTTAAGATTGGTAATTCCAATTTTTCTGATTATTTATTCCTGGAGGAATTTTCTATGTTCCCTAAGCTGACCCGTCTGGCGGGTGCAGTGGCCTTGGCTGCTGCATTGGTTACGACCTCAACCACTGCGAACGCAGAAGACAAGAAAGTATTATTGAAATTGCCGGTTTATTTCGGCACCCACCTGCCGGGTCTGGGAACAACACCTAAATGGCTGGCTAAAAATCTGAAAGAATCCGGCAGTACTGTCCGGGTAAAAGTATATGAGCCGGGTAAACTGATTCCGCCCAAGGAAATTCTGGAAGCAGTGAGTAAGGGTCAGGTCAACGCGGGTTATACCACGCCGGGTTATAATACCGGAGTACTGGGTAATGGTGCGGCAATGTTCTCTGCAGTACCGTTTGGCCCAAATGTCGGTGAGTTTCTGGCCTGGGTTTATTATGGTGATGGTCGTAAGCTGTGGCAGGAAATGTATGAAAAGAAAAAGCTGAATGTCCATGCTATCCCTTGTGGTCTGGTTGCACCGGAAACTTCCGGCTGGTTTTCCAAGGAAATCAACAAGCCGGAAGACCTGAAGGGTTTGCGCATGCGTTTCTTCGGTCTGGGCGCACTGGTGATGGAAAAGCTGGGTGTATCCACTTCGTTACTGCCTTCCAAGGAAATTTTCCCGGCACTGGAAAAGGGGGCGATTGATGCCACTGAGTTCTCCATGCCGGCGATTGATAAAAACCTGGGCTTCCACAAGATTCTCAAGTACAACTATTTCCCCGGCTGGCATCAGCCTTCCACCCTGTTCGAGCTGATTATCAACGGTGACACCTGGAAAGCAATGAGTTCGGCACAGCAAAATCAGGTGGAAACCACCTGTAAAGCGGCCATTCTGGATGCTTACGCGATGGGTGAGTCAATGCAGTTCCCGGTGATGCAGGAAAACGTCGAAAAAAATGGGGTTGAAAACCGTTACTGGTCTGATGAAATGCTGGCGGCTTTCAGGGAGAAATGGGAAGAAGTCGTGGCTGAAGAGTCTGCCAAGGACCCCGAGTTCAAGGCAATCTGGGAGAATCTGTCAGAATTCCGTCAGGGTTACGCTGTCTGGGGTAATGCGGGTTATTTGCCTTCCGGCAAGAAGGACTGATCGTCCACATGCCCTTACTCCTTTCCGGCCTCCTTTCGTTTATGTTTTGTAAGCAGTAGTGCTTTGAGGGCGAAAGAAAAGTAGTTTAAGACGGTGCCGGAATGCTTGATGCTTAACTCCCTCTTCATCAGGAAGAGGGAGTTGGGGTGAGGGGTTTTTCAGACATAAGCCAATAATTTCCCCCTTTCCGCAGGAGAAAGCATCATGGGTATGAGCGCAGAAGAAGCCTCACCACTACATATTCCGATAGTGGTTGCATTAAATAAATTTGTTGAAAAGACCGGCAGTATTATTGCCTGGGTCAATGTTATGCTGATTGGCATTATTCTGGTGTCAGTATTTATGCGCTACGGTATGAACCGGGCCATGGTGACGCTGGAAGAACTGACCTGGTATTTGTATGCTGTCGGGATTATGTTTGGACTGAGCTTTGGCGTGGTAAAGAACAGCCATATCCGGGTGGATATTCTGGCCATGCACTTTTCTCGTAAGGCAACTTACATCATCGAAATTCTCGGTATTGTCTTACTGTTATTGCCGTTTATCTGGGTGATTTTTCACCATAGTATCGACTGGGTCTGGCAGTCCTATACTATCGGCGAAACTTCCTCCAGCCCGCAGGGATTGTCTCATCGCTGGATTATTAAAGCCGTTATTCCAATATCCTTCTTTCTGTTAATGCTGGCGGCGATTGCACGGCTGATCCAGTCCTGGGTGCTGTTGCGTCATGATGAAGATGCACCACAGCCGCCTCAGGAATCCGGGCGGATTTCGCTGTTAAAACATTTGTTCAGTGTCCAGGTACGCGATGAGGAGCAGAAGTAATGGAAATCAATGAAATTCTCGTCATTGCGATGTTTGCCAGCTTTATGCTGCTGCTGTTTGCCGGTTATCCGGTGGCCTGGGTTCTGGGTGGTGTGGCGATTCTGTTTACAGCAGTGGGTTATTTTTCGGATATTTATCTGGATACGATCACCGGTCTGGATTACAACACGCTGGGGCTGGCGGTTGGACGTATCTACAGCATTATGGATAACTGGGTGCTGGTTGCCCTGCCCATGTTTATTTTCATGGGGCTGATGCTGGACAAGTCTGGAGTCGCTGAGCGGATGATGCACTCAATGCAGCGTCTGTTTGGTAATGTCAAAGGCGGGCTGGCGATTACAGTGACCCTGATCGGGATCATTCTTGCCGCTTCCACCGGGATTATAGGTGCTTCTGTTGTCCTGCTGGGTCTGATGTCTCTGCCGGTAATGCTGAACCAGAACTACAGTAAAAGTATTGCGCTGGGTACCGTTGCCAGTGCCGGTTGTCTGGGGATTCTGATTCCACCGAGTATTATGCTGGTGATTATGGGTGATCAAATGGCGTTGTCGGTGGGTGATTTATTTATGGGAGCCGTATTTCCGGGTCTGATTCTTGGTCTGCTGTATATCGCTTACATTTATATCTATGGCCGCTTAAATCCGGACAATGTACCGTTGGCAAAGAACCATGCCGATAAAGCGGACTGGAAAGCCATTGGTCAGGTCTTTCTGGATATTATACCGCCTGCGCTGCTGATCCTGGCGGTACTGGGTTCAATTTTTATGGGTATTGCCACCGTTACCGAGGCTTCCGGCATTGGTGCGATGGGTGCCACACTGATGGCACTGGTATACCGTAAACTGGATCTTGCCGTGCTGAAAGAAGTGGTACTGAATACCTTTAATACAGCCGGTTATATCTTTGCCATCTTTGTCGGTGCCACCGTATTTGCGCTGGTCTTGCGTGAACTGGGTGGCGATGAACTGATTGAAGCTACGCTGACCGGCTTGCCGTTTGAAGATTTCGGACTGATTCTGTTTATTCTGTTTATTGTCTTCCTGCTCGGCTTCTTCCTCGACTGGATTGAGATTACGCTGATTATGCTGCCATTATTGGCACCGGTGGTATCCGGCCTGGATCTGGGGGTTGACGGGCATGGTGTGATTGATAATCCTGAGCTGGTATGGTTCGCTCTGCTGGTAGCCGTGACCCTGCAAACCTCGTTTCTCACTCCGCCGGTTGGATTTGCCCTGTTTTATCTGAAAGGTGTTTGTCCGCCGGGCGTGACGCTGCTCGATATTTACAAGAGTGTAATTCCGTTTGTCATTCTGCAATTAATCGGTCTGGCACTGGTATTCTTTTTCCCGAATCTGGTGACCTGGTTACCCTCTGTGGCGTATGCTAACTAGCGGCGGTCAGCCGTAGTACTCAAGGGCGCACAGTTAAGTGCGCCCAGAGTCAGTTACTGCACACACAGGCTACTCATCACCTGTTGTCCGTATCATTCTTTATCCGTGAATAAATTCAGGTTTGCACCACTGTTCAGGGCCTCTGCTGGTGCAGATATCTTCATGCCGAAATATTGCCAGGCATGACGGGTGGCAACCCGTCCGCGCGGGGTACGCATCATAAAACCCTGCTGGATCAGGTACGGTTCCAGTACATCTTCGATGGTGCCACGTTCCTCACCAATGGCCGCGGCCAGACTGTCCACGCCAACCGGGCCACCGTCAAATTTTTCCAGCATCGCCAGCAGCAGGCGTCTGTCCATATGATCAAAACCCTGCTCGTCGACATTGAGCATATTCAGTGCCTGATCGGCCATTTCACGGGTAATCAGACCATCACCTTTAATCTGGGCATAATCGCGCACCCGGCGTAACAGGCGGTTGGCAATCCGCGGTGTACCACGGGCGCGGCGGGCAACTTCATAGGCACCTTCATCATCAATCGGCACATTGAGAATCCCTGCGGCACGACGGACGATAAAGGCCAGATCAGCGACATTATAAAACTCCAGCCGCTGTACAATGCCAAAACGATCACGCAGCGGTGAGGTCAGCAAACCGGCACGAGTGGTGGCACCAATCAGCGTGAACGGTGGCAGATCAAGCTTAATTGACCGTGCTGCCGGGCCTTCACCGATCATAATATCAAGTTGAAAATCCTCCATCGCCGGATAGAGAATTTCCTCTACCAACGGACTCAGGCGATGAATCTCATCAATAAACAGTACGTCGTGTGGCTCCAGATTGGTCAGCAATGCGGCCAGGTCACCGGCTTTTTCCAGTACCGGGCCGGAAGTCTGACGCAGATTGGCATTCATTTCCTGTGCGATGATATTGGATAGCGTGGTTTTACCCAGCCCCGGCGGGCCGAAGATTAACGTATGATCCAGTGCATCACCACGCCCAAGTGCCGCACCGATAAAGATCTCCATCTGTTCGCGCACGATTGGCTGGCCAATGTAATCCCGCAGCCGTCGTGGTCGGATCTGCTCGTCGACACGGTCTTCCTCACGACTACCCTGGGGGGCGATGATACGTTGCTGGTCGGACATACCTGGTTTGCTCTTGTTAAGCCGGATAATCCGACTATATTAACATTGCGAAATTTGATGTGTTGCTGTCAGATTTTCATCAGTTCAAAAACAAAAAAGGCACCCATTGGTGCCCTTTAGCATATGCAATCGTGATGAGTTAGTTTTTCTTGATGAAGAAAGTAAATTCACCACCATTTTCAGCGGTATCAACAATTTCATTGCCGGTCTGTTTGGCATAGGCTTCCATGTCTTTCACTGAACCGGGATCAGTCGCTACCACTTTCAGAATTTCTCCGGCGGCCATGCCATTCATGGATTTTTTTGTGCGTAGGATTGGCAATGGGCAGTTCAGGCCACGTGCGTCCAGTTCAGCATTGAAATCGGTCATTGTCCTCTCCTGATTTCAGTTAATAAAGACCTGGCTGATATTCTGAGCAATATTAGCCAAAACTAAAAAACAAATACCTTAGCATCAAAATTGCTGTCCTGCCATATATTTGTATACTGTAGTTTTTTGTGCCAGAGGCGATGATCGTGCAGCTGCCGTTTACCAAAATGCAGGGTCTGGGGAATGATTTTGTCGTGCTGAACGGCGTCAACCAGACCATTGAATTATCTACACAGCAGGTGAGATTCTTGTCTGATCGTCATTTCGGAATTGGTTGTGATCAGTTATTATTGGTTGAAAAATATACGGGAGACGATGCTGATTTCCGTTATCGCATCTTTAATGCCGATGGCGGAGAGGTGGAGCAGTGTGGTAATGGTGCCCGTTGCTTTGCCCGTTTTGTCCGTGACCAGGGCTTAACCGATAAAACAACCATTCCGGTGATGACAGCCGGTGGTCGGATTCTATTAAATGTACAGGCGGATAATCAGGTCGAAGTGGACATGGGCGTACCTGTTTTTGAGCCTGAAGCAATTCCGTTTATTTCAGCGCAGCGCCAAACCTTCTATACTGTAGAGCTGGAGCAGCAGATGGTTCAGCTGGCAGCCGTTTCAATGGGTAATCCTCATGGTGTCATCCGGGTTGAAAAGGTGGATGAGGCACCGGTCACGACATTAGGGCCGCAACTGGAAACCCATCCGGTCTTTCCACAGCGGGCCAATATTGGTTTTATGCAGGTTATTTCACCACAACAGATTCGCTTGCGGGTTTTTGAGCGCGGTGGTATTGAAACTTTAGCCTGTGGCTCCGGTGCTTGTGCTGCAATGGTCGCCGGTCGGATACAGGGCTTCTTATCAGAACAGGTTACGGTAGAATTGCCGGGTGGCAAATTGCAGATTCGCTGGCATGGGGAAGGAGAGCCGGTATACATGACCGGCCCGGCAGAAACAGTCTTTTCAGGGGTTATCGAAATATGAGTTCATCACAGGGCATGGCAATGACTGAAGAACAGGTGGCGGGCTATTTGCGGCAGCATACGGATTTTTTTCACCGCCACGAAGATTTGCTGGATGAGCTGTTTATTCCGCATCCGCATACCGGTGAGGCCATTTCGCTGCTGGAGCGGCTGATTGCCCGGCAGCGCAGTCACCAGAATCAACTGACCCATCAGCTGGAATCCCTGCTGGGGGCGGCCAGAGACAGTGAGCGGGTCGTCAGTAGCCTGCATCATTTGTCGCTGGAATTAATGAACTGCGACAATCTGGATGATGTGGTGGCAACCTGTCGTGATCTGATGTGTTCCGAGTTTGATGCCGATAATGTGGTGATGCGGCTGATTGGGCGTGGCACCTCCTGTGGCAACAGTCTGTATTTTATTGACCCGGATGATAATGCGCTGAAAATGATGTCCGGCCTGTTCCAGAAACGTCAACCAGTGTGTGGTTGTCTGCGTCCGAAACAACAGGTTTTTCTGTTTGGTGAAAACAGTGTCACCATTAAATCCGCTGTACTGATTCCACTCTATGAAGCACGCACCATCGGTGTAATGGCACTGGGCAGCCAGCGTGAAGACCGCTTCCACCCCGGTATGGGCACTCATTTTCTGTCACAGCTGGGTGAGCTGGTGTCCCGGGCTTTATCGCTGCACATGGAGCATGCACAGTTACCGGCCGAATCCCGTGGCATCTGAGTTATGTTGTCTGTACCTGTCCGGGTGGTGAAAGCGACAAAACCACCACCATCATTGAAGAAAACGGCGGTGGGTTAAAGCTGACAACCTTACATATTTCGTCGGTACTGCCCCCCTACCTCGAACAGCGCATCCGAAATCTCTCCCAGCGAACAGTACTTAACCGCTTCAACCAGTTCCGCGAAAATATTTTCATTATTAATCGCTGCCTGCCGCACCCGTTCCAGTGCCTCGGCGGAACACTCCTCATGTTCTGACTTGAACGCTCGCAGCCGCTGAATCTGGTTATCCTTTTCCTCATTTGTGGAACGCGCTAATTCAATCTTGAACTCTTCATCCCCATTTGGATTACGGAAGGTATTGACACCAATAATCGGCAGACTGCCATCATGTTTTTTATGCTCATAAAACATCGATTCATCCTGAATCTTGCCGCGCTGATAACCGGTCTCCATCGCACCCAGCACGCCACCCCGCTCAGAAATATTCACAAATTCAGACAGCACCGCCTCTTCCACCAGATCGGTCAGCTCATCAATAATAAACGCGCCCTGATTCGGGTTCTCATTCTTTGCCAGTCCCCACTCATTATTGATAATCAGCTGAATGGCCAGCGCCCGCCGTACCGACTCCTCGGTCGGTGTGGTAATGGCTTCGTCATACGCATTGGTGTGCAGACTGTTACAATTGTCATAAATCGCAATCAGTGCCTGCAAGGTGGTACGAATGTCGTTAAAACTCATTTCCTGCGCGTGCAACGAACGCCCCGAAGTCTGAATATGGTATTTCAACTTTTGGCTCCGCGCATTCGCCCCGTACTTATCGCGCATTGCCACCGCCCAGATACGCCGTGCCACTCGACCCATTACTGTGTATTCCGGGTCCATACCATTACTGAAAAAGAACGACAGATTCGCGGCAAAATCATCAATATGCATACCCCGCGCCAGATACGCTTCCACATAAGTGAAGCCATTGGACAGCGTAAACGCCAGCTGTGAAATCGGGTTCGCCCCCGCCTCGGCAATGTGATAACCGGAGATTGACACCGAATAGAAATTGCGCACCCGATGCTGGACAAAATACTCCTGAATATCGCCCATCATCTTTAGCGCAAATTCGGTGGAGAAAATACAGGTATTCTGCCCCTGATCCTCCTTGAGAATATCCGCCTGCACCGTACCGCGCACATTTTCCAGCGCCCAGGCCCGCAGCGTTTCCGCTTCATCAGCCGTTGGTTGGCGTTCATTCTCTGCCACAAACTTCTGCATCTGCTGCGCAATCGCGGTATTCAGGAACATGGCCAGAATCATCGGTGCCGGGCCATTAATTGTCATGGATACCGAGGTTGACGGATTGCACAGGTCAAAGCCGTCATACAACACCTTCATGTCTTCCAGCGTGGCAATTGACACGCCGGAATTGCCGACCTTGCCGTAAATATCCGGCCGCTCATCCGGATCATTACCATACAAGGTCACCGAATCGAATGCGGTTGACAAGCGCTTGGCCGCTGAGTGTTCCGACAACTTTTTAAAGCGGTTATTAGTGCGGAAGGCATCCCCTTCTCCGGCAAACATCCGCGTCGGATCTTCCCCCTCACGTTTGAATGGAAACACCCCGGCAGTATAAGGAAACTCACCCGGCAGATTTTCCAGCATCAGCCAGCGTGTCAACTCACCATGACAGGTATACGGTGGCAAAGCGACCTTGTTGATCAAGGTGCCGGACAGTGACTTGTGTTTCAGTGCGGTGCGGATTTCCTTATCGCGGATTTTGACGACCAGCTCATCGGCCTGATAACGGGTTTTGGTTTCATTCCAGTTGCTCAGGGCTTTTTTGACAGCGGGTTGTAATTGCTCTTCACGTTGCTGGATTAGGTACTGGATTGCTTCTTTTCCTTGCGGGGAAGGGGATTGAGGTGTCTTGCACTCATCCAGCATGGCCAAAGCCGCAGTTAGTTGATGCCGCTCCCGGGCCAGCTGCACCTGTTCGCTTACCGTCGCCTTATAACCGCGCACCGTCTCCGCAATCTCGGCCAGATAACGGCTGCGTTCCGGCGGAATAATGACCGTATTCCCTGACGACTTGCGCAAGCCGGTTACAGGCAGTTTGTCCTCCTGCACACTCAGCCCTAGCTCTGCCAGCTGACGCAATAGCTCATGGTAAAGTGCTGTCACACCATCATCATTAAACCGCGCCGCAATAGTGCCGAACACCGGCATTGCCTCTATCGGCTGTGACCACGCTTCACGGTTACGCTGATACTGCTTGGCCACATCGCGATAGGCATCTTCTGCCCCCTTGCGGTCAAATTTATTAATCGCCACGACATCGGCAAAATCCAGCATGTCGATTTTTTCCAGCTGGCTCTGCGCACCGAACTCTGGAGTCATGACATACAGCGACTTGTCCACCAGGGGTACAATCGCCGCGTCACCCTGACCGATACCCGGTGTTTCAACAATCACCAAGTCAAAACCCGACAGTTTACAGGTGGCGACCATATCACTCACTACCGACGGAATTTCACCCACTGAATCGCGGGTAGCAATCGAGCGCATGTAAATATTCGGGTGATTAATCGCATTCATACGAATCCGGTCACCCAGCAAGGCACCACCGGTTTTACGCCGGGTCGGGTCTACTGCAATAATGGCAATGCTCAGCTGATCCTGCTGCCCCAGCCGGAAACGGCGGATAACTTCATCGGTCAATGAGGATTTACCCGAACCACCGGTGCCGGTAATACCCAGTATCGGCACGGCTTTTTCCATTGTAGCCGCCTGGTTGAGAATGGCTTCATGCAATGCGCTGTCCAGCGTGTCATTTTCCAGTGCTGTCAGCGCACTGGACAAGGCGGAGCGGTCACCTTGCAATAGCGGGTCGATTTGTATCGGCGCACGGCTGCCCGGATCAAAATCGCAACGATTGATCATATCATCAATCATGCCCTGCAAGCCCATCGCCTGACCGTCTTGTGGCGAGTAAATCCGCGTTACACCATAATTGTGCAGCAGCTCAATTTCCTCCGGCACAATGACTCCACCGCCGCCGGCAAAAATACGGATATGCCCGGCACCATGTTCTTTCAGCATATCGGTCATGTATTTGAGGTATTCGACATGCCCGCCCTGATAGGAGCTGAGGGCAATAGCGTGGGCATCTTCCTGTAGTGCGGCATTTACAATTTCTGCGACGGAACGGTTATGACCGAGGTGAATTACTTCAGCACCGGAGGATTGCAGAATACGGCGCATAATGTTGATTGCTGCGTCATGGCCATCGAACAGGCTGGCAGCGGTGACAAAACGGACTTTGCGCGGTATGGTACTGTTACCGGTTGCGCGGGTTTGTTCCGGGTGGAAGGCGGTCATAAGCAAGTCTCTCCGGCGGGTTACATAATGATAATTTTATGCTGCTAACATATATGACGCTTCTGTAAACGTCAATCAGTCACTCCGTAGCCAAGGTGCCGCAACTGCATAAACAAATTACAAAAAAACTACCGGATTTTCGGGCTGGCTGAAGATTTTATAGTGTTTTCACCGCCTAACTGCGGGTTCATGGTTGACCCTATATTAGACTGTCTTTATACTCCTTGTGGCTTTTTAAGCGGTTCAGGCTGTTAGGTCAACTTTAAATATGCGCAGTTTACTTGTTATCCAATTATTGCTGGTGCTTGGTGGTGTTGTAGTCAGTTGGATTTATCTGGGTAATACTGCCATACTACCAGCTTTTTATGGTGGCGCAGTGGCGTTGGCAAACGCTATGCTGCTTTCAGAGCGAGTGAAAAAGGCTGGAGAAATAGCAGAAACCAGTCCACAGTCAAGTGTTAATTCGCTTTATCTGGGCGTTGCCCAGCGATTTGTATTTGTGCTGGTTGCATTAGGTATTGGGTTAGGTGTTTTAAAGTTATTGCCTATGCCATTACTGGGGACCTTTATGGTCGCGCAGCTGGCTTATGTTCTGGCGGGCACGAGGAAAATGGCCTGATCACAGGCTTTCTCCTGATCAAGGTGCATCGCTGGACAGTAACCAAAAAAAGTTTTTTTAACTTTAAGTCACACGGGGTGAATTGTGAGCGGAAATGCGCCAGCAATCTCAAATCCTGTCGAGTACATTCAGCATCACCTGACTAACTGGAGTATTGGTGTTGAAGAAGGAGGAAAAGTCGATGTCGTTGACTTCGGTGTCCTTCACATTGATGTGCTGTTTTTCAGTATATTGCTCGCAGGTGTCTTTGCATACTTTGCCAAAAAAATCGGGGATAACATTGACCCTGATAACCCTTCCGGAATTCAGAATGCTGCCGAGTTCGTTGTCGAGTTCGTCAATCAGCAGGTCAGAGATATTTTCCCTAACGCTGATCGCCTGGTCGGGCCACTGGCCATCACTATCTTTATCTGGGTCTTTCTGATGAACGCGATGGATCTGGTTCCGGTTGACCTGTTGCCCGCCCTGTGGTCGGGAATTGCCGGTCTGTTTGGGGCGGATCCCCACCATACTTATCTCAAGGTTGTACCCACGACCAACCTGGATACCACTTTCGGCCTTGCGCTGACCGTGTTTGCCCTGATTATTTATTACAACATCAAGCACAAGGGCGTGGTGGGTTATATCAAGACCTTTTTATTCCATCCCTTCGGTAAATACATGGTTCCTGTCAATATTGTAATGACAGCGATTGAAGAAGTGGCCAAGCCGGTCAGCCTCGGTCTGCGTTTGTTCGGAAATATGTTTGCCGGGGAGTTACTGTTCCTGCTGATTGCGTTGCTGGCGTTCTCGGTGTGGGCAATGCCGGTACAGGTTGCACTGGGTTCGCTCTGGGCTATTTTCCATATCCTGGTCATTACCCTTCAGGCTTTTGTTTTCATGTTGCTGACCATCGTCTACCTAGGGCTGGCCAGTCAGAGTGGTGATGAGCATTAAAAAATGGTGGCCGACAGAAAATAAAAGACTGTCTGGTGGTTGATGCCGATTTTGTTTGATTTTTTCTATCTTGTTAATTTAATTGTTTTTAGGAGACTAAAATATGGATGCAAATAGCATTGCAATGATCTATTCCTACACAGCGGTTGGCGTGGGAATTATTCTGGCGGCTGCGGGACTGGGTTCTGCACTGGGCTGGGGTATGATCTGTTCCAAATTCCTCGAAGGTATCGCACGTCAGCCTGAAATGCGTGCACAGCTGACCGGTCAGATGCTGTTTACCGGCGGTCTGATGGAAGCGTTCCCGATGATCGTTCTGGGTATCTCGTTCTGGTTCATTTTCGCGAATCCGTTTGTAGGTGCAGCACAGTCTGCTATGGGCGCGGGCTAAACCATCCGAGTGTTTAATCTTTAACTAACATTCGGAGGTTATCGTGAACGTAACACTTACATTGATTGGCCAGGTTATCGTCTTTTCGGTTCTGGTCTGGTTCATTAAGGGCGTATTGTGGGAACCGATGCTGAATGCATTGGAAGACCGTAAAAAGCGCGTTGCTGATGGTCTTGCGGCTGCCGAACAGGGCAAGCATGAAGAAGAGTTGGCACGCCAGAAAGCACTGAGTGAGCTCAAGAAAGCCAAAGCAGAGGCGGCTGAAATTATTACTCAGGCACAGAAACGTGCCAGTGAAATTGTTGAAGAAGCCAAAGAGGCGGCACTTGAGGAAGCAGGCCGTGTAAAAACGGCAGCAGAAGCGGAAATTGAGCAGGAAACCATACGTGCTCGTGAAGATTTACGCGCTCAGGTGGCATCACTGGCTGTTTCTGGTGCTGAAAAGATTCTGGGCAAGGAAATCGATGCAAAGGCACATGCCAAAGCATTGGATGAACTGGCCGCACAAATCTAGGTGACTAACCATGTCTGAATTGACAACCGCTGCACGCCCCTATGCAAAAGCTGTTTTTGAGATGGCACAGGCCTCGGGTTCACTCGCTGAGTGGTCTGGGCAACTGGCTGCCATGTCAGCGGTCGTCGCGACGGAAGGCTCAGTAGCACTGCTGTCTAATCCGCGCATGAGCAAGGCGCAAAAAGCAGAAATTTTTTCTGACATTATCGGGGACGGGCTGACGCAAGGTGGCCGTAACCTGCTAATGACGCTTGGCGAAAATGACCGTTTTGTTTTGATTCCCGAGATTGCCTCACTGTATGAGGCCATGAAGGCCGAGGCCGAAGGGGCTGTTGAAGCAGAACTGGTTGCTGCGCGGAAACTGACTGAAAAGCAGGAAGGTGCCATTACTGAGGCACTTCGGAAGCGTTTGGGACGTGAAGTTAAACTCGTTACCAGTGTTGACCCGTCATTGATGGGCGGTGCGATTGTTCGCACCGGAGATCTGGTGATTGATGGTTCGATCCGGAGTCGTCTTCAGGGTATGAAGATGGCAATGGCTCGATAAATGAGGAATTAGTACATGCAACTTAACCCAACTGAAATCAGTGATCTGATAAAGAAGCGCATTGAAAGCTTCGAAGCCGGCACTGAGGCACGCACAGAGGGTACTGTTGTTTCCGTAACGGATGGTATCGTTCGTATTCATGGACTGGGCGATGTCATGTCCGGTGAAATGATCGAATTTTCCAACGGAACCTACGGTCTGGCCCTGAACCTTGAGCGTGACTCTGTCGGTGCGGTTGTTCTGGGTGATTATAAAGCTATCACTGAGGGCGACACTGTAAAATGTACCGGTCGTATTCTTGAAGTTCCCGTGGGCGAGGCCCTGCTGGGACGTGTTGTTGACTCACTGGGTGCGCCTATTGACGGCAAGGGTGCGATTGAATCCGGCCTGACGGCTCCGGTTGAGCAGATTGCGCCCGGCGTTATTGATCGTCAGGGTGTCGACCAGCCGATGGAAACCGGCACTAAGGCACTGGATGCAATGGTTCCTGTCGGTCGTGGTCAGCGTGAGCTGATTATCGGTGACCGTCAAACCGGTAAAACGGCGGTAGCGATTGATGCCATTCTGAACCAGAAAGGCAAGGACGTTAAATGTATTTATGTTGCCGTGGGTCAGAAGGCATCATCTGTGGCGGGTGTGGTGCGCAAGCTGGAAGAGCATGGTGCCATGGAATACACCATTGTGGTTGCGGCCAATGCTTCTGATCCGGCCTCCATGCAGTTTCTGGCACCTTATGCCGGTTGTGCAATGGGTGAATACTTCCGTGATCGGGGTGAGGATGCACTGATCGTTTATGATGATCTGACCAAGCAGGCCTGGGCGTATCGTCAGGTATCACTGTTACTGCGTCGTCCACCGGGTCGTGAAGCTTATCCGGGTGATGTTTTCTACCTGCACTCCCGTCTGCTGGAACGTGCTTCCCGTGTCAATGCCGATTATGTTGAGCGCGTGACCAAGGGCAAAGTCAAAGGCAAGACTGGCTCACTGACGGCCCTGCCAATCATTGAGACGCAGGAAGGTGATGTCTCGGCCTTCGTACCGACTAACGTTATCTCGATTACTGACGGTCAGATCTTTCTGGAAACGGATCTGTTTAATGCGGGTATCCGTCCGGCGATTAACGCCGGTCTGTCTGTATCCCGTGTCGGTGGTTCCGCTCAGACCAAGATTGTTAAGAAACTGGGTGGCGGTGTACGTCTTGACCTGGCGCAGTATCGCGAACTGGCGGCATTCTCACAGTTTGCTTCCGACCTGGATGAAGCGACACGCAAACAGCTGGAGCGTGGTCAGCGAGTCACTGAACTGATGAAACAGCCACAGTACTCACCGATGACCACCGCAGAAATTGCTTTCTCACTGCTGGCGGCGAATGAAGGCTTCCTGGATGACGTTGAAGTCAACAAGGTGGTGGACTTTGAAGCTGCGATGTTGAGCTACCTGCGTTCTGAGCAGACTGATCTGCTGGGCAGTATCAATGAGAGCGGTGATTTCAATGATGACATCAAGACATCAATGATCAAGGCACTTGAAGATTTCAAGTCCAACAACACTTGGTAATGGGAGGATTATCCCATGGCAGGTGCTAAAGAAATCAAATCGCAGATCCGGAGTGTTAAAAACACCAGGAAGATCACTAAAGCGATGGAAATGGTGGCCGCCTCGAAAATGCGCAAGGCGCAGGATCAGATGAATGCCACCCGGCCTTATGCTGAAAGGATGCAACAGGTGGTCGGCCATCTCGCCCGTGGTCATCTGGAGTATCGGCACCCGTTCACCGTTGAGCGTGAAAACGTCAAGCGGGTCGGCTATATCATTATATCGACCGACCGGGGCCTTTGTGGTGGTCTGAATGTCAACCTGTTCAAAACGGCCTTGCAAAGTATCACGGAATGGCGTGATAAAAATGTGGAAGTGGATATTGCCGTATTTGGCAGTAAAGCCGCAGCAGCTTTCCGGCGCTATGGTCTGGTGGCCCAGCAAACCGGCATAGGTGATAAACCTGCGTTGAGTGATCTGGTGGGTACCATTAAGGTCATGCGGGATGCCTACGAAAAAGGCCGGATTGACCGTTTGTTTCTGGTTGAAAACCAGTTCGTTAACAGTATGACGCAGAAGCCTTGCGTAAACCGGCTGATTCCGGTTGTACCCAGCACGGAAAAAGAGATCAAGTATTATTGGGACTACATCTATGAGCCTGAGTCAAAGGAAGTCATTGATGCCCTGATGCCACGTTATATCGAATCTCTGGTCTATCAGGGTGTGGTTGAAAATGTCGCTTGTGAAATGTCTGCACGCATGGTGGCGATGAAGAGTGCATCGGATAATGCCGGCAAGCTCATCGATGAACTGCAACTGGTGTACAACAAGGCACGTCAGGCTGCGATCACGCAGGAAATCTCGGAAATCGTCGGCGGTGCGGCTGCGGTTTAACACAGGAATTTATTTAAGAGGTACTATCAATGAGTGGTAACATCGTTGAAGTCATCGGGGCAGTTGTTGACGTGGAATTCCCGCGTGATGCTGTTCCTGCGGTTTACGATGCCCTCACCGTCGACAATGACGACAAGCTGACCCTGGAAGTGCAGGCGCAGTTAGGTGATGGTGTGGTGCGTACAATCGCAATGGGTGCATCAGAAGGTTTGAAGCGCGGTATGGGCGTTGAGAACACGGGTTCACCTATTTCTGTACCAGTCGGTGCAGGAACGTTGGGACGTATTATGGATGTACTGGGCACACCGATTGATATGAAAGGTGATGTTAAGTGCGAAGAAAAATGGCCGATTCACCGTGATGCGCCTTCTTATGAAGAGCAGGCATCCTCCGTTGATATTCTGGAAACCGGTATCAAGGTGGTGGATCTGATCATGCCGATTGCCAAGGGTGGTAAAATCGGTCTGTTCGGTGGTGCGGGTGTTGGTAAGACCGTTACACTGATGGAGCTGATTAATAACATTGCGAAAGAGCACTCCGGTCTGTCAGTTTTTGCCGGCGTGGGTGAGCGTACCCGTGAGGGTAATGACTTCTACCACGAAATGACAGAATCCAATGTTCTGGATAAGGTGGCACTGGTCTACGGCCAGATGAATGAACCCCCCGGAAACAGACTGCGTGTCGCACTGACCGGCCTGACGATGGCGGAATATTTCCGTGATGAAGGTCGTGACGTACTGATGTTTATCGATAATATCTATCGTTACACACTGGCCGGAACCGAGGTATCCGCACTGTTGGGTCGTATGCCTTCTGCAGTAGGTTATCAGCCAACACTGGCTGAGGAAATGGGTGTACTTCAGGAGCGCATTACCTCAACCAAAACCGGATCGATTACCTCGTTTCAGGCGGTTTATGTACCGGCAGATGACCTGACTGACCCGTCGCCTGCAACCACCTTTGCTCACCTTGATGCAACACTGGTACTGTCACGTAATATTGCCGAACTGGGTATCTATCCTGCGGTAGATCCACTGGATTCCACCTCACGGCAGCTTGATCCACAGATCATTGGTGAAGAGCATTATGAGGTGGCTCGTGGTGTCCAGGGCGTTCTGCAGCGTTATAAGGAACTACAGGACATCATTGCAATTCTGGGTATGGATGAATTGTCTGAAGAAGATAAGCAGGTTGTTGGCCGCGCACGTCGTATTCAGCGTTTCCTGTCTCAGCCCTTCCATGTTGCGGAAATCTTTACCGGTGCGCTTGGTAAATATGTATCGTTGAAAGATACCATTGCCGGTTTTAAAGCCATCCTGAGTGGTGAGTACGATCACTTGCCTGAGCAGGCCTTCTACATGGTAGGTGGTATTGAAGAAGCTATCGAGAAGGCTGATAAGGCCTAAGGAAGTCTGATATGGCTATGACGATGCACCTTGATGTGGTTAGTGCTGAAGAGCAGTTGTTTTCGGGTACAGTTGAAGAGCTGATAGCACCCGGTGTGGAAGGAGACCTAGGTATCCTGCCGCGCCACAATCAGCTGATTTCCAACCTGCGTCCGGGGGAGTTGCGTTACAAAACCGGTGACGGAATGGCATCACTGTTCGTTTCCGGTGGTGTGCTGGAAGTACAACCACATGTTGTGACCGTTCTGGCGGATACCGCGATTCGTGCAAATGATCTGGATGA
>PDWJ01007606.1_pt1 | contig 22965 bp, 19 predicted proteins | sample 1430881 | NCBI WGS metagenome assembly PDWJ01 (sample SAMN01162460, study PRJNA174530) | Oral metagenome, whole genome shotgun sequencing project. | biome: Marine environment; feature: Marine mammal; material: Swab sample of the gingival sulcus; isolation source: swab sample of gingival sulcus... | reverse complement strand
CAGGAAGGTGGTGAAGCTCCAGCGCAGGGTCTCGCCCGCGGCCTGGGCGATGCGCAACGGCCCGCCCACCGCCTCCAGGCTCAGCTTGTGCAGGAAGAAGTCCTTGACCCCCACAATGGTCGCCGTGGTGGCCTTCAAACCCAGGCCGGCGGCCCGCAGCAGCCCCACCTTCTGCCGTTCCTGCATGATGGCGATGCTGATGCGCCCCACCTTCTGCCCGTTGATGTCATCCACCGCCTGGGGCACCACCACGCCCTTCATTTCCCGGTCGCCCCGTAACCAGGTCACCTCCACCGCCACGTCGGGCGAGGCGCCCACCACCCGGCTGATATCGGCAAAGGAGCGCACCGTCTCGCCGTTCAGTGCGGTGATGGTGTCGCCGGTCCGCAGCCCCAGTTCCTCGGCCTTGCCGCCGCGCTGGATCATGCCCACGGTGGTGTACCAGGGGCTCAGCCCCCGGGCCCAGTACTCCCCGGCGGGAGCCGCGTCCCCCTTCATCTCCAGATCCAGCCGCCGGCCGTCGCGTTCCACCGTCACCGGGATCGTCACCACCGGATCATCGGCCTTCAGGCGGGTCAGAGGGTAAAGCCCCTCCTGGATGTCCTCCCAGTAGTGGACCTCCTGACCGTCCACGCTGATAAAGACATCCCCCGTCCGCAGACCACCGGCCGCCGCCACGGATTCCGAGGACACGACGGCGGTGGTGGTCGGGATGTGCCCGATGCCATCGCTGAACACCACCCAGCTGAACACCAGGAAAGCCAGGATCAGGTTGAAGAACGGTCCGGCGATGAAAACCAGCCCCCGCTGCCAGGCGGGGCGATTGAAGAAAAGCCTCTCCGGCGGGATATCCTCGTCCAGAGCGGCGGCCTCCAGATTGCCTTTCTCCGTGCCCAGGGGATACTTGCGCTCCTCCCAGGTCCCCGTGTCCTGGATCTCTTCCATCAGGCCCTCGCCGGCCATCTTCACGTAGCCGCCAAAGGGAATGGCGGAAAGCACATACTCCGTCTCCCCCAGGCGCCGCCGCAAAATTTTCGGGCCGATACCGATGGAGAAGGTCTTGACGTAAACGCCGAAGAGCTTGCAAAAGAGGAAGTGCCCCAGTTCGTGGATAACCACCACCGGGACCAGAGCCAGGGCGAAGCCCAGCAGGCCCATCAGAACGTTGTACATCAAAAGCGAACCTTTCCAGGGTTACGAAGCTCGCCGCGCCACCTCGGCGGTGGCCATCCGGCGGGCCAGGGCGTCCCACTCCAAAGCCTCTTCCAAGCTGCCCACCGGTCCGCTCCGGGCGGCCTCGAGAGTGCGGGCGATGATCCCGGCGATATCCACGTAGCGAATTCTTTCTGCCAGCAGGGCGGCCACGGCCACCTCGTTGGCTCCGTTCAGCAAAATCGGGGCGGAACCGCCGGCGCGGCCCGCCTGCCGGGCCAGATCCAGGCAGGGGAAACGGCCCGTATCCGGTTCCTCGAAGACCAGACGACCAATTTGGAGCAAATTTAACCGGGTTCCCGCCAAGGGCCAATGCTTTTCGCCCGTCACGGCGTACTGGATGGGCAGCCGCATATCGGGCGTGCCCAGCTGGGCCAACAAGGCCCCATCCACGAACTGCACGAAGCTGTGCACGTAGCTGCCCGGGTGCACCAGCACCTCGATGCGCTCATAGGGAACGCCGAACAGGAAGTGGGCCTCGATGATTTCCAGTCCCTTGTTCAGCAACGTGGCCGAATCGACGGTGATCTTGGGGCCCATGTCCCAGGTCGGATGACGCAGGACATCCCGCAGCGTCACATGCTCCAGGTCCGCGGCCGGGGTCTGGCGAAAAGGCCCGCCGCTGGCCGTCAGGATGAGTTTGTCGATTTCCTCTTCCCGCCGTCCGGAAAGACACTGGGCCATGGCCGAATGTTCCGAATCCACCGGCAGGATCTCCGCTCCGTGGGCCCGCGCTTCACGCCGGACCAGTTCCCCGCCCACCACCAGGGATTCCTTGTTGGCCAGAGCGATGCGCACCCCCCGCCGGGCCGCCGCCAGGGTAGGCCGCAGCCCCGCCGCGCCCACCAGGCCGTTGACCACCACGTGCAGATCATCCGGCGCCCGCACCAAGGCCTCGAGAGCCCCGTCTCCCGCGGGCAGCAACCGGTCACCGAACAGCCCCTCGGCCCGGGCCGCGGCGTGGGCCTGCTCATCCACCACCGTCACCAACGGCCGGGGCGCCTCCGGGGCCGCCGCGCGCAGCGTCTCCAGCTCAGCGGCCAGTTCATGGATCCGGCTGTGGCAGCTGACACCCACCACCCGCAGCCGCGCGGGGTTGGCCCTGGCGATGGCCAGGGTCTGGGTCCCGATGCTGCCGGTGGCCCCCAGCAGAACCAGGCGCAGGAGTTCGGGGAATTCCTTGCGGGGGCGTCCGCAGGGATAGAGAGAAACCCGGTCGTTACGATTCTCGGCTGCCAAGTCATCTCCCCTGGATCAGATATGGAAAAAACGGAAGTAGTAGTAGACCACCGGGGCGGTGAACAGGAGCGAGTCGAAACGATCCAGCACCCCGCCGTGGCCGGGGATCAATTCCGCCGAATCCTTGATGCCGGCATCCCGCTTGATCAGCGACTCCGCCAGATCTCCCAACTGCGCCATGATACCCACCACCAGCCCCAGAACCGCTCCGGCCACCGGCGTCATGAAGGGCGTCAGGTTACCCGTCAGGTACCACCCCATCACTCCGGCGCCCACCAAGCCGCCCACGGCCCCTTCAACGCTCTTCTTGGGGCTGACCCGGGGGATCAGCTTGTGCCGTCCGAAGGCCACCCCGAAAAGGTAGGCCGCCGTGTCCGTGGACCAGGTCAGCAACGCCACCAGGAAAACCAGGCGCGCGCCCACCTCACGCTCCACGCCCAGGGAAACGGGCAACTGGCGCAACAGCATCAGGTGGCTGCCCAGCCAGCCCACATACATGATGCCGAAAACAGTCACCGCCATGTGGTTCAGGCTCTGGTCCATGTCGCTGCGGAAGACCTCGCGGATCATGATGGCCAGCAGGCTGCCCGTCATGATCAGGGGCACCACCACCCCCTGGTGCCAGGCGTAGACGCCGATGCTCAAGGCGCAGAAATGGCCCAGCAGTCCATAGGGCCGGTACCCCTTGTGCCGCATCAGGACATAGAACTCCCGCAGCCCCAGGAAGATGACCAGGTTGACCAGCAGCAGGAAGAAGATGCCACCCCGGGCGGCGATGAGATACAGACAGGGAACGCCCAGCAGTATCACCAGAACCCGAGGCATGATGCCCGCGCGCAGAAACCGGCCCCAGGCACCCGGGTTCGCGTCCCCCGCTTTCACGGACGCCCCTTCAGCATCCGCTTCCAGCGGGCGGGATCCAGCAGGCCCGCGCGGTCCTCGGAGGGACGCTCCGCATCCTGGGGTTTGATCTTGCCGAAACGGCGCTCCCGGGAAAGGTAGTCCGCCACGGCCAGATACAGATCCCGTTCACAGAAATCGGGCCACAGCACGGGGGTGATGAGGATTTCGGAGTAGGCCGACTGCCAGAGCAGGAAGTTGCTCAACCGCCCCTCGCCACTGGTGCGGATCACCAGATCGGGATCGGGCAGATCCGGAGAGTAGAGACCGGCGGCGAAAAGCTCCTCGGTGACATCTTCCTCACGCAATTCACCGGCGGCCAGACGCCGGGACAGCTTCACGGCCGCCTGGAGGATCTCCTGCCGCCCGCCGTAGGCCAGGGCCAGGTTCAGGATCAGACCGGTGTTGTCGGCCAGGCCGTCGATGACCTTCTGCAAACCGTCCCGCGCCTGCGGTGGCAGTTTCTCCAGAGCTCCGCTGGCGCGCAGGACCACGTTCTGCCGCCGAAGGTCTTCCGCCTCGGCGGCCAGGGTTTCCTGCAGGAAATGCCAGAGGGCCTTCACCTCCGCCTCGGGACGGTGGAAATTCTCCTGGCTGAAGGTGTAAAGGGTCAGAACGTTCACCCCCAGCTCACCGCATGCCCGGACACAGCGCCGGACGGAGTGGCGACCGGCCCGATGGCCGGCCACCCGGGGCAGGAATCGTCGCTTGGCCCAGCGGCCGTTGCCGTCCATGATGATGGCCACATGCCGAGGCAGGTTGTCGTACCCCTGGAGCGTGCCCAGAAGTTCAGCAGTGGACAGCCGGGAAAGCCGGGAGGGATCCAGATCTGCAGACATGGCGCGCTTTCCTCTAGAGTTCCGTGATTTCCTTCTGCTTGGCGGCCACGACCTCGTCCACCAGAGCGCAGTACTTGTCGGTCAGCTTCTGCACCTCGTCACGATCCTTGTGCATATCGTCTTCGGTGATGTCGCCGTCCTTCTGCTCTTTCTTCAGGGTGTCGTTGGCCTCCTGCCGGACCTTCCGCACGGCGATCTTGCCGTCCTCACCCACCTCGCGGGCGTCCTTGCTCAGTTCCTTGCGCCGTTCGCCCGTCAATTCGGGCACCGCCAGACGGATCATCATGCCGTCGCTGGCGGGGTTCATGCCCAGGTTGGCCTGCTGCAGGGCCTTCTCGATCAGGCCGATGACGCCGCGATCGAAGGGCTTGACCGTCAGCAGACGCGGCTCGGGCACCGAGATGGTGGCCAGCTGATTCAGAGGGGTGGGGGCCCCGTAATACTCCACGGTGATCCCGTCCAGGAGAGCCGGAGTGGCCTTGCCGGTGCGAATCTTCGCCAGCCGCGTCTTGACCATCTCGACGGCCGCGTCCATGTTCAGTTCCGCGTTTTCCCGTACTTCTGCACTCATCCTAGAACTCCTTCTTGATCCAGGTTCCTTCTTGCTCCCCCTTGACGGCCTGCAACAGGCTGGCGGGGTCGGAAATATCAAAGACAAACATGGGCAGCCCCTGCTCCGCGCAGAGGGTGACCGCCGTCAGGTCCATGACACCCAGACGCTGATCAATGACCTGATCATAAGTTAACTGCTCATAGCGCTTGGCGTCATCGTATTTGTGCGGATCCTTGTCATAAACCCCATCCACCTGGGTGCCCTTGAGCAGGGCGTCGGCGCTGATTTCCAGAGCCCTCAGGCTGGCCGCGGAATCCGTGGTGAAGTAGGGATTGCCCGTGCCACCGGCAAAGATCAGCACGTAGCCCGAGCGCAACAAATCCAAGGCCTTGTCCTGGGCGAAGGCCTCGGTCAAAGGCTGGGTCTCGCGCGGGGAAAGGACCTTCGTCTTCACCCCTTCGCTCAGCAGATAATCCCGCAGCACGGAGGCGTTCATGATGGTGGCCAGCATGCCCACGTTGTCCGCCGTGACACGGTCCACGATCTCCAGGTTGGCGCTGCGGGCGCGGAAGATGTTGCCGGCGCCGCAGACGATGCCCACCTTCACTCCCTGCTCCACGACCTGGGCCACGGTCCGGGCCAGGGCCGTCAGACGCTCGTGACTGAACTGCTCATCCTCGCCGGCGAGGGCCTCGCCACTGAGTTTCAGAAGGATCCTCGTGAATTTCACGCACGGTGCCTTTCGTTAGGTGGAAATGCCGAATGCAGAATAAAAAAATAGCCCGGGCGCAGGAGCCCGGGCTCTGGCCGGCGAAAGCTAGCCGCCGATCTGGAAACGAGAGAAACGCTTGATCTGCATGTTCTCGCCCAATTCGCCGATGACCGACTTGAGGAGTTCCTCGATGGTCATGTCCGGGTCCTTGACGTACTTCTGCTCCAGAAGGACGATCTCAGAGTAATACTTGTCCACCTTGCCTTCAACGATCTTGTCGATGATGTGCTCGGGCTTGCCCTCGTTCTTCATCTGATCGCGGTAGATCTCCTTCTCCTTCTCGATGACGGAGGCGTCGACCTCATCCCGGGTCACGGCCACAGGGGACGCCGCGGCGATGTGCATGGCCAGGTTGTGAACGAATTCCTTGAAGTTGTCGGTGCGAGCCACGAAGTCGGTCTCGCAGGCCACCTCGACCAGCACGCCCACCTTGCCGCCCATGTGGATGTAGCTGCCGACCAAACCCTCGGCCGTGGTGCGACCTTCCTTCTTGGCCGCCGACGCGATGCCCTTCTTGCGGAGATACTCCACGGCCTTCTCCATGTCGCCTTCACATTCCTTGAGGGCCTTCTTGCAGTCCATCATGCCGGCATTGGTGGCATCCCGCAACTCCTTGACCATCTTCGCTTTGATTTCCATGACTCCTCCGACTCCCCCGCCCTCGCGGAGGATGATCACCCCGGCCCGGGCCGGTGCTCAATTATTCAGAAAAGGCCCGATCCCGGATCTGGGACCGGGCCCGTCGTTCCAACGAAACGTGGGTTATTCCGCCGTCTTGTTCTCGGCGGCGTTTTCCTGGGCCTCGTTTTCCTTGGCGGCCGCTTCAGCTGCGGGAGCCTCGGTTTCGACCTTGCTGGCGTCACCCTCGAGGGTGGCGCTGGCGGTGGCCGCGGCTTTGGGGGCTTCGGCCATATCCACGGCGCCCTCGGTCCGCTGGTTGCGGCCCTCTTCGATGGCCTCGGCCATGGCGCGGGTGAACAGAGTGATGGCGCGGATGGCGTCATCGTTGCCCGGGATGGGGTAATCCACCAGCGTGGGATCGCAGTTGGTGTCGACGATGCCGATGACGGGGATACCCAGCTTGCGGGCTTCCTTCACGGCGGTCTCTTCCTCGGCGGTATCCACCACGAACACGGCGCTGGGCAGGCCCTTCATCTTGCGGATGCCACCCAGGTTGGTGTTCAGCTTCTCGAACTTGCGGCTGAATTCCAGCTGCTCCTTCTTGGAGAAGTTCTCGATGCGGCCGTCATTCATCATGGCCTCGATCTCATCGAGCTTCTGCACGCTCTTGTAGATGGTCTGGTAGTTGGTCAGCATGCCACCCAGCCAGCGCTCGATGACGTAGGGGGAGTTCACGCGCTCGGCGTACTCCTTGATGGCGACCTTCGCCTGCTTCTTGGTGCCCACGAACATGACGCTGCCGCCCTTGGCCGCCACGGTCTTGAGGAACGCGGTCGCCTTGTTCAGCTGGCGCAGGGTGCGCTGCAGGTCGATGATGTAGATGCCGCCCCGGGAGATGAAGATGTACGGCTTCATCTTGGGGTTCCACTTGCGGGTCTGGTGCCCGAAATGGACGCCCGCTTCGAGCAGGTCTTTCAATCCGACTTTGGCCATGATTGCCTCCACTTAAAGGTTGAGCCTCCCCTGTCTTCACAGATGCGGAACAAACACGCGCGGTGCTTTCCCTTGCGGTGCCACCTGGTCCCGCTCTCCGACAGGGTGTGTGATGTTCATCCGCCCCGCCGCGCCGGAACGCGGCAGGACGGACATGATTCCCAAGCTGGCAGGATAGAATCCGGCGTTTAACGCTTGGAGAACTGGAACCGCTTGCGCGCGCCGGGCTGGCCGTACTTCTTGCGCTCGACCATGCGGCTGTCACGAGTGAGGAAGCCGTGCTTGCGCAAGGGCTTGCGGTTTTCCTCGTTGGCCACGACCAGGGCGCGGGCCAGACCGTGGCGCATGGCGCCCGCCTGACCGGTGATGCCGCCGCCCTTGACCGTGCACCAGACGTCGAACTCGGCGTCGACACCCAGGCGGGTCAGGGGCATGAGGGCCTGCTGACGCACGGCCTCGCCGAAGTACTCCTCGACGTCACGGTTGTTCACTTTCACCTGGCCGGTCCCCTGGGTGATCCAGACCCGGGCCACGGCGGTCTTGCGGCGACCTGTGGCGTAATACCTTTCTTCCACTTCTCAGAACCTCCAGAATAGGGCTAACGCCTACAGTTCGACGGTTTTGGGCTGTTGGGGCCCGTGGGGGTGCTCGCTGCCGGCGTACACCCGCAGATTCTTCAACTGGGCGGCGCCCAGCTTGGTCTTGGGCAGCATGCCCTTGACGGCGCGCATGATGACCTCTTCGGGCCGGGTCGCCATGAGTTTCTTCATGGTGGTGACACGCTGGCCGCCCATGTAACCGGTGTGGTGCAGGTAAACCTTCTTCTCCAACTTCTGGCCGGTCAGCTTCACCTTGGCGGCGTTCAGGACGATGACGTTGTCACCCATGTCCAGATGCGCCGTGAAAGTGGGCTTGTGCTTTGTCTTCGGCGTCGACAACCAGCCAGTCCTTCTGGATTTCGCCCTGCTTCATGCTGTAAGTCTTCACGGATTTTCTCCTCAAGGAACCGGGACGGGACGAGGCCGACCCGGTGTCACCACAAAAAGGCCCACCGAACGCAGGACACCGACCGGGCGCCTCAAGCATTCGGTAGATTCAGATAAAACATTGTGCCACAACAGATCGGCCCAAGCCTTGCCAGAGCCTTGAAGGGCCGATACTGCCGGAAAATCGGGAAACCCGGCTGCTGCGGGAGAGGTAACGTAACCAAGAGACCAGAGGTTGTCAAGATTCGCCAAGGCCCAGATTCAGGACGGATTCAGGGAGACGCGGAAACCTGCAGAGCAGCCTGCCGTGCCCGGCTGACGCGCTGAAGCTGGATGGGAATCCGCGCGTTGTCGGGATCCAACTCATAGGCCTTCCTCAGGTCGCTCAAGGCCTGGTCCCACCTTTGCAGTTCGGCGTTCAACAGCCCCCGATTGAACCAGATGGTTGCGGCAGCGGGATCTTCCAGGAGGGCCTCATCCATCAGTTCCAGAGCCCGGAGGGGCTTTCCGGTCCTGGCCCAGGCCACCCCCAGATACCCCCGCAGGTTCGGATTATCCGCATCCAGAGCCACCGCTTCCTCCAGAACCTCTCTGGCCTGTTCATTCTGTCCCCGCGTCAGGTAGGCCACCCCCAGAAAAGTGATGGTGCCGGCATCCACTTCACCGTCCGCCTGGAAGCCCTCCCTGGCCCGGCTCAGGTCAGATATCGCCTCGGAATAGTCCCCATTCAGGAACCGCAATCGTCCCCGGAAGGCCAGACAGAGGCCCTCGGGTACTCCCCTGGCCCGCATGATGCGCACGGCGTCCAGGCCGCGAAGGTAGGCCTCCCTGTTCTCGGGATCACTCATTTGCCTCACTTGCTCAGCCACGAACCCGAAAGGGGAGCCACTCAGATAATAGCCATCTTCCCCCATGAAGACGGGAGTGTTCGGCCGAGGGAAACGGGTCACCAATTCCGAGCACGTTTGCCCCTGGGTGCGCATGAACTGGCTGAAGCGCATGCCGGCATGGTTATAGAAGGATCCTGCCTGGCCGTCGTCCAGCATTTCGTGAATCAGCCCGACATCGTTCCAGTACCGTCTCCGGAACGGCAACCAGGGCTGCTCCATTTCTCCCCTCAGATCACCCAGGACGGTCACGGCCATACGGAACTTCCCTTCATGGAACAGAACGCGGGATTTGATCCACTGGTTGGCGAAACCGGAGGGGCGGTCGGAAAACCCCATGCTCAGGCTTATTTTCCAGAACTTCAGAGGGGGCATACGGATGGCGTAGCTCATGGCTTCGGCCCCGCGCCCGGTTTCCGCCAGGATCAGGCCCTTGGCCACCCGGGCCCCCTTGTGCTCGGGATCCAGGGCCAGAACCCGTTCCACCGCCGCCTCCGCCGATGACCATAGCCCCAAGTCGAGTTGGCACCAGATCAAGGAATTCCAGATGTCCAGTTCCAGGCCCGATTTCAGGGGCCTTCCCCTCTCAGCCAGCAGTTCCGCCAGCCGAGCCGCCTGGCGGTAGTACCCCAGGGACCGCCAGTAGTCGCCCCCCCAGGACTCCACATGCCCCAGGGCCAGGACGATCTCGGGGTCGGCGGGATAGAGAACCGCCGCGGCTTCCAGAGCCTGGAGACATTCCTGGCGCATGGAGTGATCGTCTTCCTCGGACATGAATAGGGAATTCACCTTGTCGATGAACCCGTGGGCCAACCTGGACCGAAGGGAACGGGGAGAGTCCGCCGCACCCAACCAGGGCGCGCAACGTGACCTGGCCAGTTTCCTTTGCGCCGCGGCCATGGTTTCATCCCTGTCCAGGATCTTCTGCAGGGAATGGGAGTAACCGGTGGTGTCGGCCCGGGCCACCAGTTCCGGTGGGGCCTCCCAGGTGACGGGGCGCCGGGACGGAGCATCCATCATCTCGGCGAAAGATGGGCCGGACAAGCCCAGAATGATCAGAAGAATAAGAATCCGTTTCATGTCCCCCCCCTAACCAGATAAACCAGACAAACCAGACAAGATATCGACGACCATGAGCCGTCAGATGGATATAGAGAAACCCCGGGCGCGGGTCAAACGCGCCACCCTCCCCCTGGTCCGAATGCTCCTAACGCCCCCAGACCTCGGCCAGGTTCTCCCGATAAGGCGGCCGCACCACACCGTGCTCGGTGATGATGCCCGTGATCAGATCGTTCGGCGTCACATCGAAGGCCGGGTTCCAGGCCGCGACGCCTTCGGGCGTGGTCCGCCCCTGGTGGAATTCATGAACCTCCTGGGGATCGCGGATCTCGATCTCGATCCCCTCGCCCGTCTCCGTTCCCGCGTCGAAGGTGCTGCCCGGAGCGGCCACGTAGAAAGGCACGCCGTGCCGACCGGCCAGCACGGCCAGGGGGTAGGTGCCGATCTTGTTGGCGGCGTCCCCGTTGGCGGCGATGCGGTCCGCGCCCGTGATCACCGCGTCGATCTTGCCCTGCTTCAGGGCCGAGGCCGCGGCCGAATCGCACAGCACCGTCACCTCGATGCCCTGGTTCTGCAGCTCCCAGGCCGTCAGCCGGGCACCCTGCAGCAAGGGGCGGGTTTCGTCGGCAAAGACACGGATGGTCTTGCCCATTTCCCGGGCCGCGTAGATGACGCCCACGGCCGTGCCGTATCCCCCGGTGGCCAGCCCACCGGCGTTGCAGTGGGTCAGCACGGTGCTGAAATCGGCCAGCAGGGCCTGGCCGTGCATGCCCAGGTCGCGGCACATGGCGATGTCCTCGTCCAGGATGGCCTGGGCTTCGGCCAGGATGGCGGTGCCGATGTCCGCGGCATTCGCGCCCGAGGCCACCAGAGCCTCCGCGCGCGCGGCCACCCGGTCCAGGGCCCAGAAAAGGTTCACGGCGGTGGGTCGGGTGGCGGCCAGGGCTCGGCGATCGCGTTGCAAGCCCTCCAGGATAGCGTGGGGATCGGCGGTCTTTTCACGGCCCAGGCGCCAGCTCTGAGCCAGACCGTAGGCCGCGGCCACGCCAATGGCCGGAGCCCCGCGCACCGCCAGTTGGCGGATGCCCGCGCACAGGCAGGGGATGTCGCGGCAGCGGCGCCAGACGATCCGGCCCGGCAGCTGGGTCTGATCCAGCAGGACGACTTCGCCATCGTCCCAGGTCACCACGGGGAAAGGGAAGGGCAGGATGGTCATGGGATTCACCTCGGGACAGGACACGCGGTGGCAAAAATCACCCGGATGTTTGGCGGGTGAACAGCTCCCGCATTGTCTCACCCAGCAAGGCCAAAGGCAAGCCCATGACGTTGAAATAACAGCCCCGAACCCCACGCACCATCAGGGCCCCCAGGCCCTGGATGCCGTAGGCGCCGGCCTTGTCCATGGGCTCGCCGCTGTCCACGTAGCGCTCGATGGCGGCGGGCTCCAGGGTGAGGAACTCCACCTCCGTGCGCGCGTGCCGCCGCACAGGGGGCAGGCCGGCGGGCCCGCCGCACAGGGCGATGGCCGTGATCACCGTGTGCCGCCTGCCGGAAAGGCGCCCCAAGAGGCGCACGGCATCGGCCCGGTCCACGGGCTTTTCCAGGATATCGCCATCCAGCACCACGATGGTATCCGCACCCAGGACCAGCTTGGCGGGATGCCGCTCCCCCACGGCATGGGCCTTGGCCGCGGCCAGAGTCTCGGCGTATTCGGCGGGACGGTGGTGCAGGTGGTCCAGGGTGGCGGCCAGATCCGCCTCCACTTCCGGAGCCGGTATGATGACGAAGGGCAGACCGGCGGTGCGCAGCAGTTCGCTGCGGCGGGGAGAACGGCTGGCCAAGACCAGTTCCAGGCCGGCGGGCCAGGGCACAAAAGGGCTGCGGGGAGGGTTCATGGGGCGTCCCGGTCCACGATCAGCGTCACCGGCCCCTGGTTCACCAGGCTGACCTGCATGGAAGCCCCGAATTCGCCCTCGGCCACCGTGGGCCAGGCCTGGCGCAGAAGCTGCCCGAAACGTTCATACAGGGCGCGGGCCGCCTCCGGCGGTGCCGAGCCGATGAAGCTGGGACGCATGCCCTTGCGGCAATCGCCGTAGAGGGTGAACTGGCTGACCAGGAGGATGCCCCCACCCACGTCGCGCAGGGCCAGATTCATCTTGCCCGCATCGTCGCTGAAGATGCGCAAGCCCAGCAGCTTGTTCACCATCCAGGCCATTTCCTTCTCGGTATCCGTGGCGGCGAAGGCCACCAGAACCACCAGGCCGCTGTCGATGGCGCCGCTCAGACGGCCATCGATCTCCACGCGGGCGGGGCCGCTTCTCTGCACCACACAGCGCATCGTCCTCAATTCAGTTGGTAACGCTGGATGGACTGCACGCCGCGCACCTTGCGCAGAGCGGTCTGGATCTTCTCCAGCTTGTTCAGGTTGGTGACCTCCACTACCAGGGTGACGGTGGCCACGTCGTCCTCGGCCCCGAAGGAGCCGCTCTGGATGTTGGTGTTGGTCAGATGCAGCACGTTGCTGAGGTCCATCAGCAGGTTCTTACGGTCCTCCGCGGTGATCGTCAGCTTGACCAGGAAGGTCTGGTCCGGGGCCACGTCCCAGCTGACTTCGATGCGACGCTCAGGGCCCAGGTTGGGATCGTTCAGATTGCTGCAGCCCACGCGATGCACCGAGACGCCCCGGCCGCGGGTGATCACGCCCACGATGCTGTCCCCGGGGATGGGCTGGCAACAGCGCGCGTAGCTCACCATCAGGTTGTCCACGCCGGCCACGCGCACGCCGGTGCTGCTGCGACGCAGCAGGGAGGCATACAGATCCTTGCCCTTGGACAGCACCTTCTCCGCCGCCGACTCTTCCCGCGGCGTCAACCGACCCACCACCTTCAGAGCGTTCAGGTGGCCGCTGCCGATGCCCTGCAGCAGCTTGGGGGTGTCGGGGTAGCCCATGGCCTGGGCCACGTCGTCCAGATCGTTGTCGATACTCACCCGTAGGTGGGCCCGGTTCAGTTCCCTTTCCAGGATCTCCCGGCCCAGCTTCACGCTCTCGGTGAACTTGCTGGCCTTCACCCAACGCCGGATGTGGTGCTTGGCGCGGCTGGTCTTGACGATATCCAGCCAGCCGGGGCTGGGGTTGGGTGTCTTGGCGGTCAGAATTTCCACGGTGTCGCCGTTGTTCAGCTCCGCCTTGAGGCTGACGATGCGCCCGTTCACAAAGACCTCGTCGCGCAGGAAGTCGCTCATCAGCGTGTCCATGTACTCGCGCGGGTCCGCCACGTCCTCCTGCCAGGCCATGATCTGGCGCAGCATCTTGACCATTTCCCCCAGGCCGGCCGCATCCCTCACGCCGCCTTCCTTGTAGGCCCAGTGGGCGGCGATGCCCAACTCCGCGCGTTCATGCATCTCCCGGGTGCGGATCTGCACCTCGATGTACTTGCCCTGGGGCGTGCGCACCGTCGAGTGGAGGCTTTGGTACATGTTGCATTTGGGCGTGGCGATGAAGTCCTTGATCCGGTCCCGCAGAGGCGGAAAGAGCGCATGCAGCTCGCCGAGAGCGTGGTAGCAGTCGGCCTTGGTCTCCACGATGATGCGCAGGGCCAGCAGATCGTAAATGCGGTCCAGCCCGATTTTCTGGGCCAGCATCTTGCGGTAGATGCTGTAGAAATGCTTGGGGCGGCCCGTGATCTCGCCCTTGATGCCGGCGCGGTCCAGGATTTCCTGCAACGGGATCAGCAGCCTGGCGATAAGGCGCTCGCGTTCGGCGCGGGTCTGGTTGATGCCTTTCTCTATCTCATCGTACTGATTCGGAAAAAGCACCTTGAAGGCCAGATCCTCCAGCTCCCACTTGATGCGCGCGATGCCGAAGCGGTTGGCGAAGGGCACGTACACATCCATCGTCTCCTGGGCGATGGCCTGCCGCCGGTCGGGTTTGAGGAATTCGATGGTGCGCATGTTGTGCAGCCGGTCCGCCAGCTTGATCAGCACGGTGCGCGGATCGTTGGCGATGGCCAGCACCAGCTTGCGGTAGGTCTCCGCCTTGCGGGCCTCCTTGTTCACCTCCTTCAGACCGCTGATCTTGGTCACGCCGTTGACCATGTTGGCCACTTCCTCGCCGAAGCGGCTGATGATGTCCTCGATTTCGAAGTCCGTGTCCTCGACCACATCGTGCACCATGGCGGCAATCAGGGTGTCCACATCCATGCGCAGGTCCGCCAAGATGTCGGCCACCGTCAGGGCATGGATGAAGAAGGGCTCGCCGCTCTTGCGCATCTGTCCGTCGTGGGCATCCCGGGCAAATTCAAAGGCCTTGTAGAGGCGTGTCTTGTCGGCCTGGGGATTGTAGATGTGGACCTTATCCCAGATGCGGTCCATGATGGCCAGGAAAGGCTCGCGCTGCTGTTCCGGATGGGCGCTCATGATCCCGCCCCCGCCGGCTTGATGTCCACCAGCAGCTGCTGCACCGGATCATAGACCCCATGCCGCGGGCGGTAGGTGCTGCGTCCGACCTGGAAGAGCACGTCCCAGCGCTGTCCCAGCAATTCCGGAGTGCTGAGCCCCTTCTGGGCCAGCATGCGCCGCCAGGCGTCGCCGCTGCCGAAAGAGACGAACTCCCGGCTCAGGGCAGGCGTCTCCGCGCCGCAGGTCATGGCCGGGCCCCGGAAGGCGAAGCGCAGATGGGCGCCGTCGCTCAGGGGTGTGGGCGCGCGTTGCAGTTGCAAATTGCTGCAACGGAAAATCGGCTTGCGATTGCCCGCGCCGAAGGGTTCCAGATGCTCCATCTCCCGCACCAGATCCGCCACGTCCTTGACGCTCATCGTGGACAGGTCCAGGTCCAGGTCGTACCCCTGCGGCACGGGTCCGCTGTGGGGCAGGCTGCGCAGGGCCCCCAGGAACCGTTCCCGGAAGGCGGGAATATCCCGGGTGCGCAGGGTCATGCCGGCGGCCTGGGCGTGCCCGCCGCCGCGCCGCCCCGATGGCGATGATCCCCTTGTGCCAGTTCCGCCCCACCAGCACCAGACCGCAGTCCCCGCGCTGCACATAGGGCAGGGCCATCTCCAGGGCTTCTTTCTTGAGGATCTGGTCCTGAACCTTGCGGCGATTATTGGTGTGGTCCGCCTCCCGCGCCAACTCCCGGGCGCGGCCTTCATCATGGGTCAGCAGCATCTCCAGGGCGCTCATCACCCGGCCGATGCGCCCGCAGGCGTTGATGCGCGGCGCCAACTGGTAGGCGAAATCACTGGTGGTCACGGGGAAACCCCGATCCAGCCCCGACACCCCCAGCAGGGCGGAAAGCCCCACCCGGGTGCGGCTGCTGTCATTGAAACGCTCCAGCCCCTTTTTCACGAGGATGCGGTTCTCTCCCACGATGGCCATCTGGTCCGCGACCAGTCCCATGGCCACCAGATCCAGCACCGATTCCAGGAAATCCGCGGGCAGGCAATCCGGGTCCTGCTCGTGCAGGGCCTGGGCGAACTTGAAGGCCACCGCCACACCGCATAGCTCGTCGTTGGGATAGGTGGCGTCGCCGCGCCGAGGGTTCACCACGGCCACGGCGGGCGGGCGCTCCTCGAAGATGTGATGATCCAGAACGATGACGTCCATACCCAGTTCCGAGGCCAGCTCGATCTCCCGGATGGCCGACGCCCCCGTGTCCACGGTAATCAACAGGGTCACCCCGTCGGCGGCCCAGCGGCGCACGCGGCGTTCGGCCACACCGTCACCATCGCGCAGGCGGTCGGGGATGAAGCCCTCTTCCAGACGGGCCCGGGAGCCGTCGCACCGCAAAGTCTGCATGGTTTCGCAGAGCAGGGCGCAGCCCGTGATGCCGTCCACGTCAAAATCCCCGTGAATGGCCACCTTCTCGGCACGGGACGCCGCCTGGCGGGCGCGCTGCACGGCCGTGTCCATTTCCAGCAACAGGAAGGGATCGTGCAGCTGGGTCAGGCTGGGGTAGAAATAGCTCTCGATGTCGCTGCTCTGGGTGAAACCGCGGCCGGCCAGGAGCCTGACCAGGTGATCGGAGACGGAGAACGGCAGGCAGACCTTGCGTCGGGTGGCGGCCAGCAGCTCGTCATCGACATGGAAATGCGGCTGCCAGGGGCGGCCACTCAGGACGCCTACGGGCTCTTCCACATCGAAGATATCGGTGCCGGATTCCAACTGCACTCACGCCCTCCACTCAAGGCCATGGTCCCCGGGACCGCGGCCTGAATTGCCGGAAGCGACAGGGAAGGGACCCCGTCGTGAAAATCAACGTGAGAAGCCGGTCATAAGCCGAGTTCTGTTACCGGAACGCCGCAGCGCCGGCGACAGTCATGTATCTGGGAATGCCGTTGCCGACATCCTCTAGCGACCTACCCGGGAGTGCTGACGAGGCGGGCCGCCTCATCCTCCTCTATTTGGTCTTGCTCCAGGTGGGGTTTACCCTGCCATCTTCGTCGCCGAAGACGCGGTGAGCTCTTACCTCGCCGTTTCACCCTTACCACGTCCCGAAGGCGTGGCGGTTTGTTTTCTGTGGCACTTTCCGTGGGATCGCTCCCCCTGGCCGTTAACCAGCACCCTGCCCTGTGGAGCTCGGACTTTCCTCGAAACCTTTCCTTTGGCGGGAATGGACCCGTGACTGTCTCTCCGACTTCTCAGCCTCCATGATAGACGGAAACGCGGCCGATGTCACCGGAAATGTCGTCGGAAAACACACTCTGGCGGTCAAGAGTCGGCATCCAGAGCCTTGTTGGCCAGAGCGTCGGCGTGGGCGTTCTGCCTGCGCTTGACGTGGCGGACCTGGAATTCGGTCAGACCCCGGCTCAAAAAAACCACCTGCTGGAAAAGAGGTCGCAGATCCGGGCTCTTGACCCGGTAAACCCCCGTCAGCTGCCGGGTGATCAGCTCGCTGTCCAGAAAAAGGTGCACCTTCTTCACCTTCCAGCGGCGCGCGTGCTCCAGGGCGGTGACCACCGCCTGGTACTCGGCCACGTTGTTGGTGGCCCGGCCGATGGCCTCGCTATGCTCGGCCAGGTTCGGCCCGTTCCGCTGCCGGAAGACGATGCCGATGGCCGCCGGACCGGGGTTGCCCCGGCTGGCGCCGTCGGTGAAGATTTCCATGATACGGGAACCGTCCTTGGGCAGGGGATTGCCCTTGAGGTGGGCGGCAGAGGGTAGCTGGGGCCAGGTATCGGCCACAGTGGCGCGGGCCGCAGCCGTGCCCGGCTGCTCGGCTTCCTGGGCCAGTTCCCGGCGCCAGATGGCCAGGCGCCGGCGCAGTTCGCGCACCGACAGACCGCACTCCCGCGCCAGGCTGCGCAAATCGCCACTGCGCTCCAGGGCGCGCAGCAGATCGGTCAGGGTCTTGGGGTTCCTGTTCTCGCTCACCATCCGGCTCTCCGCTAATTCCAACTGCGGTGCACAACGTACCGCATGCAGGAGGGACAACGCACCAGGGCGCGTCCCTGTTCCACGTCCAGGGCCTGCTGCACCGGCAGGCTGTGGAAGCAGCCCAGACAGGCGCCATCCTGCAGATGCACCACCGACCGATCCAGCTTGCCGCGCAGACGCTCCACATGGCGCCGCTCCGCGGTCGGGAGCATGCCCACCAGGCGGGTCAGTTCCGCGTCGATGTGCCCCAGACGGTTGACCAGCTCCGCCGACTGCCGCGCGCGTTCGGCCACTTCCCGTTGCGCCCGCGTCTTGTGTTCCGCCGTTTCCTCGGCCGATTCCCGGGCCGCCTGGCCCATGGCCTCTTCCTGCTCCAGGAGAGCAATGGTCCGTTCCTCCAAAGCCTCCAGACGCCTTTCCAGACCGGAGATCTCCTCCCGCAGGGCCCGCAGCGCGCGACGGTCGGTCAGGCCGATTTCCATCTCCCGCTTGACCTTCAACAATTCCTGGACCTGGTGAATTTCCTTATCCAGCCCCCGCACGGTGGCCTGGGCGCCCTGGTTGGCGGCGGCCGCCGCGGCGGCGTCTTGCTCGTACTCTTCCTGGAGTTCTTGCAGGGAGAAGCGAATCTCGTCGTTCCGGCCGAGGGTCTGTTCAGCCTCCATGCGCAGCTGTTCCAACTCGGCGATCTCAACCAGCAGGGCGATGAGAACTTTTTTTTCCATAGCAGGAAGACTCCCTCCAAGGACACGCATCTTCCAAAGAGCGCACCAACGAAAGAAAGGGTGCCAAAGCACCCTTTCTTCGTTCGCTCGTCTAGCCGTAACCCGGTGAAGTGGACAGCTTCACCACAGTCTAGCCAGGGCCAACTTCCGGAGAAGTCGACCGAAAAAAAGATGGTGGGCGATACTGGACTCGAACCAGTGACCTCTCGCGTGTGAGGCGAGCGCTCTAGCCAGCTGAGCTAATCGCCCATCCTTTTTTCGTTCCACTCCCGACCATCTCGCAGAACGTAGAATCCTACAAGACGCCGGACAAAGCGTGGTGGGCCCACCAGGACTTGAACCTGGGACCGACCGGTTATGAGCCGGGTGCTCTAACCAACTGAGCTATAGGCCCAAAAGCCGGATCGGGAAGATAGGCCATGAACGGCCCGCGGTCAACTCCCAATTGCCGGAAAATTTCTTTCGCCCGCGAAAACCCCCGTTGGGCCTAGACCATGTCGCCGTAACCCTTCAGCTTGCGGCTGCGGCTGGGGTGTCGCAGCTTGCGCAGGGCCTTGGCCTCGATCTGGCGCACCCGCTCCCGCGTCACCTTGAAGATGGTCCCCACTTCCTCCAGGGTGCGCGGCGTGCCGTCCCCCAGCCCGAAGCGCAGGCGGATGACCTTTTCCTCCCGCCGGGTCAGGGTGCTCAGCACCCGCTGCATCTGATCCTTGAGCATGCTGTGGGCGGCCAGCCGGGCGGGCGAAGGCGCGTTGTCGTCTTCGATGAAGTCGCTGAGGTTGCTGTCCTCTTCCTCGCCGATGGGCCGGTCCAGGCTGACGGGCTCCAGGCTGGCCTGCAGCACGCCCTGCACCTTCTCCAGGGGGATATCCAGAAAATTGGCGATTTCCTCGGGTTTGGGGTCGCGCCCCAGTTCCTGCAGAAGTTGCCGATTGGCCCGGTTCACCTTGTTGATGGCTTCGATCATGTGCACCGGCACACGGATGGTGCGCGCCTGATCGGCGATGGCCCGCGTGATGGCCTGCCGGATCCACCAGGTGGCGTAGGTGCTGAACTTGTAGCCCTTGCGGTAGTCGAATTTCTCCACCGCGCGCATCAGGCCGCTGTTGCCTTCCTGGATCAGGTCCAGAAATTCCAGACCGCGGTTGGTGTAGCGCTTGGCGATGCTGATGACCAGCCGCACGTTGGCCTCGATCATCTCTCGCTGGGCCGTGTCCACCTGCTGGCGGCCCATCTTGATGTCCCCGCCGATGCGCCGAATCTCCGTCGCGTCCAGCCCCATCTCCCGCTCGATATCCTGAACGCGTTTGCGCAGGGCCTTGATCTGGCGATAGGCCTCGCGGATGACCTCGGCATCGTCGCGCTCACGCTCTTTCAGCGCGGCGGCCATCCCCCCGAACGGCACGCCCACCTCTTCCTCGATGGCGATGATGCGCTCCTGCAGGTCGTTCACCTTGTTGGCGACCAGCAGCAGCTTGTTGGCCAGCTGCTCCACCTGGTTGGGTGCCAGGTGCATCTCCATGAAGCTCTCCAGGACCTTCTTGTCCCGGGTCTCGATCATGCGGTTCAGGACCTTGATGCGCGCCTGATCCTTGCAGCCGGCCAGTTCCTTGCGCTGCTCCACGCGCTCGGCCAGCAGCTTCTCAATGCGGTCGATGGTCCGCAGGACACGCTTGCCTTCCTTCTTGGCGGAAAGGTGCACGTTCCAGGTGCTGGTGTCGGCCTTGATGACCTCATCCACGTGGATGGCCTCGTTGATCAAGTGATTGGCCGTCTGCCGCAATTCGCCCAGGGCATGGCTGCTGCGCAGGGTGGCCTGGATGATGGCGATCATGCCGTCTTCCATGCGGCGGGCCAGGTTCACCTCCCCCTGCCGGGTCAGCAAGGGCACGCGCCCCATCTCCCGCAGGTACATGCGCACCGGGTCGTCGTACTTGACGTTGGTGCGGGTGACCTTCTTGACGGACGCGGCCTTCTTCTTCTCCTTCTTCCGGCGGCGAGCGATACGGGCCTGCGCCTCGTCCTCGCTGTCGAAGTAGTCGATCTGCAGCTCCCCCAGCTTCTCGTAGATACGATCGATCACCTCGACATCGGTTTCGTCGCCGAGCAAATCGTTGATCTGGCCGTGGAGGATATAGCCGCCCTTGGCGGTGGCTTGTTTGCGGATGCTTGCGATGAGTTCGTCGAACTGAGTGTTATCCATGCGCGCTTGATTCTCCCGGTCGTCCTTCTAAGCCCCAGCCGCGTTGTCCGCTATGCGCAAGCAGGACCGCAGCCGGCCGCCCCATGCGCACGGGGCCCTCCCGTTTCCGGTACATCCCGTGTCGATCAGCCGCCCGAGGACTCGTGTCCCTGCCGCAGCCGCCCGAGGCAATCCGTGATAACTTGGGCAAAATCGATATTGGCTGGCAGGTCCCCCCTGTCGAGTAGTTGCGAAATGAAGGCCCGATAGGCTTCATCGCCCCATTGATTCCAGCGTTCCAGCACGAATTCGCGGGGCGTCGGGGTATCCGGCCCGGCCGGCGTGGCGGCCCAGGCGGAAAATTCGTCGGCAAGCAATGAAGCACCATCGAGGAAAAATGGCAAGTCGCCGCGCTGCTGCGCGAAGAGCAAGGCCGCCTTCCCCGAATCATCCACCAGAATATGCCAGAACAGCTCCCGCTCCACCCGCGGGATATTGATCCGGGACAGACGGTGCCGCACCCGGGGTCCCCGCGCGTGGGGCCGGGCCGCCCGCACGGCCCCACGCGGGTCGGAATCGGCGTCCTCCGGGTCCTCGTTGGCCAGGTAGCCGGGCATCTCCGGCGGGGGCGGAGCGGGCTCCTGCCCAGGTGGCGCCGATGGCCGGGAATAGGCCCCAGACGGCCGTTTTTCCTGTTTTTGGAGGCTTTCCATGGTCTCCTGCAACAGGTCCAAAGGCATGCCGAAGACCTCGCTGGCCTCCTGCAGAACATAGGCGCGGCGCAAGGCGTCGGGAATGCCCGCAATGCTGCCCAGCCCCTGCCGTAAGGCCCTTTCGGTCACCTCGCGGGAGCCGCCGTGGGCATCGGCCAACCCTTTGAGAAAGGGCAGGAAATTCTGCGCCTCGGCCAGGAGCCGGTGCATGGCCTCGGGCCCCTGCCCGATGACCACATCGGCGGGGTCCTGCCCTGCGGGAAGGGAAACGATCTTGGGTTCCAGCCCGGTGCGCAAGGCCACGTCGGCCGAACGCACCGCCGCCTTGCGCCCTGCCTTGTCCCCATCGAAAACCAGCTTCACGGCCCGGGCGCTACGCCGGATGAGCTTGGCCTGTTCTTCGGTGAAGGCCGTGCCGCAGGTGGCCACCACGTTGGTGATGCCAGCCTGGGCCAGCGCGATCAGATCCAGATAGCCCTCCACCAGCAAGGCCTCCTTCTCCCGGGCGATGGGCATGCGTGAGGCCGCGAACCCGTACAGCAATCTGCTCTTGCTGAAATAGGTGCTGTCCGCGCTGTTCAGATACTTGGGCTGCCCCTCCCCCAGGATGCGCCCGCCAAAGCCCACCACCTGCCGCGAGATGCTGCGGATGGGAAAGATGATCCGGTTGCGGAAGTAGGCGTAGCTGCCCGGCCGATCCCCCGTGCGCAACAGATCGGCGCGGTGGGCCAGCTCGCTGTCCACGCCGGCCTTGGCCAGTTCCTTCTCCAGCCAGCCCGAGCCGCCCGGCGCCCAGCCCACATCGAAATCCCGCAACACCTTGGCACCGAAGCCGCGCTCACGCAGGTACTCCATGGCCCGCCCGCCCAGCCGGGGCTCGGCCAGGGCCTGGGTCCAGATCTTGGTGGCCGCCTCGTTGGCGCGATGGAAGCTGCGGCGCTCGCCCTCGCCTTCCTCGTCGGCCAGGTAGCTGCTCAGGTCGATGTTCAGGGGGCGGGCCAGCACCTCGACGGCCTCGGGAAAGCTGAGGCCCTCAATCTCCATGATGAAGCTGATCACATCCCCACCGGCGCTGCAGCCGAAGCAGTGGTAGGTGCCGCGGGCGGGCGTGACGATGAAGCTGGGGGTTTTCTCCTTGTGGAAGGGGCACAGGCCCTTGAGGATGCTGCCGGCGGCCTTGAGGTTCACGTGCCGGCCCACGACCTCGCCGATGTCGGTCTCATCCTTGATGCGGGCGATGATGTCCGGAGAGAAGGAAGGCGACATCGGTTCACAAGCCCCGGGCTGAAAAAAATGGGCGGTTGGCACCTGACTTCCAGAAGGTACCATCACCGCCCACGGAGAGCAAACCGGCGGGCCCGGAATAACCACCCGGGCCCGCACGAAGCGGAATCAGCGCCGCGACATGAACAGCCGCAACACGTACCAGAACATCAGGGCCACGGAGGCGAACAGCTCCAGAGACGCGCCCACGTACCGGTCGTTGGGGTAATAGCGCAGAATGTTGCTGGTGTCGTTCAGGATGGCGCCGCCGGCCACCAGGATCATCAGCACGGAGAACCAGGTGCCCAGCTGGAAGCCGAAGAGCACGGACGCGCCGATGGCCACCAGAGCCATGATGCCGGCGAACTTCAGCAAGGCCCCCAGGAAACTGAAATCCTTGCGCGTGTAGAAAACGATGGCCGTCAACCCCACGAAGCCCGCCAGCGTCACCACCGCCGCGCTGCGGATGACCCCGCCACCGGCATAATGCTCCGCGATGTAGAGCATGGGTGTGAAGATGATGGCCTGGGCCACCACGTACAGGGCCAGACCCGCGTACTGGGCCCCCAGACTGCCGGCGCGCGCGGCCAGACCGCGGGCCAGCCAGCCGGCCACCATGAACCCGCCCAGAACCAGCAGCCAGTTCACGC
>PDWJ01001994.1_pt1 | contig 22972 bp, 16 predicted proteins | sample 1430881 | NCBI WGS metagenome assembly PDWJ01 (sample SAMN01162460, study PRJNA174530) | Oral metagenome, whole genome shotgun sequencing project. | biome: Marine environment; feature: Marine mammal; material: Swab sample of the gingival sulcus; isolation source: swab sample of gingival sulcus... | reverse complement strand
TTTATATGGGTTTCAAACGGATATTCCGGTTCTGGAATCAAGGTGTGCATCGCCTTTTCAACGAGAACACGGCGATCATTCAGGTATTGTTTTATTTCCACTCTTTTCCTCTTCAAACGGTTGCCTTTCTAACTGACCATTTTTATTGATAAGCATTTCTACTTTTGTCTTGGCCTCTGAGAGCTTCTGGTTACAGTAATCAGCCAGCTTTACCCCTTCATCAAATTTTTTCAAACTGGACTCAAGGGAGATCCCGCCATTCTCCAGCTCTTCAGTGATTTCTTCCAGCCGTGCCAGCGCCGACTCAAATGTTTTTTTTGCCACAGTTTTTTCCTTTAAGTTATGTGTCGCCTTGTATAAAAAGCGTAACAGGGTGAAAAATCCTGTAAAGGATCAAAGAATATATTACACTCTATGGTGTCCTTGCAAGGTTTCATTCTCATCACATGCAAATAACAGAGGCGAACTGCATGAAAAAGAGTAACGATCATATCGAAGATTTTGGGAAATGGCTGGCCCTGGAAAAGGGGTATTCGCCGCATACGGTTGAGGGATACGTACGTGATGTGTTGGAATTTATTGCAACATTGCCAGAGAATACTGAAGTTATCGAAGTTGCCCCTTCCCATATCCGCGGTTTTGTAGTTGGTCTGCATGGGAAAAATTCAGCGTCATCTGTGGCTAGAAAATTATCGGCCCTACGAACCTTTTTCAGATATTTAAAGCGGGAAAAGATTGTGGCAGAAGATCCGCTGCAAGGGATATCAGCACCGAAAACTGGACATGCAATTCCCACATTTCTTACCGTTGATGAGATGTTTCTCTTGTTGGAAGAACCTGGGGAAAAGGATCGTTTCATGCTGCGTGACCGGGCAATTTTAGAGCTGCTCTATTCCACGGGAATTCGTGTGGCAGAACTTGTGGCTGCCAATATGGCTGATCTTGATTTTGAGTCCGGTATCCTCAGCGTGAGGGGCAAGGGAAATAAAGAGCGTCTGGTACCTGTGGGACGCCCTGCCAAAGAAGCTGTACGTCAGTGGTTATCACAACGCCTTCAGTTGCTGCAGGCGCGGGCCGGGCGCGGAAAAAAAATTGAGGATAATGCCTTATTTCTTAATGGCAGAGGAGGTAGACTCACAACCAGAAGTGTAGAGAGGTTTGTAAAGGCATATGGTGATAGAGCAGGAATTGCTCAGGTGGTTACCCCCCATGCTCTCAGACACTCCTTTGCCACACATCTTCTTGAAATGGGAGCGGATTTACGCTCTGTCCAGGAGCTTTTGGGACACGCAAGCCTCTCGAGCACCCAGAGATATACCCATCTTGATCTGGCTCATCTGAGTGAGGTGTATGATAAGGCACATCCTCTTGCAAAGAAAAAAACTTGAATAAAATGTTTTGAAAGAGGCACTGGAAGAGAAAAGCATTCGTATTTTTTTCTACATTGTCCCAAGAGAAAACAAAATATTGTATTGACAAGTGCAAGGCTGCCCCTGCATTTATGCAGCGGCAGCTTTACCATACCCGTTTTTTCTGTTGTTATTCCAGCTACTTCTCCTTTGGATAGTGACTGGTCGTTTCCGGTATGACAGGGCGGGATAGCCGAGTAAATCAAAGATTTTATCAGAAAGTCCCCGGCATGGCCGCAGGGTGAGATCCTGCATCACATCGACATCCACTTCACCCTTGCCTGGGAAGGCAACGGTGAGGACAATGGGGCAGTTCCCATGATACTGATAGAGAATCTTTTTGAGCTTGTTCAGCTTTTCCCTGCTGATCTTTTCTGCTCTCAGTTTAATTTTGATGAGTTCGGTGAATTTTTCCCGCGCCTCTTCCAGTGGATAGATTGATTCAGCAATGATTTTTGCAGCCCGTTCTCCCTTCTGGATATGTCCCTGTACGATGATGGGGCCTGTGTTTTCCAGGTATGAACCACAGCGGGAAAAGGCATCTGGGAATACAATTACTTCCGTGCTTTCGAATACGTCTTCAATCTCCAGAAACGCCATCGGATCTCCCTTTTTACTTCTATGGGGGCGGTAGCTTTTTATAATGCCACCTACACGAACCGGCAGGTTGTCCTTCATCTCTGCGAGCTGGCGAATTTCCGTATCAGCAATAGAGCGGATATCATCGAGATGGTTATCCAGCGGATGTCCAGAGAGATAAAAACCGACAGTTTCCTTTTCATCGGCAAGACGCTGTCTCTCGCTCCATTCGGCAATATCTGGAAGGGGGATGTCGATGGTCTGTGCTGCCTGTGTCTCCGGTGCTACAGAAAAAAGTGACATCTGGCCGCTTTGTTTATCTCGTTGAACTGCCTTGGCCATCTCCATTGCCTTTTCGATGATGGCAGCTAACTGTGAGCGTTTGGCTCCCAGCGAGTCAAATGAGCCTGATTTAATAAGACTTTCAATTACTCGTGAATTCACCTTGCGTGAATCAACCCGGCAACAGAAATCAGAAAGCGATTTAAATTTGCCGCCTGTCTCTCGTTCGTCAATAATGGAATCCAGTGCTGACTCCCCGACATTTTTTACCGCTGCCAGACCAAAGCGGATTCTGTCATTTTTCACCGTGAAGTCCTTCATGGATTCGTTGATATCTGGCGGCAGTACATCAATTCCGTGATTGCGGCACTCATCGCTTATGTAGAGCACCACCTTATCGGTATTACTCATATCGCAGGAAAGCAAGGCGGCCATAAACTGCGCTGTATAATGTGCCTTGAGGTAGGCTGTCTGGTATGTGACAAGTGCATAGGCAGCAGAGTGTGATTTGTTAAAACCGTATCCAGCAAATTTTGCCATCAAGTCAAAGATATACTTTGCCTTGTCCTCAGGAATATTATTTTCTCTGGCTCCCTTCATAAACTTCAGACGTTCTGCATCCATGACCTCTTCGATCTTCTTTCCCATGGCTCGACGGAGGATGTCGGCGTCTCCAAGAGAATAGTTGGCAAGGATGTTGGCAATCTTCATGACCTGTTCCTGATAGACGATAACACCGTAGGTTTCCTCAAGGACAGGTTTGAGCTGAGGAAGGGGATAATTTGCTTCGGTCTCACCATGCTTGGTCCTGACGAAATCATCTACCATTCCTGAATCAAGCGGGCCTGGTCGATACAAAGCCACCAGTGCAATGAGATCGGTAAACTGCTCAGGTGCCATCTTCACCAGAAGTTCGCGCATCCCTGGACTTTCAAGCTGAAATACACCCTGGGCATCGCCCTTGCATAAGAGCTCGAAGGTAAGAGGATCATCCATGGGGATGGTGTCGATATCAAGGTCGATGCCCTTGTCACTCTTGATATGATTGAGAGCTTTCTGGATTACGGTGAGTGTCTTCAGCCCCAGAAAATCGAATTTGATAAGGCCTGTCATTTCAGTATGTTTCATATCATACTGGGTGAGAGGCTCATCTTTGCTGCCCTTACAGGTGGGCAGATAATCCACCAGCGGAGTAGGGGATATAACCACACCTGCGGCATGCGTTGATGTGTGACGAGCCAGCCCTTCTAATGTCTGCGAGATCTGGATAAGCTCATTTACCCGTGGGTCCCTGTTTGCTTCCTCTAAGAGTTTGGGCTCTTCTTCCAAAGCCTTCTTGATGGTCATTTTCAGCTGGTCCGGGACAAGTTTTGCGATCTTGTCCACTTCGCCAAAGGGGATATCCATGACCCTGCCCACATCACGGATGACGCCACGGGCCTTCATGGTACCATAGGTGAGGATCTGAGCCACATATTCAGCACCACCATACTTGTCTCGTACATAGTCGATGACCTTTCCCCGTCTGTCCTGGCAGAAATCAACATCAAAGTCAGGCATGGATTTCCGTTCGATATTGAGAAAACGCTCAAAGATCAGCCCGTAGGGAATGGGATCGATGTTGGTAATACGCATGCAGTATGCAGCGAGGCTGCCGGCACCGGAACCACGGCCGGGGCCTACAGGTATATCATTATCCTTTGCCCAGTTGATAAAGTCTGCAACTATCAGGAAGTATCCCGGAAAACCCATGGTATTGATAACATCGATCTCCATTTGCAGACGCTCACGGTACTGTTTGTCCACCTTCTCGGAATAGGTGCCAATTTTCTTCATTGTTGCAAAACGCTGTTCAAGACCGTCCCAGCATTCTTTTGTGAACATGGAGTCAAGCGTTTCATTTTCTGATTCTGGAAATTTGGGAAAATAATAGTTATTCAAATCCAGCTCAAGATTGCATCTCTCCATAATTTCCATGGAGGTGTCGATTGCCTCAGGACAGTAGGCGAAGCAGTCCTTCATTTGCTGAGCCGGTTTAAAATAAAACTCATCAGAGGAAAAACGGAAATGTTTGGGGTCAGTTATGGTTTTGCCTGTCTGGATACAGAGTAATATCTCGTGGGCATACGCTTCATTTTTGTTGAGATAATGGCAATCATTGGTTGCAACGATCTTGACATTCATCTCTTTACCCAGTTCCATCAGCCCTTCATTTATCGGAACCTGTTTATCTATACCATTTTCCTGGATCTCGAAATAAAGCCTGTCTCCAAAAATAGTGTAATATTCCAACGCTTTTTCCCTGGCAAGATCCATATTATTTTGTGAAATATACCAGGGGATCTCGCCCTTCAAACATGCAGAAAGTGCGATAATTCCTTCGTTGTTGGCGGCAAGAACTTCTTTGTCTATCCTTGGTTTGTAATAAAATCCCTCAAAACTTGCAATGGAAGCAAGTTTCATCAGGTTACGATATCCTGTCTGGTTCATTGCCAAAAGTACCAGGTGGAAAGCGCTTATACCATTATCATTTGGTTTCTTTTTTAAACGGCTCTCAGGCGCTACATAAAACTCACAGCCGACTATGGGTTTAATCCCCTTTTTTTTTGCCTTTGTATAAAATTCCAGTGCGCCATACATTACGCCATGATCAGTGACGGCGACACTTTCCATGCCATATTCTGAGCATTTATCGAGGAGATCCGGGATGCGGATTGCACCGTCCAGCAGGCTGTACTCGGTATGAAGGTGGAGGTGGGTAAATTCAGCACTCATCGTATTATATGTTTAATTTCAGTATGTTATGTTGGTGAAAAAATGTAACGGATATATGAGTGTAGCATAGAATACGAGATATTGCACTGTATTCATAACAGGGGTCGCATTCTCATATATAGTGTTTCATGTTCCCCTTTTCCAGTATCAAAGAAAAAAGTTGTAAGATGGGTGGAAGGAATAAAGCCTCTATCCTTCGTTATTGTAGAGAGAGGCAGTGGTATTCGTGTAATGACTTGGCTATTGGATAAAGAGCAGCGTCAAGCCAGGAAAAGGCTTGAACAATATGAATGATTTTTACTGTAATACCTGCACATTTTCTGCAACGTCATCCAGGGGGATCTGAAATTCTCCGGTCTCAGGTATTTTGAATCTGTCTTTAATCCTGGAATATGAGGGGTAGTTTTCAAGTCGCTCAGAAGGGGTGAGAAAGGAATCCAGCCGTGTTTTCAAAATAATGGGGTTGATTTCAGATTCTATTGCCAGAATTCCTTCGGTGATAATCTTTTGCAAAAGCAGCTCCTGACTTGTTCTTTCCCTGACATGGGCGGCAAAGGGGAGAAAAATGAAATTTGAGAAGATAAGTCCGTACAGGGTCGAGGTTAAGGCGATAGGGATTGCCTTGAGGATCACTGCAGTCTCACCAATGCCGTTCAGCATTGTGATAAGGCCGATTACCGACCCGATAATCCCAAAGGTGGGAAAATATTCGGCGACGTTACGAACGATACGTTCAATTTCATCACGTCGAGCCTTGAAGTAATACATCTCTGTTGCCAATATATCGCGTATCTGATCAGCCCTGTAGCCGTCGATGAGGCAGCCAAGTGCCCTGCGCAGAAACAGCGTGGTCGTTTCGTTCTCATTTTCCTGGAGTGAGAGGATTCCCTCAATCCTCGATTTCACAGAGAGATCGATAAGGATCTGGATGACCTCCTGCTCTGATTTCTGTTTGTGCTGGTAAGAGGTGTAGACAACCTTTGCGGCGATAGCCAGTTTATGCCATTTGAAGCTGAGAAACGCTGCTGCCAGTGTTCCGCCAATGACTACAAACAGGCCGGAAATATTAAAATAGAGGCCGATGTTTCCATTGATTACAAAACCAATGAGGAAGAGAAGGACGCTCAAGAAAATGCCGATTATTGATTTGGAGATCATAATACTGTCCATGGTTGGTTTTATTGTTTGCTGATAACGATTTCAACCCTGCGGTTTTTAGCCCTGTTTACCTCACTGTTGTTAGCCACCAGCGGTCGATGTGATGAGAAACCGCTGACTGTGATCTTATCAGGGGGGACCAGCATATCTTCTATCAAAAATATTGCTACAGCGTAGGCCCTGGCCAGTGACAACTCCCAGTTATTTGCAAATTTCCCACCCTGTATGGGCAGGTCATCGGTATGTCCTTCAATATGGATCTGGTTCTTGCTGTCGCGAATGGCAAGTGCTATCTTTTCAAGTGTTTTTAATGCTTTAGGAGAGAGATTGGCCAGGGCCTTGTCAAATAGTAGATCAGCGGTAAGCACAATGCGTACGGCCTGATCAGGAACAAGCTCAACTGTGCCGAATTCATGTAATGCCAGCTTTGATAATGTTTCATCCGCATACACAGTGTTAAGGGGGATATTCTCTCTGTCTGTTTCATCTGCGATCAACGGGGCGGGTTGTACTATTTCTGTGGGGAGTGGTGCCGAAACTTCTGGTATGGAGGTTTTTTGTGCAATCGTTGCGAATGGTTGGACCATATCAACGGTGGTGATTTCGCTTACGGGATTGTCAAGAGGTTCGGACAGGGGTGTTACCTTGTTATCAATCTCAGTATCTAATGCGTTTTCTTCAGTTTCATTTTGTTGTACTGGCACCGGTTTTTCTGCGATCTTTTGTATGGTATCGCCATTGAATGTACCAGGAAACGGAATGGGGAAGGAGAGCTCTGTTTTCCTTTGTGATTCAGCTTCTTTTACAGGAAGTGTTTCTCCAGCAACTATCTCACCCTGTTTTTCAAGGAGTATATCTGTTTGTACGGTCTGAAAAACAAAAAGGCAGAGAAAGAGGATAAACATGGTCATCATCAGATCTGACCAGGCAATGGACCAGTGTGATCGTTTTTGTGGACTTACCTCGTGGGAGTGCCATGTAAAATCGGGCCCGGCGGAAGAGCACGGGATGGCTGCACGTCTGAAGTCATTGTCATGAAATCTATGTGATGGCAGTGAATTATCTATATGTCGTGTCATTGTATCCGTACAAAGGCTATAAAAAACAAACGAAAAGGTAGTGGAGAATCTTTTGCAAAAATAAGATTTTCATTTTCGATCCGCTACGTGCAGATACCGGTAAGATACTTTTGCAGCGTACTCATTCTTATTATCGGTTTGTCAGACGAGGATAATAAGGAAAAAGGGTAAAAAGGATGTAATCAAGAAAACCGGGTTTGTGGCAAACCGGTTTTCTGTAATTTTAAATGGGGAGGAGTGGTTGATAATCTGTTAAAAAATGGGTTTATAATCGAAGAAATGAGTCGTTTCTATTTTTCGATGCGTGAAGGTCTCACCTCTGGCAACAAATGAGTTTGTCACAGCTCCGTTTGAGGTAAACCTTACCCCTTCTAAAAATTCTCCATCTGTGATACCTGTTGCTGCAATTGCTACTTTTTTGGTACGAATAAGGTCTTCGGTTTTAAAAATGGCATCAAAATCGGTTATGCCATTTTCTCTGGCCCGTTCCTTGTCTCGGTCATTTTCATAGAAAATTTTACCTTCCAGATAGCCACCAAGGCAGCGAATAGCAGCAGCTACAAGTACACCTTCAGGAGCATAGCCGTATCCCATGTAAATATCTGTTTTATCACCAGTTATCGCTGAAAGACAGCCAGATATTTCACCTTCTTCTATGAGTTTGATTCGGGCACCACAGCTTCTCACCTCTTTAATGAGTTTTTGATGCCTGGCATGATTGAGTATACATACGGTTACGTTCTCCGTGTATTTACGTAATGCTCTGGCCACCCGTTTGATATTGACACTGGGCGGTTGGTTTATGTTGATAACAGGGCCTACCTGTGGGCCGACAACAATTTTATACATACTGAGATTGGGCAGGGGTTGCACCGTGTTCTGGTCTGCGATTACAACATAGCTGGTGGCGTTATTGAGACCATCAGCTGCTGCATGATGCCCCTCAAGCGCCACGGCCATCAGATCCATCTCCGGCCCACCTGAGCCAAGACGGGATGGCATGGCAATGGTATCCTCACGTTCAGTAAATCGATCATTTACCAGATGTCCTGTGACCTGCAGCCTGTTCAGCGTCTTGATAATTGCCTGTCTTGCTGCGTTAAGGATACTGTTTTCGTCTCCCTTTCCCTGGATACTTGCTGCTGTCAGAGCGGCTATTTCAGTGGCTCTGACTATTTCCATTCCGTAATTCTTTGTCATGGCGAAGTCTGTTAACCTTGATATTTACGAATTTTTTGAAGAAGATTATTGCGCTCTTCTATGAGCTTACGTCCTTCTATCGTATCTTTCTTTTTTATCGGTTCCTGGAACTCGTCAATTATCTGAATGTCAAGCGGTGCTGATTCAAGGTTCTTTACAGCTTGTTTGATTTCATCGGGTGTGGGAAGTATGATGCCATATACCTGGTAGGCTGTGTGAACCATGGCATGTCCACGGTTGTAATAGGCAGCGGCAAATCCACCGTCAACATTGATTGCTATACCATCTTTACTTGCCATTTGCCTCCCTTTCGAATAATCAACAGGGGTATGCCCAAAGACAACCCTTTTTACCCCAAATTCTTCCAGAAGTTTCTTTTTAAAAGCGTCTGTTTTCAGGTTTTGTTTCCAAAACAGTGAACGTTCTCCATGCGTTTTTTTATCTGCGAGAAAATATCTCTCAAATGTCTTCATCGCATGCTTGCCAAAGAATGGACTTTTAGGGCCGCACCAGAGATAAAAAAACAAGGCCTGGTCTTTTGGGTCCTGCTCCTTGTCTTCCAGATAATTTCGTCCCACCCTCTCAATGGTTTCCTGGATAAAATCGAGCAGCTTTTTCCCGCTTCTTCCCAAAAACTCCTGAAAGTCGCCATCCTTTGTCGAGGGAATAAGGGCATGGATATTGAGGATGTCGTTGTGGATATTATAGGTTTGCCCCCTGGTGAAAAAATAGGTGAGCAGTCTCTTTAATTTTTTATTATGCCTGAACTGTTCTTCGAGATCAGCGATGACCTCCTGCTCTTCATCTGTAAGTTTGCCTGGATTTTCCGGATCGATTGTGGGAAAGTGGGTGTCATTTAACTGATCAGTATCGCCTGTTTTCAGCATCTCTGCCAGTTTATCCAGCCATAGCCTTGATTCCATCTCGTAGTCAGGGAAATCACGAATTATCTGTTCTTCTATTTTGAATTGGATAATGGCCAGTGCCTTTTCTGTGGATTTTCCAATGTCAGTTTTTGCCTTGAATTTACCGGAAACCTTTTCTGGTGGATAGGTCTTTGATGCAAATGCAGTAAGTTTGGATGCGTCAAAGCCCATACGTTCCATGAACTCAAAATGATCATAACGGCAGGTGATTCGCATCGCCTCAGCGACAAGGGATCTGTTTCCTGCTGCTGCTCCAAGCCAGAGAATGTCGTGATTACCATAGACATAATCGACAATGTCACGGTAAAACGGTGACGATAGAATGCGGATGATCTTATCAGGCTGCGGCCCCCTGTCAAAGACATCGCCCAGCACCTGGATGCGGTCAAGCAGCACCTGGCGGATGGAATGTGCCAGGTGTGAAATGAGCCTTTCGGAAATAATATCTTCTTCAAAAACGGGGTTGGGAACCAGGCCTCCTGAGAGGAGTCTTTTGATGATATCTTCAAATTCAGGAAGGAATATCTCGCGGTTGCCGTAGCGAACGTTTGTCAACTTATATCTGAGGACATCAGCGAGGCAGAAAATGACATCCTGATGATCCATTTTGATTTCTTTACTCGGGATATAGGCGTTTTTCCGGATGATAGAAACCAGATATTGGATTTTATCATCGGTGAAAGTGTTGGGGAGAGCTTCTTTACAGGTTTGATAGAGCAGTCCAAATCGTCCGCGAAGAATGGATTTAAAACGGTCGCCTTCTCCATGGAGATCGCTGATCCACAAAGTTGTGGGAATATTGCTGTTCAGCTCTGTTTCGATATGAAGGAGCCTTTTGCAGAGCTTGTCGAGTTCGTTTATTCCAAAATCATCTGCGGGTTTTGCCGACCTTGGAAGGTATGTTGACTGCTGAGTTGTATTCATATCAGGTTAATAGAAGAAGGTTCTTTGTATCCCGAACTCTCTTTTTGAGCACATGTACAGTTGGTCAGTTTCAGGATGTAAGCAGGTTAATAAACTTTTCCAGTAATTTATATTTCACTCTATCTTTTTTTTGATAAAATGCAAAAAAAATCAACATTTGCAACTTTTTCTCAGCAATCATGGTGTAAATAAACAGTATTGTACATTATAATTAAGGAGAATGTGAACAGCTCATTAGAACTGGAGAATACTATGAAAATAACTATAGCTGGAGGGACAGGGTATGTGGGGAGACATCTGACCCAGGTGCTTCTTGAGCGGGGGGATACTATACATATACTGTCTTCAAAAACAGGTGTTGGCAGGGCAAATACAGAGCATATTACCTACGTAAATGCTGATACAACATTGCCTGGTAAATGGCAGGACAGTGTGGCTGACAGCGACATTGTTATAAATCTGGCAGGGCGTTCCGTCTTTCATCTCTGGTCTGCATCGTATAAGAAGAAGATGTATAGCTCTCGTATAGATACAACACGTAATATTGTAGATGTCCTGGATGGCAATACAGTATTACTCAGCGCCTCAGCTGCGGGCTACTATGGAAACAGTGGCGAGAAAGAACGCATTGAAAGCGATCGTGCCGGGAATGATTTTCTCGCTGGTATTTGCAGTGACTGGGAAAAAGAGGCCTTTTCCGCCGAAAAAAAAGGAATTCGGGTGGCATCCATGCGCTTTGGTGTTGTGTTGGGACGAGACGGTGGGGCCTTTGCTACAATGAAAACCCCATTTCTTTTAGGAGGCGGCGGCCCTCTTGGAAATGGGAGACAATATTTTCCATGGATTCATATGGATGATCTCGTTGCTGCAATTCTCTTCTTACTCGATAACAGCACCGTCCATGGCCCCTGTAATTTTGTTGCACCGGAAACTGTACGACAGAAAGAGTTTGCAAAGGCTTTAGGGGCAGCTTTGAAGAGACCTGCTGTGATTCCTGTACCTGCATTTCTTTTACGCACTGTGCTCGGTGAATTTGGTAGCTCGTTGCTTGGTGGCCAGAAGGTGGTCCCCAAGATGCTTCAGGACAGCGGGTTTCATTTTACCTATCCCACGCTTGTTGAGGCCTTGAAGGAGATTGTACATGGTTGAAGCGGCGCGTCTGCATTTCCAGAACACATTTCAATACAGCCGATCGGAACTCTATGCCTATCACGCCCGTGATGGGGCTCTGGAGCGGCTTACACCCCACTGGGAGAAGGCAACGGTGCTTAGAAAAAAGGGGGGGATTGATCCTGGTGGAGAGGTGGACTTGCAGATACGGATGGGAATGTTTTCATTTACCTGGGTTGCCAGTCACGTTGAAAATGAGCCGGGTATCATGTTTCGTGATATTATGAAGAGCGGGCCGTTTTCGTCATGGTCACATACCCATCGTTTTTTCGATCATGGGGCTGATGGCTCCCTTTTAGATGATACATTGGAGTATCGACTGCCCTTGCATCGTTATCTTCCTGAATTTATAAAAGACAATATTGCTGATAGATTACGTCGCACCTTTTACTCAAGGGCCAGGGTGATAGCAGCCGATCTTGCTTTACATGAAAAATATGCCTACCCACCTAAACGTATCCTTATTTCCGGAGCCAGCGGTATGCTTGGGCAGGCGCTTGTTCCGCTGCTTACAACAGGGGGACATGATGTCTGGAAACTGGTACGCAGAAAACCAGATGCTGAAAAGAAAGAGATATTCTGGGATCCTCAAAATGGCCAGTTAGAAGATATTTCAGAATTCGATGCTGTTATCCATCTGGCAGGAGAAGCTATTGGTCTTGGCAGGTGGAGTGATCGCAGAAAAAAGAAAGTTTTTGAAAGCCGCATCAAAGGCACAGAGCTAATCGCCCAGGCCATTGTCAAGGCGAAGGAATCAGGTAAGGGCGGGCCATCTGTTTTTCTCAGCGCTTCTGCCATAGGTTTTTACGGGGATAGTGGAAATGCACGTGTTGATGAACAATCACCGCGGGGGACAGGATATATGCCCGATGTCTGCGAGGTGTGGGAGCGTGCGACAGCAAAAGCCGCTGCCGCAGGGATCCGAACGGTATTGCTGCGGATGGGTGTTGTCCTTTCGCCACAATCAGGGGCATTACATAAACTGCTCATGGCATCCCCTTTGGGTGTCGTGAAAGGGTTTGGCAAGGGCGAGCAGATTATCAGCTGGATATCTCTCGATGATACTATTTCTGCTATATACCATGCTGTAGGCTGTGAACAGCTGAGCGGGCCTGTTAATCTTGTTGCGCCGCATCCTGTAAAAAATACTGTCTTTTGCCGTGAAGTTGCTGGTATTTCAGGGCGTCCGTTACTGTTTCGTCTGCCAGCCTGGCTTTTAAAAGCGATATATGGTCAGATGGCAGAAGAAATATTGCTGGCAGGTACAGACGTAGATTCAAGTAAATTATCTGGCTCGGGGTATAGGTTCAGGCACGCTACATTGGTTGAGGCGTTGCGTGATATGTTTGGAAATTATGATCTATCAGATATGAAATATATGGAGGCTCAGAGGTGAGTAATCGATTCAAAATCATTCTACTGGTAACGATGACCACAGCATTGACCTGCGGGTTTCTCCATCATCTTGTACCGCCTGCCGTATGGAATTTTGAGCGGCTTCATATATTTCTCTTTAATCTCTGCTGCGGCGGAACCCTGCTTCTTCATATGACTGAAGGGAAAAAAAAGTTATCGAGAAAGGGAAAACTCTTCTTCTTTTTAGCCTTGCTCTTTGCGGTGGCAGCATTTTTTCAGGTTTATTCGGTGACGCTTGTCGTTTCTCTGCTGTTGGCAATCATTGTTGAGTCTATTCGGATCAGTCATTTTGGTTCAGTAGTGCCAAAGGCAATTTTCTCAAGAAAAGAGCGGGTTGCGGCAAAATTTCATCAGGCGTCTCTGCTCTGTCTCTCTATAGGGCTGCTTCTTTCAGCACCTGTGACGATCAACTCTGTGTACACACATTGGGTAGTTCTCGATAAACTCAAGCTGGATACCTTTTACCTGGGTTTTTCCTTTCCTCTCTCGCTTATCAGTATGTCTGTGATTTTCTCGCTGATGAAAGGTACCTTGAAAACCAGCTTTGCTCCGTTAAAAGAGCTGGCATTCTGGCTTATAAACCTGGGTGTTATTATCTTTTTTCTCTTTATTCTCGCTGAACTGTATCTGCCCCAGATGACCATTTCCATAATTCTCTTTGCCTCTGTAATGCTTATTCTCTATCTGTATTACCGTGATGGTTTGCAGATTCAGCAGAAGGCCTTTCTGACATCGGGGATATTTTTTCTGCTGTTTACCTCAGTGACAGGTATCTGTTATATCTTCTTGTCTTTTTCTGATGGCTATGACCATGAAAAAATGCTCCCCCTGCTGCGGCTTCATGCCTTTACGGCCTTGTACGGCTGGAATTTAAGCGGGCTTGCTGTAATTTGCAGGCGGGATGATTTCCCCATTAAGCTCCATTCTCAGAGATTTATCCTGCTTCACTGGCTGACAGTAGCCATCCTGTGTCCGTTGGGCTACTTTTTTGCCCCTGTTGCTATTATAGCGGTGATTGCCTATCTGTATCTTCTCTGGCTGCTCTTTTTTAATGGCGGACGGGTTGATAGAGAAATAGCCGAGGTGCACCCAATACATGTGTGATTCATCTAGATAGTTTCAATATAATCGTTACTTTAGACCAAATTGACCTGCGGCTCCAGATTTAAATGGGAAGGTTGGGCGATCCTGGCGCATTGATAAGGAGGAATTTTACATTGTATAAAAAATAGATACTGTCTTCTGTGCTTATAAAAAAATGAACCTTAAACTAAAACAGTTCAAGGTTCACTAAAAAAGAAATAAAGTGCTCTTCGGAATAAAAATCCGGCAAAAACACAGTAATTATTTGGAATACAATTCGACAATCAACTGCTCGTTGATATCTCTACTTATATCGTCTCTTACCGGCATACGGTTGACAGTAAATGTCTGTTGGTCTTTTTCAACTGTCAACCATTCAGGATGCTGCACAGCAGGATTATCTTCGATGTTGGCAGTTATCATTTTCTTGGATTTTTCTCTGTTTGAAACAGAAATAACATCACCTACCTTGATCTTGTAGGAAGGAATGTTAACCTTCTTGCCATTTACCAACATGTGGCCATGATTAACAATCTGTCTTGCCTGCATTCTGGTGGCCGCAAAGCCTGCTCGAAAAACGACATTATCAAGGCGGCGCTCAAGCAAAAACAACAGATTTTCACCGGTAACACCTTTTTGTTTGGAAGCCTGGTCGAAAGTAAGGCGAAACTGTTTTTCCAACAAACCATAAATGTGACGAACCTTTTGTTTTTCTACCAACTGAAGGGCATAATCAGACTGTTTCTTACGCCGCTGTTTATCACCGTGTTGTCCCGGTAGTTTGTTACGTCGCGCCAGTAGATCATTATATTTAGACGATTCAAACACATTCATGCCGAAACGTCGTACCAATTTGCCCTTCGGTCCAGTATAGCGTGCCATACAAACACTCTCCTCAATTAAACAAAAATCAATACGTTGAAATTATAAAAATTTTCTAAACCTGTGTCCTTTCAGGTTTGTTGACAATAAAAATAAAGATCGAACTCTATAAGATAAACCTCTTGCATTTTTAAAGCAAGCATAAAATTTCCAAAAAACATTTTTGATCAAATCAGCTGGCGAAATTGTCAATACAATCAGATAAAAAATCCAAGTTAGAGATTTTTCTGTATAATCAAAAAAGTTGGGAAAACTGTCAACTTTTTCTTTTTAATAGTAACCTGATTTAGAAAAAAAGGTCATTTTCTAATCGAGTTTTTTATCCTATTGTAAGAGCCTTTACCAGAGGTATTCTACTTGACTTGATTCTTGATTTTTATTGGAGTTACTTATACGATATACTTTCAGATATACTATATCTTTTCAAGATTTACCGTTTTTTCATCTGTCTTTTTCAGTTTTTTCCAGACGTAATAGTATGCGCCTGGTCCCAATAAAAAGGTGAGCGTCATGATTACGGCTCTGTCAATGAGTCCTGCATACATAACTGCTTCAAAATCATAGCCAAGAGAGACCGCAACTATACTCATTGCCCATTCTCTCAGTCCCAGGTTCCCGGGAGTTATCGTTACAAAAGATAACAAGATAGCTATTGGGGCAAGTAACATAAGGGATAAAATGTTAGGAGGTATACCAATAGCCGAGAAACAGATATATAAACGGAACGCTAAAAGAGTAAACTGAATAAATATGAGAGTTATTAATTTAACGGGCAATAGTGGGTTTTCAAATAATGTCCGCTTTGCTCGTAAAAAATTATTGATGATAGAGAGGATTTTATCATTTTTTTGAATAAATGTATTCTGCTCCAGTGGTTTTTTATTGGTGAAAAGTATAATTGTAATCGCATATATTATGAGTAGAAGAGCGCAACAAGTAAAAGTATAACCATCTAGGATAGCAGGGATTATTATTAAAGTTGTTGTGGAGCTCAGCAGGAGCAATAAAAGGCCGCGAACCATAACAATTCCACCAAATCGGCTGATCTCTACTTTATGAACCTTTTTAAAATATCCAAATCTTAAAACAGTGCCGATACGCATTGGCAGAAAATTACACAGGATAGTCATAGTTTGGACTAACAGGTTCTCTAGATTACCTATGTTAATACCTTGTGCTGATAATAATAAGTTGACCTGGATGGAATTGACTATCCAGGTTAAAGATACTCCAAGACCGATAGCCAGGATATGTATGCCTGATATGTTTTGGATTGCCACAAACGTATGCCAGTGGGTATACAAATAATACACCAACCAAACGACAATAAGTGTAGCAAAGAAGTTTTTTACTAAGGTCACAACGAGTTACGCTCTGTTTTTTTTTGGAAAAAACGTGAATAGGTGATAAGCAAGCTAACAGGTTGAAAGAGAGTCTTGCCAAGCGTTTTTTCTCTGAAATAATTATCTATGCTTCTTCTCTTAATTATATCTTGTATGTAGGTTTTTGAAACAGGGAATGGACAGTCAGTAACCAGATCAAGAATAGTACTCTTTAGATCTTTCATAAGCCATACATCTATCAGAGAGGTAACCGGAGAAGCTTTTTTTTGGAAGATAATCTCTTTTGGGAGGAGATGGTATTTTTGTACCATTTCGACAAAGACGTATTTGCCAATAGCTCGGGATTTTTGTTTTTCTTTTGGTCGTAATAAACTCTCATCAATCGATATTGCCAGGTTTTTGAATAGAGCATCATTATAAGGAGACTGTATCACAACTCCGTTACTGATTGAAGCTCCCTCTATCTTGTTTCTCGTTGTTCCTACCATTGATTTTCCTTTAAAAGCCAATCTAATCAAGGATAAAGATTTATATTGATGGGCAATATACGACAGACGTTTTTCAACAGAATTCTCTGGTGTAGATTTAAAAAATTGTGAAAGACTTTTAAGAGAGTATTCGTCAAAGATTCTGTTGGCCACGAATCCCCTTACAGGTAGTTTTCGTCCTAAAACCAAAAGGATATGTCTTGTCATACGATCACTATATCCAAGTATACTCTCAAGTCTTTTTATTCCGAGAACAGCTCTTATTCCCATTAAGATACTTTTCGGCATCCAACCCAAAAATTGAGATATTCTTGCTCTTTTGTAGACAGTTGGATATCCCAAAAAAATATCATCGCAACCATCTCCGGTAAAACAATAGGTAAAGTCTCTTTTTCTTATTGCCTTAACAAGATAGTTAATCTGAATAGGATAATGAGAGATGCTTGAGGGATGATTAAAATGTTTATCATAGTCTAAGAGACCATTTTTAATAATTTCTGGAGTAATTTCAATCCAGTTATGCTGACAGCCGATCGTTTGAGAAAGCTCGTCAGCAAATTTTTGATTGTAAGACTCATTTTCAAACCAAAAAGAAAACGTTTCGACCTCTTTTCCTGCAGAAACAAGGGCTGCAGCAACTAAGGCAGAGTCAAGACCGCCCAGTAAAACGGCAACTTTTTTCTCACTTGGCATTTGTCGTTGAATCGACTTCATAAATTCATCATAGAGTCTATCAATAGCAGTAACCTCATCAGATAAAAGTGGTTCCCTGGGAAGCGGCGAAACTTTTTTCTTTTCAATAGTAAGTTTTTTTTGAGAGGATCTCAGTATAGTATTACTATCAAGATAATGTACGCCCTGTATTATTGTCCTGTTTTCAGGTAAGAATTCATAACTTAAAAAAAATGCGGTATCATCTTTGTCTGGAGATGAGCTGGATATATTTTTAAATGTGCCTAAATGGGTCGAAAATTGTGGCTCTTTTGTTGTATTGTAGAACAAACGTCTGTTCCCGCAATTATCTGTAGTTATAGATACATCTCCATTTATTTTTGAAATTATCAGGATAACAAAATGACCATAAACTCCATCCAGGAAATCTGTTTCTGTTTCTTTAAATCTCTGTAGCAGGTACTTTGCAGCTTGAAGGGCTGAATCAGAAGGTGGCCCGCCTGTCCAGTCAGGGAGTGGATATTGGAGATACCCTGAAAATACACAAAAATAGTCTTCGTTATCAAGTATGGCAAACGTATAAGGGTTATCTGAAATAGTAACAACTTCAGTTCCAGAAATAGTATGATGAATAATGTCTCCATCACAGTCTTGAAAGAAAGAGAAATCCTCGTGTTTCGATCCTATACGGCATGAAAACCCGTTCATTCTGTTTTCCTTTGAATTAAATCGACAAGCAACTCACTGGTCTTTGACGATCTTTGGCGAACATGTTTGATATTTTTTTTCATTGTGTTTGTTATTGCTTCTTTTTCTGTGATTGCCACGGTTAGTTGTTTTTTCATGGCTGTAACATCAAGAGAACGTATATCAAAAGCGAAATCCTCCATCCCCAGAAATTGCATAAATCCTAAAGCCTTATGTTCATAGTAAATGCATATTCCCGGGACGTTACTCGTCCCGGCAAATACCTGGGGATGGTATCTACTGGCAATGCAGAGATCACACATGCCAAATATTGCTCGTTGTTTGTCTGAATTCAGCTCCTGACTGACTATCTCCCAACTGGTATGAGGGGGTAATTTTTCAGATAACTTCACAAGATAATTCATATCACTATGAACTTTGCCATACAGTTGCGGAACAAACAGGAAATGACACTCTTTTATTTCAGTCAGATATTTCAGACAGTCTATGAGTGCATCAGTATATTCCTGCTGCTTTTTTTGGGGGTCACTTTCTCCCGGGAATTTGTATTCAATGGCGGATACTGCTACTAAAAATTTTTTGGCAAGAGAATTTCTGGATTGAAAATATTCTTCCCTTGAATATGGCTTTACGATTTGTTGAATTGCCGAATCTGCAGTTACTATTATTTCTTGCTTCTTTCCAAGCAGATTCTCCAGGTATTTTTTGGAAATTTCCTCGCGAAGACAGATGATGTCAAATTTTTTATAAAAGTATTTTCGGACAATGTTGAGGATTTTTCCAGTAAAAGGTCCTGCTGAGGGTGCGTATAAAAATAAAGGTTTCTTAAATAAGTCTGCCAGCCAGACATAGTACCAGTGAAGAATTTCGTGATTAGCATAAATATCACCAAAGTATGGTCCTCCAGGAGCAGAGACTACAATATCGCATTTTTCATAGGCTTTTATTATATCTCTTGTTTGTTCACATAGTAGAAAGGGAAGTGTAATTTTTATTTTTCGCAGCAAGGAATACAGTACCATTAGGGCGAATTCAACCAGAGACATCTTCATATGTAGGAGGGTAACATCCTGATCGAAATCAAGTTGAAGAGATGTATCTTGAAACTGAACAATTACTGTAAATGCAGTATCATCTTCCAACCTTTTTTCTAGACCGTGAAGCATTGCCCGTAATGCGGATTCGTCGCCTCTGTTTTCTCCATGCTGATTGATAATTAAAATATGTTTTTTACGCATTATCAATTCCCTATTATAAGGGCTTACTTCTAGCCAGGATGTAAGATACCCAGGCTCTTGTTTGCTAAAAACGCCTCTGAAACTAGCTTCATTCTGGGTATAAGCCCAGGTAGGAAGAGTGTACTCCTTTCTGAGGCAGGATATATCAATTATACTACTGTATTTCATGATTTTCCTTAAAAATAGTATTGAGTATCTCTGTGTATTCTTTAGCTATTGATAAGGATGAAATTTGTTTCTGTACGTCTTGGAAAAGAGTTGATGGTAAATTATAGTATTGACTTTCGAGAGTTTTTATGGCGACAAGGATGTCAGCTGGATCCGAAGATGCGGCATATTGCATTCCTTCGATAGTACAAGGACATAGCTCTCTCATTGCGGGGGTGTCAAGAGTTATGAATGGCTTTCCTGCAGCAATGACTTGAAATATTTTGTTGGGAATTACTAATTGTGTTTTAATCGTATTTCCAAAAATACCCAGGCAGATATCTGCCTCAGAAATGTAATTAATTAATTCTTCATAACGAACCCAGGTGATCCACTCTACATTCTTGAGTTTTTTCTTATCAAGTAATTGCCTGATTTTTTCTGCTTCCTGGCCTTTGCCAATTATTGTCCAGTGATATTTATCAGACGAGGTTTGTTCCGCAGTGTCGATGATAGCATCTATCCCGTGCAGGGGAATAAACTGTCCGTAAAAGAGAAGTTGTAAAGGGGTGTTCTTTTTTTTTAACGAGCATGAGGGAAATCTTTCGATTTCGGCGCCAACAAAGGCAGTGTAGATTTTTTTTTGATCAATTGTGAATTTATTTGCAATATAATTACCGTGTGTTCTTGTATCCAGGACAAGAGCATCGACAGATCGTAAAGCCCACTTTTCAAGAATAAAGAGAATGCGACTCCGAATATCTTTATCATGCCAAATCTTACGATCTTCAACAACAGTATTATATAAAGATATAAAAACATCCCAGACGATTGGTATATTACGTATTTTCGCGTAGATTAGAATGAAAAAAACATCAAAAAGTGCGGGATAGGCAACAAGGATTATGTCAGGGCGTTGAGAGGTAAGAAGCCTTATGCCCAGAAGAGGGTAGGCGATAAGGAACTTTGTTACTATTTTCAACTTAGAAGAGATACCAGATATTTGACTTTTATCAATGAATTCTTCCCAAACGGGAAAATGATACTCATCAAACTTGAGCCCTGATTGACGGAAACCATTCAGCAGTATCCTTATTCGTGGTTTACTTTTATCATATGTTCCCCAAATAATCAGTCTCATAAAAACCTATCTTGTTACAACTATATAGTTTTTGTGACGATAGATCTGTTGAAATTTTTCTTTTTGCAGAATACGCAGAAGATTATTCTCAACATCTTGTTCCCTTTTTAAAATTATAGTCCTGTACCGTAAAAATTTAATTTTTCGCCTAGACTCTTAACAGTGGTCTCATTCAAGATTGCTGTTGTTGCCTGAAGCATTTCCCAATAATCTCGTTTTTTTGCCAGAGGCAAAAAAGCAAAAAAAGGAGCGTAGAATTATTTCACTGAAATACCCTTGAAAACAAAAATGGTAATAATTTGTCGATTTGCTTATCATGGTTTATAAGAATATTGTGCCTTCCCTGGGCAAATTGTTGTAAGAATTCAATGTTTTTTTTAGAAAAGGTGTGGCCACTCTCGATAAATCTAAAAATCAAGCTTTCATTTTTTGTTGTCTATACCTTATCTCTTCTAACAATCTGCGATTGGCTGCTTGTAAATCAGCAATAAAAGCAACGAGAATTGTTTGTCCGCCAATTCCTAACAAAACACCAGCTAAAATTAAAGACTGGATATGCCCTGCTCCTTCACCCGTAAAGTAAAACCACATAAACCTCATCCCGATCAGGATCCCCAGGGAGAAAAAGAAAGATCCTATTACACTGAAAAATAAAAAAGGTCGATATATTATAAATATGCGAACTATGGTGAGCAAAGATTTTATAACGTAAGATGGAATACTTTTGACAAGACGAGAAGGTCGCAAATCAGCGTTTACCCCTACAGGAACAGACCTGACAGCCATGTTTTTTTGGCCTGCTTGAATAAGTGTTTCCAAGGTATAGGTATAATTATTGAAAACCACTAATTTTTCAGCGGCATCTCGGGAAAAGGCTCGGAATCCACTCGGAGCATCGGCAATATTTGTTTTGCTGATCTTACGAACAACCCAACTGCCAAATTTTTGCAATATTTTTTTGGTTAAAGAGAAATGTTCTATGTCACTGATAGGTCTTTCTCCTACAACAAAATCAGCCTGTTTCTTTACCACAGGTTCAACAAGTTTGGGAATATCAGAAGCCTTATATTGATTGTCTGCATCGGTGTTAACGATAACATCTGCACCATATTCAATACTTGCAGCCAAACCTATCATAAAAGTTCTGGCTAAACCTTTATTTTGTATATTTGTAACAATATGATCTACCCCATTTTCTCTAGCAATGGCAGCAGTGTTATCGGTGCTGCCATCATCAACAATCAGCCATTCAACCTCATCAAATCCGGGAACAATCCGAGGGAGTTCTTGTAAGGTAGTCGGTAAAGACCTTTCCTCATTATAACAAGGTATTTGGATAATCAATTTCAAGAGACGAACCTTTACGGGATATTAGTTTTATTCTCAGGCAGTCATAACAGGGGCAATACACCTGAATGTATCTGCCTGTTTACAAAATCAGAACAAGGATGTAACATAAAGTTTTGTCTGACTGATTCTTTTCTGGTGGGTGCTTCAAGCTTTAACCAGTATCTTCTATAATTAGCTTGTATTTTTATCGTTTTTCGCTGGGTGAAGGGCTTTTTTCCACAGGGACAATCCTTGTTTTTTTACAAAGTAACTCCATTCAGCGAAATTTTGTTTTTCTATCAAAGCAAATACGAGTAACAGAGTAGCAAAAAAAATAAGCCATGATGTTCTATAGCAATACCTCGTATTATGAAAATTTCCAAACAGCCCCATTAATATGGTATTAATTATATGAGTAATACAAAGTAAATAGATCGATAAAAATTTATGTATATTAACTCTGTATTTAAAACTTAAAAAAGTTAGAAATAAAAGGATAAGAATTGAAGAACATAGTACCACCGTATTAATTTTGGAAATAACGGCAAGTTTTTCTTTTGTAAAGAGAGAGTTGTTATATGCTGGAGATGTTTTTATCTTTTTGCCATCAAATGGCAGATACGTATCAAGCGTTTGTTGAAGACGCTTTAAAGGATAAGAATTTCTGATTCTATTATTTGTTAGTAGAGACCAACTTTGCCCCATTCTCTGTTTAATTACATAACTGATGAAAAAAGGGTCTACAAGAGCTGTCTTTCCTGCGTCTTCTATTTCTCTAAACCACTTCACATTATTCCCATGTAACATTAAGAATTTCCCTTTCTGGATAATTGTATTCATCTCTTTTTCGTCACAAAGATATTTATATTTTTTTTGTGGACAATATTTTTCAAGAAAGGATGGGTAAGCAGATGTTTTCCATAATTGAAACCAGATAAAATGGTAACGAGACTCTGAAATTGATTGGGAGCTGTCAGCGATTAGGTCTTGAGGCTGATTGACAAAAAAACTGTTTATCAATGG
>PDWJ01002860.1_pt1 | contig 22974 bp, 19 predicted proteins | sample 1430881 | NCBI WGS metagenome assembly PDWJ01 (sample SAMN01162460, study PRJNA174530) | Oral metagenome, whole genome shotgun sequencing project. | biome: Marine environment; feature: Marine mammal; material: Swab sample of the gingival sulcus; isolation source: swab sample of gingival sulcus... | reverse complement strand
GACCACGAGCAATGTGGGTAGCGATGACGCTGTAGATTCAGATGGTTTAGTCGTTTACGTAACCATTAATAATGCCGACGATATGACAATTGACCTCGGTTTGGTTATTAAAGCAGATCCGAAGAAGTCGAAGAAGGAGAAAAAGACGACGGAACCGCCTACGACGGAACCGCCTACGACAGAACCGCCTACGACGGAACCACCTACGACAGAACCACCTACGACGGAACCACCTACGACAGAGCCGCCGACTACGACAGAGCCTACGGTACCGACGTACAAGATAGACGAAATCCCGGATCCGAAAGATCCGAACAGTCCGGATGAAATCATCATTATCGGTGCTGATGGCAATCCGCTTGGCGCTTACAAGAAGCATACGCTGCCAAATGGCGACGTCGTTTACATCAGTGAAGCTGGCGTTCCGTTGGGTACGACATCGGTAGTTAAAACGGGTAATGATTTCCCACAATACTTATTAATTGTGATTGCGTTGTTAGCATTAGTTGGATTGTTTATAATCAGGCGCGCTTACAGAAAGCAGTATAACGATTAATTGTAAAAGTTAATACCGAACTGACTAATCAGGTGAGAGGGCAACCTCTCACCTGATTTTCGTCTTTGTCATCTCGACCGCCCCGTTTATCATCCCAATCGTCATTTTGTCATTTCGAGCGACCAATGGGAGACGAGAAATCTCGATTTTGAATTTGACTTTGCTTTCCGCTGACTTTTTGCTCAACTAGCTGGAAATAAAAAAGTACCTACAGTCAAAGACTATAGGCACTAAGTTATGCTGTTTATAGCATCGCCTTAATTCTTTTCAGTTCATCTTGGTCGATATCGGCAAAGCGCATAATCGATTCATCGCTTAAAGTGCCGTCCGCCAACATGTTTTTTACAACTTGGGCTTTTTCTTCAGCTCTGCCCTCAGCTCTGCCTTCAGCTCTGCCTTCAGCTCTGCCTTCAGCTCTGCCTTCAGCTCTGCCTTCAGCTCTGCCTTCAGCCGCGGCGCGGCGGCGCTCGTCGATGACGCGCTGAGCTTCCTTGTGGATGTCCTTAAATATGCCCAAGTCCATATCCCCTTTAATAATTACCTGCATCGCCTGTTTCATTTTTTCCACCTCCAATTCCGCGAGCTCAATATAATTAACATAGTTGTCGTCAATTGTTTCAAATGCGCTTTCTAACAACATTTTATTTTTGATTGGATTGCTTGTTTCTAGACTTCGGTTAAATAGCTTAAATAGCGCAAACAGTCCTAAGTGTTTTTTTCTAATATCATCATCTGCGATGTCGTCAACGTAAACGCTTTCATATTTAAAGACCATGTCGTATTTATTGACTTGTTTGATAACCAATTTGTCGATAGCGCCGCGCTTTGTCAGTTTAAGCGGATATATCACCTTTTGGCGCGGCATGCTGAGCGTCATTTTATCGTCGGCAATCTCGGCGTTTTTATAGCCATACTGTAAACCATACTGCAACATGCGGTAGGGCATCGTCTTATCGTGACGACTCTGTAGTTCGATATGAAAAACGTGTCGATGCTTTTTACTATCGTAGTGTTCAGTAACGGCAATCATTAAATCTGTAAAGCCTTTGTCAAAGCGCGCTTCTGGCGCGTTGAGATTGATTTGTTCATTGTTCTCTAGGATGACGAGAACGTCATCCGCTTTAAAGTCTGTGTCATAAAGGTAGTTGAGTATCGGCAGTAAAACTCTCGTATCAATGGTTAGCATAAATTTATAGAATTCATCGAACTGCCGGTAAGTATTGCGCACGAGTTTATTTTTGGACATAATGTATCCTCTCTTATTATACCATACACTGCTAAAAAAGGGTATGGTCGATTGAGTTGACTAGCGCGCATATGTTTTTGTATACACCTATATTTTCACTTAAATCAAATAAAAAGTCAATAGCTGGAGGGGTGGTAAAATGCAAGTTGCACACATATGTTTACTTCGTAAATGCCCCTCCTGATAACTTGACTAAATAGTTGTAAACGTGTTAAAATTAGCCATTATAGTTAAGGCGCTTATACTGTGTTTAAGGAGAAGTTATGGGTAGAATTGGAACGATTATAAATCGCAAGGGAAAGCAAGATGCCAAAAAGGCTAAAATATTTACTAAACTCGGTCGCTATATCACTGTGGCTGCGCGCGAGGGCGGCGGCGATCCGGCTTACAATGCAGCTTTGGCAACGGCTATTGATAAGGCAAAGGCTGCCAATATGCCAAATGACAATATTGATAGGGCGATTAAAAAGGGCACCGGCGAAGACGACGGCGCAGTGTATACTGAGCTCACCTACGAGGGCTACGGTCCGAGCGGTATTGCCATTTTAGTTGAGTGTTTAACTGACAATACAAATCGCACGGCTGCCAACGTGCGCAGTTACTTTACCAAGGGTAGTGGCAATTTGGGTACAAATGGTTGCGTCAGCTTTATGTTTGACAGAAAGGGAGTTTTGGTCATCGATAAAGACGATTCAATTGACGAAGAGGCACTCGAAATGACAGTTATTGAATCCGGTGCAGAAGATTTTGTAGTCGAAGCTGAGCACTATGAAATATACGCTGAAGTAGAAGACTTTGCCGCTGTCAAGTCGGCTTTGGCAGCGGAGAATTATCAGTTTTCAATGGCGGAATTGCGCTATTTGCCGCAGACCATGACGAAGTTGACTGACGATGCGGACATTAAAAATATGAACAAAATGATCGACCTATTCGAAGACGATGACGACGTGCAAAACGTCTATCACAATTGGGAAGAATAGTAAAGTTAAAAAAAGCCCGCGCGGGCTTTTTTTAATTGTACTATTTTGTCATGGCGAGCGAAGTCGAAAGATCTCGGTTTTGACTTTAGCTTTTGTTTTTCCCGACCAACAGACCAACGGACACCTGATTTAGTTCTCCTCTAATAAATCTTTAGTTTCTTCTAAGTAATCGTCGATGATTTGCTGTACTTCGGAGTCGCGCACGACAATTGAAATCTCAATGCGCCTGTTTTTGGCGTATGCCTCTTCCGATGTGCCCAATACGAGGGGACGAAACTCGGAGTAGGCGGAAGACGAAAAGTATTCGCCATACTTAGAAGCCAACGTCGGGTTGACTTTAAACATGTAGTTGGTAACGGCGCCGGAACGGGCTGCCGAAAGCTTTCTGTTGGTATCTTCGTCGCCACGCGAGTCGGTGTGACCCTGAATGACAATACTTTCGATATTGCGGCGCACTTTTGAATTGTCCAGTACGTTTTTAAATGCGTCTGCCAGTTTTTCCAATAGCGCTTCACCTTCTGGCTTAATCGTCGCCGAGTTAAAGTCAAAGACCAGGCTTTCGTTAATGATGATATTGCCGGCTTGACTAATGCTGACCAGCGGCTCGCCCTGGGCATTGGTTTTACCCAAGTTCTTTTCGACGCTCTGCTTGACGTTTTGTAGTACGTTGACGCGCAGCAGGGCGACACCTTCTAATTTAGATCTTAAATCGCCCAGTTCTCGATTGCTCTCGGCAATGATTTTGCTCTGCTCGTCAATTTGTTCTTGCGACAGTTTTAGTGCAATCTCTCCGGCTTCTATTTCAGCTTTGGTATCCGCTAATTCATCGTTGATTAAACGCAGCTGATTTTCTGCTTGGCTGATTTCTGCCTTGGATTCTTCGAGCTTTTTTTCGGTATCCATCAATTGCTTGCGGGCGAAGTCTAAATTGTTGCCCTTTACGATATTTTGGATAAAAGCCAACAGTATTAACGTAAAGAGTATCAAGACAAATGTCGAGATTAAGTCGGTAAATGAGGGCCAAAACGTGTCCGAGCTAATCGTCGAACTAGCGTAGCGTTTTCTGTTTTTCATGTCGACCTCCCATATTACTGCTCGTCAAGTTTTCTATTTATCGCTTTTATTTCATTGTATCCTTCTGATAAAATGCGTGCATTGTGCCCGATTTCCTGCGTAAAGTCGCTAAACGTGAGGCTCATGCGTTGAATGTTGTCCTTCAGGTGGTGGTTAAATTCTTTAAAGTCGCGCGCACTTTCGGCGAAGACGTCCAAAGAGCGTTCGAAACTGTGTACCGATTGGTTAATGCTCTCAGCCGTATTAGCAAGTTCGCCGGTGACGCCGTAGAGGCGGTTAACCAGTGCGTTGGTCAATGTCTTTAAGGATTCCGGATCGATAGTGGTAATACCGCTGATCACTTCGTTGTCGGCGTTTTTGACCGTGCTGTACTTGGCGTAGTCTTCGCGCACTTCTTTAAATAGGCGATTGTCGAGGTATTCTTCAATTTGCGCCATTAAGCTGACGCGTTTGTCCGGTGCGTTAAAGAATAGATTAAACAGCGTCATAATAATTGATGCCGATATGCCAAATAGTGAAGTCACAAAGGCGACTGACATGCCGGAGAGGGCGTTTAACAGGCTGCCGGTAATTGACAAGTCGATGGTCAGCGCTTGGTTGACGTCTTGTGAAAGCAGCGTTACTAGCTTGGAGATTGAAATCGTCAGTCCGAAAAAGGTACCGACAAGACCCAAGATAATCATTAAGCTGACCGATGTTTTGACAAAGCGCTCGCCCAGTGCAGAGGCGCGCATTTGCGTGCTCATGTGTTTTTCGATAATTGCCTGTGTGTTGATGTCGCCATAGTGTTTTGATGACGCTTCGGTATAGTCGCTGACGATGTCGTTGAGCATGGTGTCGTTAAAGAGTCGATCGTTGCGATGTGATTCGTCTTGCAAGTCGTCTTCTAGCTTGCGATAGGTTAAAATTAGTCCGAGATTAACGGCAAAGGCAATGACTAAAATCGATATAATAATCAAGACGATGGCGATGCCGATCGCGTTGAGCGATAACAGCATTTCTATAAATGTGTGCATCATGATGAACCTCCTAGTATTGGTCGTATTCTAATATGACTCTATCATACCCAAATTAATTGAGTATGTGTAGTAAATTACAACATTTTGATAAATATTTAATGCGATTCTAAGAATACGGGTAACTGTTTAGTTGAAAAGCATAACGTAGTGTCATCTCGATGTTACCGGAATTATCCGGGCGCGACTTTAGGAAGAGATACCGCTTTAAAACCCGAGATTTTTCGACTGCGCGCGAAATGACAGCATGACTGAACAGTTAGGAAAATTGTTTAGCAAAATTTTTTGCTTTTTAGCCAGTAGTGTGATAAAATGCCAATATATAGAAAAATTGTAACTGTTCAGTTGAAATGAATAACGCTTTGTCATCTCGACCGAAACGCCAGTGAAGTGGAGAGATCTCGAATTTAAAAACCGAGATTTCTCGATTTCGCACTTCGTACTACACTCGAAATGACAACTTGACTGAACAGTCACGAAAAATTTTGTGTGAGGTTAGGGTATGATAAATAAGGAAGTAATTGTGCGCAATCGACAGGCGCATTTATTGGCGCACTACGAATTGTTAAACGACGATGAAAAACAGCAGTTTGCAGCACAATTAGAAACAGTTGATTTTGATAATCTCAGCCGGCTCTACGAGCAACTTGTCGACGGCGCCGGCGATGTCGCTACGATGTCGCAAATTGAACCGATAGAACCGATTTTACCATCATCTGAAATGCGCCTTAGACAAATTGCGCTGGGCGAAGCTGCGCTGCGCGACGGTCGCGTAGCGGTGCTCTTGCTAGCCGGTGGTCAGGGTTCTAGGCTCGGCCACGATGGTCCCAAAGGTACATTCGATATCGGTGTAGCGGCGGGGCGCTCTCTATTTGAATTACACGCCAACAATCTAAACGCGCTGGCACGGCGCACCGGCGTACACTTACCTTGGTTAATTATGACCAGTGCAATTAATCACAAAGCAACAGTAGAATTTTTTAAACGGCATAATTATTTTAATTACCCGCCATCGAGCGTAACGTTTTTTGAACAGGGTTCGATTGAAGCGGTCGATTTTGATGGACGCGTAATCATAGAAGACAGGGCGCGAATCAGTCGCAGTCCGGACGGCAACGGCGGCTGCTTTAAGGCGCTTAAAAACAGCGGTTTGGTAGACGAGTTGATAGACGGTGGTTATCAATGGCTATTTATCTTTAACGTCGACAATGCCATTGTCGACATCGCCGATCCGGCATTTGTCGGCTTTGCGATTGAATCCGATTTACCCTGTGCAATTAAAGTCGTCGCCAAGACGGCGCCCGAAGAAAAGGTTGGCGTTCCCTGTATGGTAGATGGCAAGCCGACGATTGTAGAGTACTCTGAGTTGAGTGATAAAATGCTTCACGAAGTCGATGCGGCGGGTAAATTGCGCTACCGCGGCGGCAATATCGGAAATTACTGTCTGTGCTTAGACGCTCTAAAATCTTATTTAGACAAGCCCTTAAACTATCATTTGGCGACTAAAAAAATACCGTATCTCGATGGCGCAGGGCGACAAGTTAAACCGACGGCGCCCAATGGCTATAAATTTGAACTGTTTATATTTGATATTTTTCCGGCGTTTGCCGGCATGTCCGTCTTGGAAGTTGCGCGCGAAATGGCGTTTGCACCGGTTAAAAACGCCACTGGTGAGGACTCGCCGCTAACGGCAAAGGCGCTCTTTGAAAATAAATACGCGCTAAAAAAGGATGATGACTGTGAATAGTCGACTGATGCAAAGCGCGTTTTTGGCGTTGGCAGAAAATAGCGATCAGGGGATACACGTCGTCGACAGTGAGGGCGTGACGGTTTTATACAATAAGGCGATGGAAGAAATCGAGGGCATGTCGGCGCGCGATGTCGTCGGCAAGCACATAAGAGATGCCTACGGTCGTCATCACGAAGAGAATTCGACGATGCTCGCCGTCATCAAGACGGGCAAGCCGGTTTACAAGGCGAATCAGGAGTACTTAAATCGCTCTGGCAAAACAGTTTTTAGCGTCAACACGACGGTGCCGCTAACCGATCGTGGCGAAGTCTTGGGCGCTTTGGAAATTGCCGGCAATGTGACTGAAGTCAGTCATTTGTCTGAAGAAATCATAAAATTGCGCCAGCAGTTGATAAAGCCAAAGAAAAAACCACACGTCGAAAAACACTATTCATTTGATATGTTAATCGGCAAAGACGCCAAGTATTTAGAAGCTGTTAAATTGGCGATAAGGGCTGCTCGAAGTAGCTCAAATGTACTGATATATGGCGAAACCGGCACCGGTAAAGAGCTCTTTGCGCAGAGCATACACTACGAAAGCGCGCGCGCCGACAAACCGTTTATTGCCGTCAATTGCGCGGCGTTGCCGGAGTCGCTGCTAGAGGGGACATTATTCGGCACCACTAAGGGGAGTTTTACCAGCGCCGTCGATCGACCGGGCATCTTCGAACAGGCGGATGGCGGCACATTGTTATTGGACGAATTCAACTCGATGTCGCTAAATCTACAGTCAAAATTGTTGCGCGTCTTACAAGAAAACTACATCAGGCGCGTCGGTGGACTAAAAGATATAAAAGTCGACGTCAGAATCATTGCCGCGACCAACGAAAAGCCGGCTATATTATTGGAGCGCGGTGAATTGAGGCGCGATTTATACTATAGAATTAACGTCATGTCGATTAGCATTCCCAGTTTGTGCGAGCGCCGCGGCGATATTGCACTGCTAATAGAGTATTTTTTAGAGCGCATAAATGCCAAGCTGAGCAAGTCGGTCAATCGCATTGACGAAGCGATATTATCTTGCCTCTATCAGTATGACTGGAAGGGCAATGTTAGGGAATTGCAGAATTTTTTAGAGTCGACGCTCAATATGATGAACGACGAACAAATAATCAGGCGCGAGCACTTGCCGGGTCACTGGCGCGATATCGTAATCGATTGTGATGAATTGGAAAAGTCGCGTAGCGAGCAAGCGCCGGCTGAGGGCGAGCAGCAGTACGGCGCCTTGACAAATCTCAACCGCGCTCTCGCGCGCATTGAAGACGATATCATTGAACAGCGCCTTGCGCACTATTGTGGCAATATCACAAAGGCAGCGCAGTCGCTCGGCATATCGCGCCAAAATTTACAGTATAAGTTAAAGCGCAAGGCGAAGCGCAAAAATCGCTAAAGCGTGCTGTCTCGCCGTCGCGACATGACAATAGAGTCGCTTGCACGATATGCGCTGCTCGACCGCAAAAAATTTTTCGATAGCAAAAAAATTTGCGTTTGCGGTGGGGGTTAAGCAGTTAAAACGCTAAAAAAACGTCAATATATGCAAGTGGTTGTTGGCACGTTACTTGCATTATATGTGATTGCCCAGTTGTTGGCAAAAGTGAAAATACATTTTGGCAAATCTGGGCAAAAAATAAATACTTAATTTTAATGTTTGGAGGTTTAGAAGATGAAGAGAAATGTGAAGATCGGCATTTGGGGTTTTGGTGCTATGGGCAGTGGTATGGCGAAGATGCTCGTACAAAAAAAGGGTATTGAAATCGTTGCAGTTTGCGATATGAATCCGAATTTAATCGGCAAAGAAATGTATCAGTATCTCGGCGTCGAAAGAGGCGATCGTCCGGAAGTGTACTTTGTGGACGACGTCGATAAAGCATTTAGCGAAGGCTGCTGCGACTTGGTTTTGACGGCAACGGATTCGTTTGTTAAGGATGCTTTTCCGAAATTAAAAAAATGTTTAGAGAAAAAATTAAATGTTATTTCAACTGCTGAAGAAATGTCTTATCCGCAGGCGCAGAGCCCGGAATTGGCTGCAGAACTCGATAAAATCGCCAAACAAAACGGCGTGACGATTTTAGGTACGGGCATTAACCCGGGTCTCATTATGGACTTACTCGTCGTCATTTTAACTGGCGCTATGACGCATTTAGACACTGTTAAGGCAGAGCGCGTCAATTCGCTTTCGCCGTTTGGCAAGACCGTAATGGAAGAGCAGGGCGTCGGCATCACTGTAGAAGAGTTTAACAAGGGCGTCGAAACGGGTCACTTAGCTGGTCACGTCGGCTTCCACGAGTCGATTAACATGATCGCCGATGCAGTCGGCTGGAAAGTCGATGACATTAAGACGCAAATGTCGCCAATCGTTACAGATGTCGACCGCAAATCGCCACACGGCTTTGCAGCTGCTGGCAACGTTGCAGGCGTCAACATGACGGGTCAAGGTTTTGTAAACGGCAAACCGTTAATCGACATGGTTCACCCGCAGCAAATTGAGCCGGAGCAAGTCGGAGTGCACACTGGCGACTACATTACATTAAAGGGAACGCCGGAAATCAATATGGCGATCAAACCGGAAACAGAAGGCGGCTTGGGTACGATCGCAATGTGCGTCAACATGATTCCGCAAGTTATCAACGCCAGCCCCGGTCTTAAGACAATGCTCGACTTACCGGTACCGCGCGCGTTGATGGGCGACGTCAGAGATAGAATCGAAAACTTGGAATAGATTAAAGGGGTATAACATGGCAAAAAAAGGCGATTATGTAAATGTATACAATGTCGTGCTAAGTCCCGCCGAGCGCGCGCCGCAGGTGCCCGATGACACCAAGAAAGTGCCGCTCGAAATGTGGGTGCGCGGCTTTTTGACGGCGGATGCCGAATTAAATCAAGAAGCGACGATTAAGACGATTACCGGTCGCGAAGTCACTGGCAAACTGGTCGAGGAGAACCCGACGTATCGCCATTCGTTTGGCGAGCACGTACCGGAAATTTTTCAAATCGGCATTCAGTTAAAGGGACTGCTCTTTGGAGGTGACCAATGAGAGATAACAGTTATCAAGCGGTAATGGGGCGCCGCAACGAGATTATGAAAGCGGCTGTCGGCGTCGATTACGAGCAATTTGAGTCCGGTTCTGTTGCCTTTGATTACGAGGGCATGATGCGCGAAACCGGTTATACGTTAGAAGAAATCCAAAAGATTCAAAGCGCTGTCGGCGTCGGCAATACGCCGCTACTAGAACTTAAAAATATGACTGCCCTGGCGCGTAAGATTGCCGAGCCGGGCAAGGGCGCACGCATCTTCGTCAAAGATGAAGCGGCTAATCCGTCCGGTAGCTATAAGGCGAGACGCGCTGCGACGTCGGTCTATCACGCCTATAAAAATGGTTATAAGGGCGTCATTGCCGCAACCAGCGGCAACTACGGCGCAGCGGTTGCATCGCAGGCTGCAATGTACGGCTTAAAGTGCATCATCGTACAAGAGTGCTACGACTCCAACATGAAAGGGCAGCCGGAAATTATCGAAAAGGCGAGAAAGTGCGAGGCGCTCGGCGCCGAAGTCGTACAGCTTACAGTTGGTCCCGAATTATTCTATACCTTCTTACAACTCTTAGAGGAAACCGGCTATTTTAACGCTTCGCTCTACACGCCATTTGGCATCGCCGGCGTCGAGACGTTGGGCTATGAATTGGCAATGCAGGTCAAAGCGCGCGAGGGCAAGTTCCCCGACGTCGTGGTCTGTACTAATGCCGGCGGCGGCAACTTAACCGGTACGGCGCGCGGCTTGATTAAAGCCGGTGCCGAGGACACGCAAGTGGTTGCGGCAAGCGTCGACTTATCGGGTTTACACATGGCGAGCGACAACGACTTTAACCGCAAGTCGTTTACGACCGGTCACACCGGATTCGGCATTCCGTTTACGACATTGCCGGATCGCTCTGACGTGCCGCGCTCAGCCGGTAGACCGCTGCGCTATATGGACCGCTACGTTACGGTTAAGCAGGGCGAAGTCTTTTACATGACTGAAGCGCTCGCTCAACTAGAAGGAATCGAGCGCGGTCCTGCGGGCAATACGTCTTTGGCTGCTGCGATTGCAATTGCCAGAGAACTCGACCAAGATAAAATTGTCGTCGTTCAAGAGACGGAATACACGGGTGCTGGTAAAGGCATTCAACCACAGCTCAGCTTTGCCAGACAAAATGGCATAGACGTTAGATTTGGCGACCCCGACGAAGAAGTGCCCGGTCAGAATATTGTCTTACCGGATCACCCATCGCGCATAAAGGCGCGCGACTTCGACCTTAACAAGTTGAGACGTTCGGTAGTGAAGAACGCCTTGGCGCAAGTTAAACGGGAAGATTTAACAGAGCGAGATTTGGAATTTTTAGCGGCAGAGACGAATACGGATGTCGCTAATGTCAAGGCTGTTATCGAACAGCTATAACGTATGATGGAGGTAAAAGGTGAAAGGTGCAGTAGTTAGATCTGACGACTATGAAGTTCGTCGCAAACACATTGCAAACTTATCGGATGAAGAGCTAAAAGAGAAGTTTTGGGAGCTAATTGGAGAAATCGTCGATCCGATGCTCGAATTGGCCAGAACGCATACATCTCCTTCGGTAGAGCGCGCCGTGTTGTTGCGCATGGGTTTTTCCAGTTTAGAGGTAAAACCATTAGTTGAAGGTGCAATCGATAGGGGCTTGATGGGCAAGGGTGTCGGTCACGTCGTCTATCGCGTTGCCAAAGAGAAAAATATTAGCATTCGCGAAGCCGGTTTGGCGATGGTCGACGGCGAATATTGGGACGATGCAGTCGCGATTTTTAAAGGGGGTAAATAATGTCATTAGTAGCTGAAACCAAATTAGATATTAGAAAAATCCTCGAAGATCTGGAACACTATCGTCCCAAGCGTCGCGGCTGGATTTGGCGCGAGCAGCAAAAGGACTTAAAAATGGGTAAGTTCACTTACCAGCAGTGTTCGCCGCCGCTCGAAAAGAGCATTGGTATCCCAGCTTCGCAATACTTTGGAAACTTAGACCCGCAGCCGATGGAAACGATTACGACAGAAATCGCTTCCGGTCGCTTTGAGGACGACATCAGGCGTATGCGCATGAGCGCATGGCACGGCGCCGACCACATTATGGTTATTCGTACCGCCGGTCAGTCGCACTTTGACGGCTTAATCGAGGGTACGCCGCAGGGTATTGGTGGCGTTCCGATTTCCAGAAAACAGGTTAGAGCACACCGCAAAGCGCTCGACTTAATTGAAGAAGAAGTCGGTAGACCGATTAATTATCACTCTTATATTTCCGGTGTTGCCGGTCCCGACATCGCCGTTATGTTTGCCGAAGAAGGCGTTAACGGCGCTCACCAGGACCCGCAGTACAACGTACTATACAGAAACGTCAACATGGTGCGCTCGTTTGTCGACGCCGCCGAGTCCAAGAAGATTATGACTTGGGCGGACATCGCGCAAATCGACGGCGCGCACAACGCCAACGCGACGGCGCGCGACGCCTGGAAAGTCATGCCGGAGCTGATGGTACAGCATGGTATTAACTCGTTGTTTTCACATAAGGTCGGCATGAAAAAGAGCAATATTTGTCTGTCGACAGTTCCGCCGACGGCGGCGCCGGCACCGTCATTAAAATTTGACTTGCCGTACGCCGTTGCACTGCGCGACTTCTTCTCAGAGTACAAGATGCGCGCTCAGATGAACACGAAGTATATCACGTCTTCATCGCGCGAGGCGACTGTTACACACGTGCTCAACATGTTGATTTCGAGATTGACGCGCGCCGACATTCAGTCGACGATTACGCCGGACGAAGGTCGTAACGTACCGTGGCACGTCTACAATATCGAAGCCTGTGATACAGCCAAGCAATCGCTCGTCACAATGGACGATTTGACCGCTATGGTTCAACTTAAAACAGAGGGCTTTTTACCGGATAAAGTGCGCGAATTAAAAGAGCGTTCTATTCTTTACCTAGAGCAGATTATCGAAGACGGCGGCTTCTTCCAGACGGTTGCCAAGGGTAACTTCGTCGATTCCGGTATGTTCCCAGAGCGTAACGGCGACGGTATCGTTCGTAAAATCGAAGGCGGCATCGGTGCCGGTACGGTTTACGAGCGCGACGACGATTACATGGCACCGGTTACGGCGCACTACGGTTACAATAACGTCGCGCAGTACGATCCGGAAGCGGTCGACGACCCGGCATCGCTGATTGGTGGCTGTACATTTGAAAAGCCGGAAAAAATTATTTACATCGACGAGCTCGACGAAAACGACAATGTCAACGTCCGCATGGACAACACCGAAAAATATCGCAACAGCCATTTCTTGACGCCTGAGGTAGAATGGTTGGGCGACCAGACAGTCGTTACCGAATACTTCTTGCCGACCGACGCCAGAACGGCTGAATTTGCGGCGCTCGAATTTGCCAAAAAGCAAAATATGATCGAGCCGGAAGTCATTCACGTCGAAGTGATGCACCCATCTGAGGGTACGCGCGTTCAGGTCAAAGGCAAGCTCAACGTCGACGTCGACATGTCAAAACTAGAAATTCCGCCACTGCCGGAAATCATGAGCGACGATGAGATTAGAGCCTTTGTCAAAGACTATGGCGTCAAGATCGTCGCCGCGACAGTCGGTGAAGACGAGCACTCCGTTGGACTGCGCGAAGTCATCGACATCAAGCACGGCGGCATCGAAAAATACGGTATCGACGCCGAATACTTGGGCACGTCTTGTCCAATTGAAAAATTGGTCGACGCGGCAATCGAGTTTGACGCCGATGTCATCTTGGCGTCGACGATCATTTCGCACGACGACATTCACTACAAAAACATGAAGCGCATTCACGATTACGCCACAGAGAAAGGTGTGCGCGATAAGCTGATTATTTGTGCGGGCGGCACGCAGGTCACGCCGGAAATTGCCAGACAAAATGGCATGAATGAGGGCTTTGGTCGCTACGATCGCGGTGTAAACGTGGCTACGTTTATCGTCAAAGAGATGAAGCGTCGTAAGGGAATCGAATAACGAGGTAACTATGAAAATTGATATACTGGTAGCCGAAATCGGCAGCACGACTACCGTAGTAAACGCATTCAATGGACTGGACGGCGAGGACCCGCAGTTTATCGGACAGGGGCAAGCGCCCACGTCGGTACTAGAGGGCGATGTCAACGTCGGTCTAAATGGTGCAATCGAAGATTTTAAACGCAAAATGTCTGCCGAAACATTGACCTACGACAAGCTATTGGCGACCAGTTCGGCTGCAGGTGGCTTGAAGATGACTGTGCACGGCTTAGTCTACGACATGACTGCCAGAGCTGCCCGCGAGGCGGCTCTTGGTGCCGGTGCCAATATTCACTTGGTGACGGCGGGCAGGTTGAGGCGCACCGATATACAAAAAATTAAAGACATTCGTCCCAATATCATATTGATAGCTGGTGGCGTCGACTATGGCGAGCGCGATACGGCAATAGGACACGCCGAGAAAATTGCCGCCCTCGATATGCAGGTGCCGGTAATCTATGCCGGCAATGTCGAAAATCACGAAGAAATCAAGTTAATCTTTGAAGAAGAGGGCAAGTCGCATTTGTTGCACATCGTCGAAAACGTCTATCCGAAGATCGATGTACTCAACGTCGAACCGGCGCGCAAAGTCATTCAGGACGTCTTTGAAGAGCACATCGTTCACGCGCCCGGCATGCAAAGGGTGCGCGAACTGGTCAACGGTCCAATCGTGCCGACGCCGGGATCCGTTATGGAAGCGGCTAAGCTTTTAAAGTCTGAAATTGGCGATTTAATCGTCTTTGACGTCGGCGGCGCGACCACCGATTTACACTCCGTGACGGAGGGCTCCGACGCCATCAATCGCATCTTGCTCAGTCCCGAGCCGGTCGCCAAGCGAACGGTTGAGGGCGACTTGGGCGTCTATGTCAACATGCGCAATATCGTCGAGCGCATCGGCTACGAAAAGTTGATGAAGGACTTAAAAGTCGATGAACAGACCGTGCAGCAGTTGGTCGATACGCATTTGCCGATTCCGGTCGAACCGCTCCAGAAGCGCTTTGTCGAACGGCTTACCAAAGAGGCGGTTTTAGTTGCGGCAGAACGCCATGCGGGTGGCTTTAGAACGCTTTACGGCGGCAAAAAGAAGACACTGGCAGTCGGTAAGGACTTGACTGGCGTACAGTATATCGTCGCGACAGGCGGCGCTTTAACGCGCTTACCGGAGCGCGTCGAAATATTAAAATCGGTCGCGCTCGCCAACAAGGGCGATAAGCTCTATCCGACCAAAGAGGCTAAAATTTTAATCGATAACGACTACATCATGGCGTCTTTGGGCGTGCTCGGCAAGGTCAATCCGGAAGCGGCGATACGTTTGATGAAGAAGAGTATGAGAATATAATAAGGAAGGATTATGTATCCAAGATTAGTTGTAGATAGAAGTAAGGTCTTACGCAATGTTAAAACTTGTGTGCAGCGCTGTACGGAAAACGGCGTAACGGCGATGGGCGTAACCAAAGTCTTTTGCGCCAACCGTGAACTCGTCGAATGCTATGTCGCCGGCGGCGTGAAGTATTTGGCGGATTCGCGCGTACAAAATCTAAAAAAGATGAAAGATTTTGAGGTCGAAAAAGTATTGTTGCGCTTGCCGTCGCTCAGCGAGGTCGACGACGTCGTCAAATATTGCGACATTTCACTAAATTCTGAGCTCGCTACCATACAGGCGCTCGGTTCGGCGGCGCTCGCCTTTAAAAAAGTACACCAAATCGTATTGATGGTCGATTTGGGCGACTTGCGCGAGGGCATTTGGCCGACCGATTTTGACGCAACAGTACAAAAAATTCTCGAACTAAAAGGCGTTAAATTGGTCGGCATCGGCACTAACTTAACTTGTTATGGCGCCGTCATTCCAACCGCCGAGACGCTCGCTAAGTTGACGGCATTGGCAGAGCGCTTAACGTCTGAGTACGGCGTAGATTTAAGGATTGTCTCGGGCGGCAATTCCAGTAGTTTCTATTTATTTGATAAGGGCGAAATGCCGGCGCAGATTAACAATTTGCGCTTGGGCGAGGCGTTGGTGCTGGGCAACGAGACTGCCTATGGCGCTTCGATTACAGGCACGCACGGCGATGCCTTTAAGCTAGAAGCGGAAATCATCGAGAAAAAGGTCAAGCAGTCGCTACCGATTGGCGAAATTGGGCGCGATGCCTTTGGCAACACGCCCGAGTTTGTCGATAAGGGCGACAGAGTGCGCGCCATACTGGCGATTGGCAAGCAAGATGTGCACGTCGACAACCTGATACCAGAAGACCCTAAAATTAGTATTTTTGGCGCTTCTAGCGATCACTGCATCGTCGATTTGACGGATGTTGCGGATCAATATCAAGTTGGTGATATCGTGCGCTTTGACGTCGAATACGGTGCGTTGCTGTCGTTGATGACATCAGAATATGTAGAAAAAGTTTATAAGTAGACATAATATAGCGGCGCCGGTTTTTACCGGCGCTTTTTTTGTGCTGTCATCTCGACCGAGGCGCGTAGTGAAATGGAGAAATCTCTGTTGATTACAGATGCCTATTTCTATGACTGTTAATCGCACCTTGTCATTTCGAGTGTAGCGCGAAGTGCGGAATCGAGAAATCTCGGTTATTATAGCTCTTACATTTTTATATTCTAAGTAATATTTATAATTATCATTTTATTATGTCTTAATTTATAGTATAATATAGTCATATATTGCATAAGGAGAGAATAAGATGAACATTGTACCCATTAAGGACTTAAAAAATACTGTTAAAATAGAACAACTTTGTAGAGAGAGTAATGCTCCTGTTTTTGTGACAAAAAATGGTTATGGAAGTTTAGTAGTTATGAATATCGATTATTATACTGAAACGATGAAAGCAGTTGAGGAAGCTAAACTTATCTTTGAAGGTTTAGATGATATTAAGAAAAATAATCTTTATGATGGAAAAAAAGTTATGGAAGGGCTGAAAGATAAGTATGGGCTATAAGTATATATTTACTGCTAAAGCGAAAGAGGATTTAGAGGGTATATTTGATTATATAGCTATAGAACTTAAAAATATTAGTGCGGCTGGAAATTTGATGAATGAAATCGAAAAGGGAATAAATGCAATATGTGCATTTCCAGAAATATGTCCAGTCGTTAGCAATATCTATGTAAGAAACCTTGGAGTGAGAAAAAAACTTATTAAGAATTTCATCATGTATTATTTGCCAGATGAAGATAATAAGACAATTGTTATTGTTCGCATAGTTTATAGTAGGAGAAACATAGATGAAGTACTTAAAAATATAGAGCTGACCAACAGAACAATCGACAAACAGACCAACGAATAGCACTTACATTTTTTATTCTAAGTAATATTTATTTTTACCATTCAAATTAGACATCGAATATGATAGAATTATAACGATTATGATTACAACAGACGCAGCTATTTAGTCAGTTGTCATTTCGAGTGTAGGCGAAGTCGTAATCGATAAATCTCGTCAAACAATAGAGGGGTTTTCAGTGAAAAAGGGATTTGATTCAGATAAGTATTTAAGGGAACAAACGCAGTATATATTGGAGCGCGTCAACAACTACGACAAGTTGTATTTGGAGTTTGGCGGCAAACTGTTTCACGACAGGCACGCCATGCGCATTTTGCCGGGCTTTGATGAAAATGTCAAGGTCAAGTTGTTAAAGCGATTAAAGGACCAGTCTGAAGTCATCATTTGCATATACGCCGGCGACATCGAGCGCAATAAAATTAATGCCAATTTGGGCATCACGTACGATTTAGAAGTGCTCAAACTGATTGACGACTTTAGAAATAACGACATACCGGTCAACAGTGTCGTCATTACGCGCTTTACCGGACAGCCGGCTGCCAAGGCGTTTATCAATAAACTGGAGCGCCGCGGCATTAAGACGTATCGCCATACGCCGACAAAGGGCTATCCGACCGACGTCGATACAATTGCCAGCGAAGAGGGCTATGGAAAAAACCCTTATATCGAAACGACTAAGCCGATTGTCGTCGTGACGGCACCCGGTCCGGGCAATGGCAAATTGGCGACTTGTTTAAATCAGTTGTACCACGAGGCGATGCACGGCAACTCGGCGGGCTATTCTAAATTTGAGACTTTTCCAGTGTGGAATTTACCCTTGCAGCACCCGGTTAACGTCGCCTACGAGGCGGCGACAGTCGATTTAAAAGACATCAATATGCTCGACCACTTCCACATTGAGGCGCACGGCGAAATTGCCGTAAACTACAATCGCGACATCGAGACGTTTCCAGTTTTAAGGCGCATGATCGAAAAGATTACCGGCGAAGAATCGGTCTATCAATCGCCGACGGACATGGGCGTCAATCGCATTTTCTTTGGCATTGTCGACGATGACGTCGTCAGTGAAGCGGCAAAGCAAGAAGTGATACGGCGCATGTTCAAGTCGTCTGTCGAATACAAAAAGGGGCAACTTGATGCCGAGGGCTACGAGCGCTCTAAGGTTTTGATGAAGAGTTTAAACCTAACTGAAGAAGATCGCCGGGTCGTTCCGGCGGCGCGCGATAAGGCTAAAAAAATTGGCGAAAAGACCGGCAAGGAAATCGTTCCCGTCGTGGCAATTGAACTGAGCGACGGTACAATTGTGACCGGCAAGGAAACCGCTGTGATGCACGCGGCGGCCGCTGCGACGATCAACGCCCTTAAACACATGGCTAAAATTAGCGATGAAATCCACCTCTTGTCACCGGTCACTTTAGAACCGATTGGCCGACTTAAAGTCGATGCCTTAGGCAAGCCCAGTGTGATACTTGGTCTCGAAGAGATCTTAATTGCTCTCAGTATTTCGGCGGCGACAAATCCGGTTGCACAGGCTGCATTCGACTTTTTAGGAGAATTAAAGCACGCTCAAGTACACTCGACGACGATACTCAACGTCAGCGATGAAGAGACGCTGCGCGACTTGGGTGCCGAAGTGACCTGTGATCCGGAGTACGCTTCGGAGAGCTTATATTATAATGTTTAGGTAGATAATGACATTACTCGATCGCATAGGCGAAATTGAAAAACAAAAAAACGCACCCTTAGCAGAGCGCATGAAGCCGGTGACAATTGATGACTTTATCGGTCAAAGCGACGTGTTGGGTGAGGGGACGTTGCTGCGCCGCATGATAAAGGCGGATCAGCTGCGTTCAATAATTTTATATGGTCCAACCGGTGTTGGCAAGACGAGCATCGCGCGCATTATTGCCAATGCGACAAAGTCGCGTTTTATCTCGATTAACGCCGTTACTTCGGGCATTAAGGACATTAAACAGGCAGTTGAACAAGCGGAGTACGAACAGTTGTCCGGTACTAAAACCGTTCTGTTTATCGATGAGATACATCGTTTTAATAAGGCGCAACAAGATGCGCTTTTGCCTTTTGTCGAAAATGGAACGATAATACTGATTGGCGCCACTACGGAAAATCCTTATTTTGAGGTCAATGGTGCCCTCGTATCGCGAACGCTTATTTTTAGGCTAGAGCCACTTAGCCAAACGGAATTGGTTGCGTTGATAAAGCGCGCAATCGTCGATTCGCGCGGCTTGGCCGATTTGAATCCAAAGGTCAGCGACGATGCGATTACCTACTTGGCAGAATTTTGCTACGGCGATGCGCGCAAGGCTTTAAATGCATTGGAGCTGGCAGTTTTGTCGACTGCCCCTGACGACGCCGGCAATTTAATCGTCGATAGAGATATCATCGCCGCCAGTTTTCAGCGCAAAGACATACGCTATGACAAAAATGGCGATCAGCACTACGACGTGATTTCGGCGTTTATCAAGAGCATGCGCGGCTCCGATCCGGACGCCGCGATTCACTATTTAGCGCGCATGCTAGCGGCTGGCGAAGACCCAATGTTTATCGCTCGGCGCGTCGTGATAGCGGCATCTGAAGACGTCGGCAACGCCAATCCAAATGCCTTGGTACTAGCCAATGCGGCAATGCAGGCGGTATCGCTTATTGGCATGCCAGAAGCTAGAATTGCACTCGCTCAGGCGGTGACTTACATCGCTTGCTCGCCCAAGTCGAATCGGGCGTATTTGGCGATAAATCAGGCTTTGGCAGATGTCGAAAAACTGGATATTGGCGTCGTGCCACCGCATTTGCGCGATTCGTCTTATAAGGCGGCTAAAAATTTTGGGCACGGCGCGTCCTATAAGTATCCGCACAATTTTGACGACGCCTTTGTCGAACAGCAGTATTTGCCGGATGCATTGCTCGGTAAGACCTACTATGAGCCGAGTGAGCGCGGCACCGAAAAGCGTTTGAAGCAGTATCTCGAATTTAATTGGGAAAAGGGCAAGTAGTTGGTCAGCTGGTCAGTTGGTTCGTTGGTCGGGAAAAGCAAAAGCGATAAGACAGTAGAAAGTTGAAAGATACATCGCACTTGGCTTTATTGTCACTTTAAATTGCGGCACGACTCCTCGTTTAACGGGGCACCAGTGGAATTTATCGAAACGCTTATGCTAACGCTGCGTAGTTCCCTCCTGCAAAGCCTCGCTAAAGCCACATCCTGTGGCTTTTACGCAACGCGCTCCGAAAATCTTTTGATACGCCCCTACTCGTCAAGTGCAGCGCAATTTTAAAGCGCCAATACGCCTATCGTGCTATGCCGCTCAACTTGATGACAAGCTATCATGAATTGTCAGAAAGTGCTAAGCGCGGCGGGAGGTATTGTTCTTTGTAGCGGTAGTTTCTAGCGTAGCGCTGCCGCCTAAAAGAATAATACCTGCCGTCGATATAAGCGCAGCGCTTTCGTTTCAATTCTAAGCGCAGAGTTTCTGTTTTTATCGTGTTTTTACGTTATAATAAACTGGAACGATTTAATCACACAGTGCGCTCCAATTACGTTAATATCAAATATTTATTGCCAATCAATTTTTAGCGTATACGGATTCGATTGACCGCGCAAGATAACCTTTCCCGTCATGTCCGTACAAATAATACTAGCTGTGTAATCTTTGTATAAATCGCCGAGTCGATCCTCGTGCGATTTTTGATTTTTATAGTCATTTAATTCCGATAAAATGCGAACGGCATAATTTTTTAGCGCTGTTTTTGAAGCAGTTTGCTTAGCTTTGATTTGCAGTAATAGCGTGTTGCCATCAACGCTAATGTCATAATCCTTTACGAGCAGCGTATCGAGCGTTATTTTTTTTATATCGCTGAGGTCGTCAGCGCTTATCGCTACACTTTCGCGCTTCGCCGCTTCGCCGCTTGCGCTGTCGTTCTTCGATGATGATTGATCACCGGCGATTTGCGATAGCGGGGCAAGCGAAAAAAAGCTCGTCCATTGCGGAGGCGGAATCTGACTGGCGGCGCCGACGGCGATTAGTGCTGTAACGCATAGCGCAACGCTCTGCGGGCGAATTGATATTTTGCGCCTGTAGCGCTTAATTATTTCGATAATTAACCAGCCGATGATAGCTAAAAAGATTAAAAAGATAAACTTGTATATTTTGTTTGGCAAAGACAATAGCGCACTACTGGCGATTACTGCAATTGTCAACAGCGCTTTTTTATTGAGAAACTTTCTTTCATTAGATTTATTCTTTGCTTTATTTGCGTCGAGCTGAAGCAGTTGGCGCTCAAAAAATGCGCAATTACCTTTCATTTCGGCATTTTCAATGCGCTCAATTGCCAGTTTGCAGTATTCTTTTGCCCGTTCAACTTTACCGTATTCAATTAAAAGGACGACGGCGCGTTGAAAGCTGTAATCGGTGTCGGGAAAGTAATCTTCAATTATTTCGACATACAAATCGAGGGCAGCATGTTTGGCACCCTTTGTTTCAAGTCCCTTTGCCTGCGTTTGCATCATATAAAATTGATCAAAGCGATCTCTTTCCATTCTATTACCCCTATAGTCGCGTTTGGTTGCTCAATATAGTTATCGGCAATAAAATGAATTACATAAAAAATGAAGGGGTTTTTGTGTAGTGGTGTGAATATTCTGGGTTTAGGTAAGTGCCTATTGTAAGTCGACTGATATTTCGCCAAACTTGACAATGGCATTAATTTGTATGTCGATATCGGAATACTGCGCCGGTTTGTGTTCGATTTTGTTAATGCGGCGCAAGCCACTATGCTTTTTTTGGTCGAACACAATTTCGCCAAAGGCGGATTCGCTCAGTAGGGTAATGTTGACAGATTTTGGCAACTTTAAATTAATTTCAGCCATTGAACAATGAAGGTTGATAATATTTAAGCCGGGTTTAAAGTCGCTTTTGTTCAATACGATAGCCGAGCTCCTCAGCGATGCTTGGTAGCTGCGTTCACTCGCGGGTACTCGTTCGCCCGTGGTCGTATCGTCTTGTTCTCTGTCAAAGTCTTCAAAAAATGACGCGCTTTGATCGTAAAAATAGGGGTCACTGTGCTTGAAATTATTTGCACTAGCGTCACTATAAGTATAGCTGTTGGCGTAAGGAGTGTCGTCGCCACCCTTTGTGGTTATAAAGTCCTCTTCCTCTTGCTGGTTGGGCGATGGGCGCAGAATTAAAACCAGTCCCGTTATAATGATAAACAGCGACCAAGAGTAATTTCGCAGCGCGTTGAGCGCAGGGTGAAGTGTTGTGATGTTGCGCAGCGTAAAGAAAATACCCAATATCACCAAGAAATATGAAGTCATAAAGCCGCGGCCAGTCTTAATTCGCTTAATGCCAATGAGTATTAAGACTATTGGCAACAACAGCTTGGCAATGCCGTTCCAGGCAATATTGATAGCGCCAATTCTAAGACCAATATTTTGGAATAACAAGAGGGAACCGATGACAATAATTATAATTCCCAGTGGATATGTGTATTTTTTTGTCATAAGTCCCCCTTGCCATCTGTTTTAGAAGCTATTGCAACTGTCAAGCGTCAGCGTGGTGTTTGGCTTAGATTATAACATGAGTATCAGTAATACGCCTATTGTTTGTAAAACTATAATTTTTTTCTAAGCAAAGTTTAATAATCTGGAGTGATGAGAACTTACTACAAAATCGCCTTTTTAGCGTACAAAATATGCAGTAAGAAATAGTTGAAAAACAATTGCCGTTCAGTGAATTGAAAACGATTACGTCTTGATTAAAATAGCTTTAGAAAACTTGTTGCAACCTTGACGATGTTATAGAATAGGTACGAAATGGTACTTGTCGACGAAAGGGAGTGGGCGATGAAATACAAGACCAATGCACAGCGAGCTGAAGAAGAATTGCAGGACATTATCGGTGCGGACAAGCACATTTACAAGCCT
>PDWJ01002503.1_pt1 | contig 22975 bp, 20 predicted proteins | sample 1430881 | NCBI WGS metagenome assembly PDWJ01 (sample SAMN01162460, study PRJNA174530) | Oral metagenome, whole genome shotgun sequencing project. | biome: Marine environment; feature: Marine mammal; material: Swab sample of the gingival sulcus; isolation source: swab sample of gingival sulcus... | reverse complement strand
TCATACGATTTTTCTCCGTTGAGTAAACTGCTGAGCACCTGGCGGGCGTGGTACAGTTTACTATATTTGAAAAATCTATGATCATTCGGGTCTATACAAATACGGATATTATTCAGCCCGCACAGGCGTACAATGACCGCTCCGGGTATCCCGGATTGCCATAAGATTTTGGCATCTGCCTTTTGTTGTGGAGTGTATTCTGCGGCCATTAACCGCATTGTGGCGGGGAAAGGGCGTCAGGTGGGGCTGGTGGTATCGTTCAGCGGGGTGAGCGATACCGGGGAGGGTTTAATCTTCCGCAAGAAAAGATTCCCGAAATTCACGGAAGCTGCTGTAGACTTCGCCGCTGTCTTCATCCTGCAACGCATCAATCGTCGTCTGGTTCGGAGTGTGGTCATAGCCATACTCACAGATCCGCCCCGGCTGGATCCGTGTTAAGAATTCCTGCTGTTTCTGAGGTGGGAGCTTTTGGTAGGCTTCCAGTATGTCATTCACGGTTTCCATCACTTCACCTTTTAATGTAAACGCTGATAAGCCTGGCCGCGTGGTGAGACCCGGACTATTTTAACAATCACTTCCTGTTCATGGACTTCATAAAGTACCCGATAAGTACCAATCCTGATCCGATAAGTGTTTTCTTCACCCTGCACCATGCGAAATCCGTCTGGTCGTGGATCTTCGGCTAACGCATCGATTGCATCTGCAATGCGCTGTCGATACTGGGAGTGTACACGCCGCAATTCTGATTTTGCGGCGCGGGTAATAACAATGTCATAGCATGCCATCAGCTTTCAGTTCCGCCTTTACCTGCTCCCAGGGTTCGGTAGGTTCATTCCGGCGTTGCGCCAGAGCAATACGATCCTCCATATCTTCCAGTAATGCCTCAAACTGTGCCAGTGGCAACACCACGGAAACACGCTCACCGGCTTCATTGGTAATGTAACCGGGTTTTAAATCTTGCAGGTTCATCGCCTCACCTCAATCGGGTTATCCTCGTTAGCCATGCTAACCATGTTAGCAAAAACTTGCACCGTAAACACATTTGAATTACGATGAACACAAATCCGGCGATTGCCGGTCGGGATTCGAACCCCCGGACATTCAAAAGGACGCACACAAACCGAGTCAGGCGGTTTTTTTTGTGTCTGCTATAATCCTCGACGATGGGTCGGGTGGTGCGTAGCGGCGGTTTCCTTTTGAGCCGGTTCGAGCGTGAAACATCATCTGGCCTGTCACCCATTCGAACCGGGGGCAGGCTGTAACTGAATCAAAAGGAGCTACAGTCATGTGCGAACAAACCCTCACCAAACTCCAAAAACACGTCTCCGCCGTGCGCGGTGTACTGGCTTTCATGGGCAAAGTCGATATCGACGGTAAGGACAAAGACCTGGTTTACGACCCCGGCACCGGCGATTTACGAAACGTCACCGACCACCTGCTCGATATGCTTGACGATGCCAGCGAGTGGATAGACCAACTGCAACGGGGGGAAGCGGCATGAGCGAAATCCTGAACATCCCCGCTATCGATATGAACCAACCCACCGGCGAGTTTCTCAACAATCTGGTCACCGCCTGTAAACAACACCCCGAACACCTCGCCGGTTTCACCCTGTATGGGCTGGGAACGAAAAGGTGAAGGGTCGATAATGCTGCGGATTGCCGCTGAACTGGTGTATGACATTCAGGCTGATGCGGATTAAACTCCTCACCACCTAACCATTAAAGCCCGCCACTGTGCGGGCTTTTTTATCGGCATCTGGTATCGCTCAACCCGCTGAACGATACCAACCCCGTACCCTACCGCTGAAACATCCGCCACACTGGCGGTTATGACTTTTCCGCTATCTGCAACCACCAGACACGCCAGGCTTCCAAAAGCGAAAGCTGACCAATGGTATTCGCTACGTACTAATGCCAAGGCCAAACATGCCGACATTTACTTGTACGGTGTGATCGGTGGTTGGCGGGCGAATGTAAATGCGTTTCTTGATGATTTACGCAGCGCGGGTGAGGTGACATCAATAACGGTTTACCTCAACACTATCGGTGGTACGTTTTATGACGGCCTGCCTATTTACAACACCCTGAAACAGCACAAAGCCCACGTCACAGTTAAAGTAATGGGTTACGCGCTGTCAATGGGTAGCGTCATCATGTTGGCAGCGGATGATGTACAAGCCGCCGAAAACGCCATCATCATGATTCACGGTGCACAGGGTTTTGCCTGGGGTGATGCGCGGCACATGCGCCATGAAGCCGAAGTGCTGGAAACCCATGAAAACGCCATTCTGCCGGAATACTGCCGTCGGATGGGTAAGTCCGCTCAGGATGTGCAAGCCTTACTGGAAAAAGAAACCTGGTACACCGCTGCAAAAGCCAAAGCGGCCGGACTGGTTAATACCATCACCGATGCAGTGGATCTGGATAAAGCCGAAGAACAGCTGCCAGAAGATAGCTGGGAATTTGCCGCAAATCACTTCCAGTCCCCGCCGGATGAATTTGCAGCGCGTTTTCAGGCGCACTGGGAAGACGCACAGCGCAAGAATAAGCCGTGGATTGAGCGAGTTATTAATCTGGTGACCGGAAACCCGGCACCGGTGCTCACCGAAAACAAAGACTCCGAACAGGACGAAGACGACATGAAACCCGAAGACATTACCGCACTGGCGGAAGCATTTGGTAACAAGCTGGCCGAAGCCAATAAGCCGGTACTGGAAAAACTGGACGCACTACACGCACAAAATCAACCACTACCAACTTGAAGTTGGTAGTATAAACAGCGACTGTAAGTCGACGGTGAAGCTAAAGCTTTATTCAATCTGAATCTTGCTGACAGTTTGGGGATCGTTGGCTTCACCATGAGTATTAATGTAATGTTCGATAATTTCATCAGTCACATTACCACTTGTTGCACTGAAATAGCCCCTGGCCCAAAAATGACGCCCCCAGTAACGCTTCTTTAGCTGCGGATATTCCTGTTGCACTTTCCGAGAAGAACGCCCCTTCGCTTTTTGTACAAAAGTGCTGACCGCAACATTGGGTGGAATAGAAACAAACAGGTGAATATGATCACTAGCGACAACACCATTCACTATTTCTACTTTGTACTCCTCTGCCACCTGAGAAACCAGTTCACGAACATCTAGTAGTGGGCGGATTTTATCAAATTGCTCTCGGCTTATATCGCTGGGGTAGGCTTTTCTCATCGGGGTTTAGGGTGTTATGACTGAAGGTGACAGTTTAAACCATAAGAGATCTTAAACAGGCTCTAAGTGAAGTTAAAGGGGGTATTTGAGGAGCTTGATCAATGGCTACGCCGTCGGCTCAGGCTCATTATCTGGCGGCAGTGTAAGTGCCCACGCACGCGTGTGCGCATGTTCACTAAGCGCGGATTTACCCTTGATCATGCCCGACAACGTGCCTACAACCACCGCGGACCGTGGTGGAATGCAGGCCGCTCGCACATGAATCTTTGCTTTACGACCGCGTATTTCCGCAAACTTGGCATGCTAAGCTGCAATTATCTCAATGAACCGCCGTATACGGATCCGTACGTACGGTGGTGTGGGAGGTGGCAGCAGTAATGCTGCCACCTACCCGATCGTCAGGCACGGCGCGTAGAGCCTTGACTGACGCTGTTCCCCCCCCCTTTTTTTTACTGCCTGGGTGCTCTTTTACCAGTGGTGTCGTAAACTGGGCCATGCACAATCTTATTGGGCGATGGAAATCCTATGTCGATGTTACGCATATCTATCATTTATAAGCCGCTGCTTGTTGTCGTTGCAGTTTTGTTGCAAGGCTGTCTGCAAACCGAGCTGGGCGGGCCCGTGGTAGGGGCATCGGTATCGATTGTTGAACTGCGCTCGGGGAAGGTGGTTCAGTCGGGCTTGTTAACCGAAACCACGGAACAGGCGCGAAGCAGGTTCGGTGTGGAGCAGTGGTTGGGGTTTTCCCCGCGCCTGCGCATGTTGTTCTCGGGAACCCTGGAGGTTGGCAAATGGAAGATCAACGACAACAGCTACTATTTGGTGACTGCGCGCGGTGGGCAGGATTTGGATAACTCAGGCACTGGCGAGCCGACATCCTCGCCGCGCGCGGTGGTCGGTTCCTGGCACGCCATTATGACAGGCGCACAGTTGCGCGCACCGCTGGTGCGGGTCAATGTGATGACTGAGGCGATTTATCAGTCGCTTGCGGGTGATATTGAGAATTTAAGCGATAGCGAGCTTGGCGCCAAGCTGGATGAGTTGGCGGCGCGGGTGCTGGGTGATGTCAATGCGGATGGCAAAAGGAACTACAACGATGCCTTGATCTGGTCAAACCTCACGGTTGACCGCCCCTATCAGGGGGATTCTTTGTTTAGAGAAAGAATGATTACCGCGATCACTGAGGGCTACGAGGCAGAAGTGATCGCTGTGAGCGGCATTGATGTGGTGGACTATGTGCACTGGCATGTGGCACGTCCGCAAGGGCCCTATGCTGACGATCTGATACCCTGTGCTACTCCGGTGCTTTACCGGGATTTGTGTTCCTTTGCCCGTTTACCGTTGTTGTCCATGGATGGCGCAAGCCCCACCGTGGAGGCAATCATGCAGCGGGTGATTGTGTCTCACGATTGGATGGCAGAGCGCTTTGAAACCATGCTGCATGAGCTGCCTCATGATATTTTGCAGTTGATGGGCGGTCTGACGACCATTGCTATTGGTGCGGATATCCGCCCTGCTTATTACTGGGGATTGACCGCAGGCATATACCTGGACGCAGTGTATTTCTGGGTGGATGCAGATGAATACGAAACGATCTCCAAAGAAGAGGACTACCGAGCGGAATATGGGCGCAAGTTGCGTTTTACGGATTTGTCCCGTTACGTGTACAACGGCCAGCGCGCCTTTAGTTATGCGGAAGATGGCAGCGGCAGTCGCAATCCGGCAGATGTGACCAAAATCGCGGCAAATCTATTGTTTCATGAGCTGGCCCATGCCAATGACTATTTTCCGTCCTCTGCCCGGGGGAGTTTATCGTTGCATTACACGCCCTATAATGTGGTCAGCTCGCGCCAGGCTCTTTCGGATGAATTGCAAACTTTGATGCCCTTGACCGAGGAACGCCTGGTGGCGCTAGGGCAGGTCTCGTTCCAGGGTGTTGAGCCTAGCGAAGAACAAACCCAGATTGGGGCCTGGGCGGTTGGGCAGATGTTTAACCCCGATGGTGCAGCGGATTTATACGCCTATTCTTCCAGCGCGGAGGACATGGCCATGCTGTTTCAGGAGACCATGATGCGAATACACTACGGTTTTGAGCGCGAAATCGCCTTTGCCAATTCTCCCGATGATTTAGAGAACGCCGAGTGTGAGGAGTTTATCATTGCCTGGGGTGTGCGGGGGCGCATCGGCGCACCGCATGTCAAGCGGCGCGCTCTGTGGGTGGTAAATCAGATTATGCCAGATAGCGGCTACAGTGATCTGGTGCAGGCCTTTCCCGATCAGACCGCAATGCAAACGGGGGTGGACTGGTGTGCCCATTTGCCGCCGTTAGCTGATGACTTCCGCCCTGGGCCTCTGCGAGACAGCCGGGTCTATGTGCCGTTCAGGGAGCGCGGCGCGCAGTTTTAATAAAGCTTGCAATTGACTTGTAAAAATACACTGTCTCCTCGCGGCGCCCTGGGTGCAGAGTAGATTGCCGTATGTTTTTGCCTGCCATTATCTGGCGCACCTGCCAGCCAATGGCGCTTTGCTCGGGTTTGTTTGGGGTGGATTTCCCTGGAGGCGAGAGCCTCGCCTGTGGTGTTCAAATCAGGCTTATAGTGCGTTTCCTAGCCTGCAAAAAGCCGTGTTGATCCGGTGTTTTTTAGAAAAATATTCGCTTTTGTCGCTTTGCGTCATATTTTTGTGGCATTCAACAGGCCGATATTATAGCTTGCCATAGTACGATATAGACGGTTTTCTGTGCGCGCTGTGTGGCGCAAGCGGAGATAACACTTTAACCGCGCCGCAGATGGGCGCCATGGGGATACGCATGCAGTATGTTTTTTCCACACGTTGGCTGAAATATGCCTTCCTAATGTTATCGGGCTTAGTGCTTACAGCTTGCGGTGGCGGTGGCGGCAGCAGCAGTGGTGGTTTTCTTGGCGGTGGTACCAATTCCGCCAACACTGATATCACGATCAACGCACGTTTGATTGACGATGCGGGTAACGCGGTGAACTACGTGACGCCGCTTGATGAGACGGTATTTGAAGTGACCCTGACCAACGGTGGTTCGCCGGTTGCGGGCGCGGTGGTCAAGGTCAGCACTTCGGTGGGTGAGGTTATTCCAAATTCGGGCAGCCAGTTAAGTAATGCTGACGGCGTGGCGATTTTCCGCCTGGATCCCGGCGTGTCTAACTCGGCGGGCACATTGACCGTATCGGTAGACGGTTACACCAGTACCGCAAAAGTTAATTTTCAGGTATCCGCCGAAGGTCTGCGTATGGGCAGTCTGGTCAATGGCAATTTTGTGGATGGCATGTTGACGATTGGTTCCGAAGCCATTCCCTACGCGGGCTCTACCCTGGTGCAGGTGTGGATCGCCAATGCCGATGGCACCTTGATTGACAAATCTCTGCCTATTAACTTCTACAGCAATTGTGCCCAGCTTGACCCTGCGGCCTCGGAAGTACCCGACCAGGTGATGACCTTAAGTGGTCGTGCCAGCTTCAGTTACACCGCACTGACTTGTGAAGGTGTAGACGAAATTCGAGCGACAACTTCCCTGGCACCGGGCGTGGAAGCCAGCGGCACCTTGACCGTGCTTTCGCCCAGCTTGGCCGGTATTCGCTGGAGCGCCACCGTGCCAGCATCTGGACAACTGTCACTGCGCGACCAGGGTAGCAACGATTTTCCAGAGGAAGCGGATGTCAGCTTTTTGGTGACTGACGAGGGCGGCACGCCGGCACGAGGTGTGGAGGTAACCTTCCAGTTGTCCAGTACTTTGGGTGATATTCGCCTGCTCAACACCTCTGATGTTACCAATAACGACGGTATTGCTTCGGCGAAGGTACAAACAGGTACAGTGCCCACCAGCTTCCTGGTGGAAGCACAGATTATCATTGACGGCCGGTCGGTATCGGCATTCTCCGATACCTTGACAGTCACCACTGGCTTGCCCGATCAAAACTCTTTCTCCCTGGCTGTTAAGGTATTTAATGTCGGCGGTGGTGATCTTGACGGCATTACTGACAAAGTGAGTGTCATTGCCGGTGATCGTTTTAACAACCCGGTAAAAGATGGCACAGACATTGTCTTCTCTACCGAGCTGGGTGTGATCGAAGCCGATTGTGAAACCGGTAACGGTGCCTGTTCGGTAAACTGGATCAGCGGTCAACCGCGCTCTTCTACCGTGCCTGAGGGGCGTGAGCAAACCATCGATGAGGTGCGCTGTTCACTTTACAACGACTACGGCCCCTGCCCCGCGCCCTTCGGCAAGTCTTTAGGGCGCAGGTCCACCATCATGGCGGTTGCCGTGGGTGAGGAGAGCTTTATCGATGCCAACGGCAACGGTGTCTACGATGCCGGAGAGGTGTTTAAAGATTTATCCGAGCCTTTCCTGGACTATAACTACGACGGTCTTTACAACCCTCTACAAACGCCTTGTAATCCTTTTACCGACGGTTTGGGTTGTGCGCTAAGTGCCGGTGAAACCTTTACCGACACCAACGAAAATGGCGTTTGGGATACGGCGAACGGTATGTACGATGGTTCCGCCTGTCCTATCGGTGCGACCTACTGCAGTCGTGACCCGGTGCACGTGCGTGATTCTAATGTCATTACCATGTCCTCAGGCGCGCACAATCAGCGTATTGCTCTGTTGAGCTCCAGTCGCAGCCTGATAGCACCTGGCTCTACCCTGACCGCGGGCAGCGGCTATATTGTGCTGGTGTCTGACATTTACAATAACGTACCGACGCAAGGCACTAAGGTATCGGTCGCAGTGGAAGACTGCGTGCTGTCCTATGGCCCCGCGGGTGAGGTACCAAATACATCCGGCCAGGGTGCTTATTTGACCACCTTTGGCTTGGGCGCAAGCAACTCCAATACCACGACCATCAACGGTATCGTGACGGTAACGGTGTCAGATGCCGATGACAACTCACTCATCGCGCGTTTCCCCTGTACTGATCCGGCGAACGTGGTTGTGGTGGACGACAGCCCGGTATACACCATCACCATCGAGCAGCTCGATCCGGTGTACACCACAACATCGACTAACCTGTTCCGGGTACGTGTGTTGAGGAATGGGCAAAATGTCGATGGTGTCGGCGTGAGTGCTGTGGTGTCACTGGGTAATCTGGCGGCCGCAAATGTTGTCACCGCCGGTGGCAATGGTGCCGTCTTTACCTATGATGGCGTGGTTGCGGGCAGCGATGCCTTTACAGTCACCGTGGAAGACCCCAATGCGGGCAATATCAGTCAAACCGTGGCCTTCCAGGTCAGTAATCTGGCGACCTACCTGGGCAGTTTTAATGGTGCAGGCGACTTTATCCCAGGTCAGATCAACTGGCAAAATCCGGACGATACCTCGGCGGCTGCAATTGGCGATGGTGATCGGGTAACCGTGGCCGTTAGCGTTGCCAATGGCAACCTGGCGACCGCTTCACCAATTACTGAGCCTGTGAGTGTGGAGTTTGAAGCAACCTGTACCGACGGTACCACTACCGTAGGGCCATGGGCCACATCAACGCTGACCTCCAGCACGGCAGCGACCACGACCTTTACTGTACCGAGTGGTTGTGCGCCGATCACCGTGGAAGCCAGAACGACTAATGCCAATGTTCAAAACTCTCCGGTTACACAAGCGATTCCCTGATCGCTGCTGATCCCAGAGCCCGCCCGGCCTTGCCTGGCGGGCTTTTTTTTATGGGTGATTATTTATTGAACTTGGCAAGACGCTATAGGTTTATTGCGAACACATCTGGTATCATCCCGACGCCGGCTGCATCCGGTGCTGGATTGGGTTTTGTTCCGTTATGGGGCTTTTGGCGAAAACCACGCTCATCTGAAGCTTCTCTTTGGCGGGATGCCTGTTTGGGGAGGCGCCAGGGTGAGGGGCGTTTCATCGAGTTAAAACACAGAATATCGGCAAACGGGTTCAATCACTTTATGCAACATCATCCATTGCGGCGATTGCGTTTAAGCGCGTGGTCTTTGCTATTGGCTGTTCAATGTGTATCTGTACAGGCGGATCTGGCAGTAAGCCCACTGCTTGACCCAGCGGCGGATGGCAACGTGTCTATCGGCGTGGCCTTTCGCTATGAGCAAGGCCCGTATCTGGACCAAAGCAGCGCCGTGAGCCAACACAGCGATTACGCTGTTGACGTGCTGCCGCTGTATTATTACCAGGGCAGGCATTTGTTCGTTCGCGGTACCGAGCTGGGTCTCACCCTGTTGAATTACAACGGCTTTAGTGCCAGTGCTTTGCTGGCGCACCGTTTCAATCGCCTGGAACAACAAGCCGATGGCGTGTTGCGTGGTCTTAGCGAGCGCGAGCAAACTCTGGAAGCCGGTGCCAGTCTGACCTATTCCGGCAACTGGGGTTCGCTGGAAGCGCGCTACCTGCAGGATGTGCAAAACAACCACGATGGCAGCGAATGGGCGCTGCGCTACCAGTATCTTTGGCAAACCGGCCGCTGGCGCATCGCACCTTTTGTGAGCTTGATGTGGCAGGATGACAAGTTTAGCGACTATTACTACGGTGTGGGCGAATCAGAAGCCATTGACGCTCTCAATCCGGTCGCCGGTGCGTCCTACCAGGCCGAAGCCGACACCGCCTGGCGCGCGGGGCTTCGCGCCACTTATCGCTGGACTGATCGCTTTACCGTGTTTGCCAATGCCTCGGTAACGGGTTTGTCCGACGCCGCTGCAGGCAGCCCCATTGTTGACAAGGATGCCACCGCCAACCTGGTGACGGGTCTGATCTATACCATGGGCAATGTGAAAAAGCCCTATATCGACGATGCACTTGGCGTTGACGATGAGCGTGCCCTGTGGAGCTGGCGGGTAAATTACGGCTATACCGCGCACGAAACTTTCCATAAAGTGCATCGTGGTTACCTGCAGCGCAACCGCAAGATACGCACGCAACTGGCGGGCTTGACGGTGGGGCGCTTGCTTGACGATGGCGATAAAGCGGATTTCTGGCTCAAGGTCTCAGCAAATCGTTTGCTGGAAAATGGCCATCAGCCCGATACCTGGGAGTTTAATCTCTACGCCATGATTATGGGCTCTGGTTATTCACCGTGGACAGGGCGTGAATTATTTCGCTATGGCTTTGGCGCTGGTATGTCCTACGCTCAGCGCGTGCCCGCGGTGGAGCAATTGAAACAGGCTGAGCGCAACGAAAACGATGGCCAGTTTTTGAATTATTTAGAGGCCCAGCTCGATACGCCATTGTCCAATCTGTTTGGCAAAAATGCCTGGAAAAACTGCTACGTGGGTCTGACCCTGGTACATCGCTCGGGTGTTTTTGGTTCCTCGGATTTGCTGGACAATGTCTCGGGTGGCTCGGATGTTTTAACCGCGCATTTGGAGTGTAAGCGATGAGGGTTTTCTCCGCTATAGTGTTGCTGATTCTACTAAACGGATGCAGCCTGACGCCTCCCGCTTATTCTGGCAGCAGTAAGTTGGCAGTGGAAAAAACCATTGCGGCATTTCAGCAAGATAAGCGTTTGGCGCCATTTTTTGAGCAGGCGGTGGCCTGCGCAGTACTGCCAAACGTAATTCGCGCTGGCACCGGTTTCGGTGGCGCCTGGGGCAGTGGTTGGTTGCTGCAAGGTGATAAAGCGCTGGGTAAAGTGGCTTTAAAAGAGGGTTTTGTAGGGGTAAACCTCGGCGCCAAGTATTATCGCCAGATTATTTTCTTTAAAACCGAAAAAGCACTGGGGCAATTTAAAAACGGCGGTTTTGAGTTCTCGGGTCAGGCTGGTATAGCCGCTACCCTGGTTGGCAAAGATTTTACGCCAGCGTTTAATAGTGAAGTGGCTTTGTTCACCAAAGTGCGCGGCGGTTTGTGGCTGGAGGCCAGTGTCGGCACCCAGCATTATCGCTTTTATCCCCTGTAGAGGCAGCGCCGCCGGCTGTGAGAGGGGAGGTGCGACGGCTTTTTTAGGGGTAAGACAAAAGGTCTCTACCGCACAATTGTTACCGGATGTACCGATGCTTTCTTGCCGCTGGGGTTGGCAGCGCGCGCCTCGGGTATCATCGCGGCGAGAGCGGCCTCGCGGTTGCCCGGTGAGGGGTGGGTGCTCAAAAACTCCGGTGGCCGGTCGCCGCCGCCTAAGGAACCCATCTTGCGCCACAGACTGACCGCAGCATCCGGTTCGTAGCCCGCTTTGGCGGCTAACATCATGCCGATATGGTCCGCCTCTGATTCTCCAGCGCGACTGTTAGGTAAGGTCAAAGCCATTTGGGCAGCCAGTGCCGCGCCCTGCAGAGCTGCTTGTGAGTCCGTGAGAATGCCGGTCACCAGTGCGCCCATCTGGCCTGCCATGGCCACAGACATGCGCTCGGCGGTGTGGTTGGCCAGCGCATGACCGATTTCGTGCCCCATGATCTGCGCCATTTCATCGTCGGTGAGCTTGAGCTGCTGGATAAGTCCGGTGTAGATTGCCATGCGTCCACCGGCCATGCACCAGGCGTTCACGGTTTTGGGGTCGTTGACAATAGCGACACTCCATTCCCAGTTTTTGGAGTTGGGAAACTGTTTTACGGCCTCGGTAACCAGTCTGCCGGTAATCGTCGCCACGCGCTTGACCAGGCGCGGATCGCTGACCAGTTGGCGTTTCTGGTCGAATTCGTTCACGGTACTTAAGTAAGCTTTTTTGGATTCAACAATAGCCGATTGAGGTGATACCAGCATGAGCTGGGAGCGCCCGGTGGGGCTGGTGCTGCAGCCTGTCAACACGGCGCTGAGTAGTGCGGCGGCGAGAAGCAATTTTTTCATGGCAAATGTTCTACCTTGTAAATGGCGCGACAAGCGGCAAAGTGTAAAGCATTACGCGCTTTTTTGCACAAAGTGGAGCTTGGCAGTATTTGGGGTGTATCGGTGAGACACGGTTTGGGGTTTTCGGCGCGGACATATTGACCTTGCGCCGCAGTGTCAGGCGTGGGTAGTCACCGCAAAACCATCATCTCCGGCAACAAACTCTAGCCAGCGGTTGATGCACACCGGCGCTTCGCCCTGGGTGTGGCTGATAAACATGATGTGTGTATCCGCATTGTCGGCGATATGATCCACAGCGGTGAGCAGCAGGCGGCGGTGGTGCCCGTCCAGCCCCAGCGTGGCTTCATCCAGTACCAAAACAGCGGGTGATTTCACCATGGCCCGCGCCAGTAAAACCAGGCGTTGAATGCCAAAGGAGAGCTCGTCAAAACGGCGTTGTTGGTAGTCGTTAAGGCCCAGGGCGCAAAGCCAGGCTACAGCGATGGACTTTTGTGCGTCTGTCCAGTTGTCGTACAGGCCACTGGTGTCGAAAAAGCCCGAGATCACCGTGTCTAACACACCCGTCCCCGATGGCCAGTTAATATGCAGGGCGTTATCGAGCTGGCCAAATTTTTGCCGAATATCCCACACCGATTCACCACTGCCGCGGCGCCTGCCGAACAAGCTGATATTTTGGCCGTAGGCCTTGTGATTGTCGCCCGTTATAAGGCTTAACAAGGTGGATTTGCCACAGCCGTTGGGGCCGCTGATTTGCCAGTGCTCGCCCGGTTTTACACACCAGTTCACGTGGTTTAGCACCTGCGTATTGCCGTAGCTGACCGACACATCATGCATTTCTACCAGAGTCTGATCCGGCGCAAGCTGATAGGGCCGGGCGGCAGCTTGTGGCAGTTCGCCAAAGGGTGTAACGGGTGGATTCAACAGCGCCTGAACCTCCGCATCGGCAAGCACCGCATCGCGCTCGCCACTGGCAACGACACGCCCCCCGTCCAGAACTAAAACGTGGCTGATATTTTGGGGAATATCCTCACTTTGACGGCACAGCAACAACACCGCTTGCTCGCTTTGCAATAGTTCATCAATGGCGGATCGCATGGTTTGCTGGCTGTGTTTGTCCAGCCCATCCAGCGGATTATCCAATACCAATAATACCGGGCGGGCGAGAATACCCTGCGCCAACAGCGTTTTGCGCATCTCGCCGGTGGAGATAAAACGCAGGCCTCGGTGTTGCAGCGCTGTAAGCCCCAGTTGCTCGATCCAGTAGTTGCGTTGCGTCGTATCGCCCACGGGTTCCAGAAGCTGTTGCACCGTGGTGCCCGCATCCTGGGCGTTGGCGCTGAACTCTGACATATCCAGCTTTTTATCGCGTTCCCACAGGCTCTTTTGCGCCTCAAAACAGACATAAGCTGTGCCGCGCTGGGTGAGCGTATCACACTGCCAGTAGTTGCCCGAAATATGATCGAGTTGCTTGCAGATAATTTTTGCCAGGCTGGTTTTACCGCTGCCGTTAGCACCGAGCACAGCCCATTGCTGGCCTTGTTCTATGGTGAAGTTGATGTCGCGTAGCACTGGTTTGGCGCGGTAGCTAAAGTTCAGGTTCTCAAGGCTAAGAAAGCGGGTAGTTTGCACGGCGGATAGCTTAAATAATAAGGTCGGTGGTATTGTAGCCCGGATATTTGACCAGTAAATAGAATTTTCGGGAAAATTTCTTCTGGAAAGTGTTCACGATAGCCCCGCAGGGGTGAGGCGCATGGATACGCCGAATAATAAATGGCTTCGAGCGTTGTTCAAACATCGTGAAAACCTTCGCTACCGCTGCGGTTTGAATGATTTTGGGCAAGGTTCGAAGTCATTTTTTTCGAAAAACCATTTAGGTATAATTCGCGAATGTGTTTTGGTCGCTGTTTACCATATAACGCATTGATTTCGCATAAATAATAGCAGAGAGGCAGTCGTACTGGTGAAATATCCGGGCTGACAGTTTTGTGTTGTCGCGGACATGATTAATCAGGTGTCCGAAAAACAGGGATTCTTGTGGTACACAGTGATTTACAGCATTTGCAGGATAAACTTGCAAAACACAGTCCGAAGATGCAGGAGCGTCGCGCCCAGCGCAAGCGCTCGGCGGTGGCGATAGTTTTGCAGGAGCAGGATGCAGAACTTCAGGTGCTGATGATCAAGCGTGCGGAAAATGAGCGCGACCCCTGGTCTGGGCATATGGCTTTTCCCGGTGGCCGCCTGGACCCCGAGGATGTCCACGGTTTCGCGGCCGCGGTCAGAGAAACCCGGGAAGAAATCGGGCTTGCACTGGGTGACGACGATCCCTGCATCGGACGTTTGTCCGAACTGAGCGCCGCGCGCCCCGGTCGACCCGATGGCATGTTCGTCACTCCCTATGTGTTTTATCTGCCGCGTGCGGTGAGTTTTACCCCAAACTACGAGGTGGCGGATGTGGTGTGGATTCCGCTGTCATTCCTGCAAAATACCAATAACCGCAAATCCTTGAGTATCGAGCGCGGCGGTAAGCGCTACAAGCTGCCCTGTTATAACTACGGCGAGTACTGTGTTTGGGGTCTGTCGCTGAGGATGCTGGACGAGCTGATGGAGCTGCTGCGGTGAGACCGGTAATTATACAGCCGGCGGCATTGCGCCGCTTATCGACAAGCTTGTATATTGGGCGAGTCTGTAAGCTTTGAGAGTCTTGAATTATGTTCTTAAATAAAAAACTTGGCAGCGTATTGCTGCTTAGTCTTCCTCTGCTGGCGGTGTCTTCAGCCGGTATCGCAGAAACGGCCGTTGTGGAAAAACTTAGCTATCCTGAGACCCGCCGTGAAAACGTGGTCGATGACTACCACGGCACCAAGGTCGCCGACCCATACCGTTGGTTGGAGGGCGATGTGCGCGATGTGCCGGAGGTGGCTGCCTGGGTAGCCGCGCAAAACAAGGTCACCCAGCAGTATTTACAGTCCATGCCTGAGCGCAAGGCCATCGAAAAGCGGATGACGGCGCTGTGGGATTTCCCCACCGTGGGTTTGCCCGTCAAAAAAGGCGAGCGTTATTTTTATCGCAAAAATACCGGCCTGCAAAACCAGAGCCCGGTGTATATGGTCAAGAATCTGGATGCCAAACCGACAACGGTGATCGACCCAAACCAGTGGTCAAAAGATGGCACCGTGGCCCTGGCGGATGTCAACTACAGCCCCGAGGGCAATTACATCGCCTACGGCGTGCAGGAATCGGGTTCTGATTGGCGCGTTGGGCGGATTTTGGATGTTAACAGCGGCAAGGAAATTGACGGTTCCTTTGCGGGGCCAAAGTACGGTTTTTACACCGCATGGCTCAACGATGAAAGCGGCTTTTATTACGCGCGTTTTCCCATTCCCAAGCAGGGCGCGGATTTTCAGAGCTTGAACCATTTTTCAAAGATATATTTTCATAAACTCGGCACACCGCAAAGCGCCGATAGAGTGGTGTTTGAAAATAAGGCGCAACCCGAGTGGGGCTTTTGGCCACAGCTTACCGATGACAACCGTTTTCTGGTGGTTTACACCAGCAAGGGTACCGATGACAACAACCGCGTCAATGTGTTTGATTTGTCCTATCCCGGTACCGAGCCGCTTGCGTTGATCGACAGTTTTGACGCGGCCTGGCAGTTGGTGCACTCCGTTGGCAGCGAGTTGTATTTTGCCACCAACGACAAAGCACCCCTGCGCCGGGTGATTAAAATTGATGTGAATAAACCCGAGCGCAAACACTGGCAGGAAATTATTCCAGAGCAAGAGCTTAATCTGGCCGGTATCAATTTTGTTGGCGGTGAGTTTATCGCCAGTTATTTAAAAGACGCCGCTACGCAGGTGCGTCGTTTTAATTTGCAAGGTAAGCCGCTGGGAAATGTCAAATTACCTGGCGTGGGTACAGCCTACGGTTTTGGTGATAAGGCCGAGGCCACCGAGACTTTTTATACGTTCTCAAGCTATGTGCGCCCGCCCACAGTGTTTCGCTATGACATTAAAAAAGGTGAGTCCAGGGTTTGGCAGCAGCCCGAACTGGCGTTCAACCCCGATGACTACGTCAGTGAGCAGGTCTTTTACCAGTCCAAAGACGGCACCAGAGTGCCGATGATTATCAGCTATAAAAAAGGCCTGGAGAAAAACGCTAAAACCCCAACGCTGCTGTACGGTTATGGCGGTTTTAATATTTCCATTAAACCCAGCTTTTCGGTGCCGGTGTTTACCTGGATGGATATGGGGGGTGTATACGCTGCGGCGAATTTGCGTGGTGGTGGCGAATACGGTGAGAAATGGCACAGGGCTGGCACCAAGCTCAACAAGCAAAATGTGTTCGATGATTTTATTGCCGCGGCACAGTATTTGATCAAGCATGAATATACCAGCCCAGAGCACCTGGCGATTTACGGTCGCTCCAATGGCGGCCTGTTGATTGGCGCAACCATTAACCAGCGTCCCGATTTATTCGCCGCGGCGCTGCCCTCGGTAGGTGTGATGGATATGCTGCGCTTTAATCAGTTTACTGCAGGTCGTTACTGGGTAGACGATTACGGTTCATCGGCAAATCCCGATGAGTTTAAGGCGCTGTATGCTTATTCGCCTTACCATAACACTGCAAACCGCGATTATCCCGCGGTAATGGTAAACACCGCCGATACCGATGATCGCGTTGTGCCTGGTCACAGCTTTAAATATATTGCCGCGCTGCAGCACGATTACCAGGGAGACAAGCCCGTGCTTATTCGTATCGAAAGCAAGGCGGGTCACGGCTCGGGCAAACCCACGGCGAAAAAGATCGAAGAATACGCCGACATGTGGGCCTTTATTGCACGTCATACCGGTTTGGTATTGCCAGAAGCTTACGCTAAGTAAGGACAAGTGTTTTCATATTTTGTGATTGTTAAATACGTCCTGCCCCATATGGGGTAGGACGTGTTTCGCTCTGCAAGCCCGATATTGAGAGCGCCTCAATTTTTTCCAAAAAATCCATTTACTAGTGAAACATCCGGGCTAGCAACTGCTCCACTGCCCATAAAATCATTTCTGCATCATCGCCCGCGCGGTGGTGTTTGAAGTCGCCGCCTTCGATTTCCTGTGTTTTACGGTAGTCTTCCTGTAAGGCATACATCTGTTTTAGTTGCTCTTCATCAAACAGCGCGCCTAAAAACTCGACGTTAAACGCGCGTTTCATGCCGGTATCCATAAATAACACATCTATCCAGAACGTATCCATATACAGGGAATCCACGTACAGTGTTTCGCCCTTAAACAGTTTGTTCAGTGTGTTGGCGACACTGGCTGCGGGCAGACCTTCTGTGCGTAATTGTTCACGGGAGATGTGGTGGATGTTTTCTTCGGCGAAACTGTCCCAAAACGTCCAGTCATCCATAGGCTGAATTAACCAGCTTTGAGCCTGTTCACCCCTGGCGCAGGTGCCAATTTCAATCGGGTAGCTGTGTTCGCTAAGGCCGCTGGCTTCTATATCCAGGATGATGATATTTTTCACAGGTTCACCTCGCTTGGCGCAAAAAAGATTTGGTATCGTTTTTTAAATCGCGCAGTTTTTGATCGGGTTTTGCTGCCTCCGCCAGGGCTTCGGCGTTGGTTTTTCCGTCGATGTAGGCTTGAATGAGTTCCAGCATCACTGGCGACATGGCAGGGTTTCGCTCCCAGCGCGGGGCGTTGATCAGATTGCCCGTTACCCACCCCTGTTCCTGTTTTAACCAGTAACCGCCACAGCTTGACAGGCTGTAATCGCCCACACGGCCATAGCTGACGTTGGGGGTGTGCGGATTAAAACCCCCGGGTACGTCCTCGGTGATTTTATGCAGTGCAAATACCCAGGTGCTATCAACGGGAAAATCTTCAGCCGGTGGGCGGCATAAATCCCCGGTTTTTAGCCACACGCGAATGGTGTCCTGCCAGAGTTTGCCGCGCATCACATCAAGGGGCAGCAGGTCGATGGCGTTGCCTTTGTTTTCTATGACCAGGGCGTTTACCACGAGGTCGGCTTTTGCTTGCACCTTGGCAAAACCGCCACCCCACAGGCATTGACAGTCTTCAGCCAATGCCGTGGCGGGCAGGCTAAGTAGAAATAATAGCAACAGTTTATTGCAGAAGTTTTGCCGCATCTTTTGCAAAGTAAGTTAAAACAGCACTGGCGCCAGCACGTTTAAAAGCCATCAGTGACTCCAAAATCACGGCTTCGCGTGCCAGCCAGCCCCGCTCGAACGCCGCGCAGTGCATGGCGTATTCACCGCTTACCTGGTAGACAAAAGTGGGTGCTTTGAGTTCATCGCAGATGCGCCGCAGGACATCTAAATACGGCATACCGGGTTTGACCATCAGCATGTCTGCGCCCTCGGCTAAATCCAGCGCACATTCGTGCAGGGCCTCATCACTGTTGGCGATATCCATTTGATAGGTATATTTGTTGCCGCCTTTCAGGGCTGAAGCCGACCCCACCGCATCGCGAAATGGCCCGTAATAAGCGGAGGCGTATTTGGCGGAATAGGCTAAAATCAGGGTGTTGGCAAAACCTTGTCCCTCCAGTGCCCGGCGAATGGCGCCGATGCGCCCGTCCATCATATCCGAAGGTGCGACAATATCCGCGCCCGCCTGGGCGTGAGACAGCGCCTGTTTTACCAGTGCTTCACTGGTGGCATCGTTTAATACGTAGCCTTGCTGGTCGATTAAGCCGTCCTGGCCGTGGCTGGTGTAGGGGTCCAGTGCCACATCGGTGATAATACCCAGCTCCGGCAGGGCATCTTTAAGTGCTTGTACTGCGGTTTGCACCAGGCCGTTTGGATTCCAGGCCTCCGCTGCATCATCGCTTTTGTGGTTGCTGCCGATTACGGGAAACAGAGCAATAGCGCGAATGCCCAAGCGGTGTAACAGTTTGGCCTCGTCGATCAATAAATCCACGCTCAGGCGTTCGATGCCCGGCATGGACGGCACAGTCTCGCGCTGATCTTTACCCGGTAGCACAAAAACAGGGTAGATTAAATCCGCCGGATTCAAACTGTTTTCACGCACCAGGTCGCGGCTAAAGTCACGGGCGCGCAGACGGCGCATTCTGGTGTTTGGAAAATGGCCTCGGTGCGATTGAAAACTCATTGGGCATTTCTCACTGATGTAAAAGCGCGGGTGGCGATGGCGAGGGTTTCTTCGATGTCGGCCATGGCGTGCGCGCTGGACATAAAACCCGCTTCATAGGAAGCCGGTGCCAGGTAGACGCCCTGTTCAAGCATAGCGTGGAAGAAGTGATTGAACTGCGCATTGTTGCAATTCATCACTTGCTGATAATTGCTGATGTTTTTTTCTGCAGTGAAAAACCCGCCAAACATGGTGCCGGCGTGATTTGTGGTAAAGGCAACATCGGCTTTTTCCGCGGCGAGGCGCAGGCCAAAGGCGAGGGTGGCGGTGCGTTCAAACAGCGGTTTGTAAAAGCCGGGCTTGCCAATCACTTCAAGTGTGGCAAGCCCGGCTGCCATCGCTACAGGGTTGCCCGACAGTGTGCCCGCTTGATACACCGGTCCCGTTGGTGCGATATGCTCCATGATTTCGCGCTTGCCACCAAAAGCACCGACGGGCATACCACCGCCGATCACTTTGCCAAGTGTGGTGAGATCTGCTTCGATATTGTAAAAACCCTGCGCGCCGCTTAAGCCAAAGCGAAAGCCGGTCATCACCTCGTCGAGAATCAGCAGCGCGCCGTGGCGACTGCATTGCTTGCGCAGGGTTTCTAAAAAGCCAGGCAGTGGTGGAATACAGTTCATATTGCCCGCTACCGGCTCAACAATGACCCCGGCAATCAAATGGCCGTGCTCGGCGAAGGCGTTTTCGACGGCTTCGCTATCGTTATAGGGCAGTGTCATGGTGTGGGCGGCCAGTGCTTCTGGCACACCGGGAGAACTGGGTACACCCAGGGTCAGTGCGCCGGAGCCCGCTTTAATTAACAGCGAATCGGAGTGGCCGTGATAGCAGCCTTCAAATTTCACGATGGTGTCGCGCCCGGTAAATCCGCGCGCCAGGCGAATCGCGCTCATGGTGGCCTCGGTGCCGGAATTAACCATGCGTACCAGATCCATATTGGGCATGATGTCACAGAGGCGTTCGGCCAGCGCAATTTCAAGTTCGGTGGGGGTACCGTAGCTCAGGCCCTTTTGGCACTGTTCAATAACCGCCTGGCGCACCTTGGGGTGATTGTGACCCATAATCATCGGCCCCCAGGAGAGCACATAATCGATATAGCGTCGCCCTTCGGTGTCGTACAGGTAAGCGCCGTCGCTGCGGTCGATAAACAGGGGCGTGCCGCCCACGGCCTTGAAGGCGCGCACCGGCGAATTCACTCCGCCGGGAATGGATTGTTGTGCGCGTTCAAACAGTTGTTTAGAGCTGGTCATCGGTTTTGTCCTTAGGTGTCAGCATGACTGGTCTTGTTGGCTTTTTTTAAGTCATGCAGCATAAAGTCTTCGATGGTATGCAGCGATACCACACCTAAAATCGTTTTGTTGCGTGAGGTGTCGCGACCATAGACGCAGGCGGCCTGGGCGTCTTTGCTCTGCAGGGCATCGAGTGCCTGGCGCAGGGAGGCCTGTACCGGAATTGTCGTCACCGCAAGGCGCTGCACGGTTGTGTTGGAAATATCGCGCGGCGTGTTGTCGTTTTCACTCGCTGTTGCGCCGGCCCCTGCTTCGCCGTCATCCTGAGTGTCTTGCGCGATGGGGTTTTCATCCAGCCACATGATCAAATCGCTGCCGCGCACCAAATACAGCGGTTGTTGGTCGCGTTCTATCAGACACCATTTCGGCGTGGCGCGGCGCAGGGATTTTTCCGTATCCGGTGCTAGATTTACCGGTACGTTTTTTACGTTGATATCCATACAGGAGCTGACATGAGTGCTGTGCAGCAGTTGATTGAGCGGATCTTGCGGCATCAAATGACGGGTGCGGCGCAGCGCCATTTGATGCGCGGAATCCTGTTTGAACAGTTCTTTGTTAATCAAGGTCGCAGCGATAATCGCCAGCATGGCGGGCATGACGATGCTCACGGTTTGGGTCAGTTCCACCACGGCCAACATCGCCGCCAGCGGTGCAGCGAGCAGCGTGCCCATTGCCGCTGCCATGCCGATAACCACGTAGAGCAGCGGTTGCGGCCCGTATTCTGCGAGCAGGTTGGGGCTGATAATGGCGAACACACCACCGACACAAGCGCCCATCACCAGGCTTGGGCCAATCATTCCTATGGGCATTCCCATACCGCAGCTAAAACTGGTGGCGATGAGTTTGCACAGTAAAATCAACAGCAGGGCGGTGAGGGCAATATTGTTTTGCATGATGTCGTTGAGAGAATCATAGCCAAGCCCGAGAATTTCCGGCACCAGTAACGCCAACAAGCCGGTGAGTACACCACCGGCTAAAAAACGCAGTATTACCGGCAGGTTCTGAAATCTGGAAAACAAACGCACCAGGCGAATAAACATACCAATAACAATACCGCAGCAAATACCGAGGGCTAAAAACAGCGGCACTTCTGCAACCGAGGTGATGCCGACAGCGGGAATGGTGAAAATCGGGTCGCCAAAGCGCAGGTAGTGACTGATGACCTGCGCCGAAGCTGCGGCGAGTATGATGGGGATAAAACCCACCACGGTGTATTCGCATAGGATCACTTCCATAGCGAAAATAACACCCGCAAGCGGCGTGTTGAATGCCACGGCAATACTACCCGCTGCACCGCAGGCCACTAAAATGCGTAAACTGTTGTTCGGCAGTTTCAGGCGCTGGCCAAACAGGCTGGCGATAGCGCTGCCCAAATGGACGCCAGGGCCTTCGCGCCCACCGGATTGACCGGTGGCCATGGCAATCGTGCCGCCGACAAACTGCATGACAAGGTTCACCCCCGGCAGCGCGCCGTAGTTGGTGTTCAAGCGGCGCAGTACATGTACCAGACCGACCTCGCGGTGTTCCGGTTTTACTCTGGCAAACAATAGACCCAGCACCAGGGCTCCAACCACGGGTAGAGCGAAGTGCAGTGTGCGCGGCAGCGCTTCAAAGCCGTCCGCATCGCTTTCTATCAGCAACAGCTCTGCCAGCAGCTCGATACTTTGGTTGAAAGCGAGAACCAGTAAGGCCGAGATCAAGCCAGCGATGATGCCTAAAATCGCGTAGGGAATCAGAGAGCTGTATTGAGTCAGTGTGTCGCGCCAATGGCGTAATAGTGCAACCATAGTGAGTGTTGTTGGTGTTTCCGTCTTTTATCGTTTAAAGCGCCGCAGGAGCGTCATACTACCAGCAATTGCGACTCACGGGGCGTTTTGTGTTAGGGTCTTAGTGTTTTTTAACAAATGAGGGAGGTGTTTGTGTTAAGTGTTGGTATTGTCGGTGGCACGGGCTATACCGGCGTAGAATTGTTGAGGTTGCTGGCGGGTCATCCCGAGGCTGAGGTGAAAGTGATTACCTCGCGTGCGGAGCAAGGTCGGCGACTGGATGATTTATACCCCAATTTACGTGGCCACTACGATTTGGTCTTCACTGCACCGGATATCGACAGACTGGCGGCCTGTGATGTGGTGTTTTTCGCCACGCCCCATGCGGTGGCTATGAATACGGTGCCCGAACTTCTGGCGCGCGACACTAAAGTGGTTGATTTGTCGGCGGACTTTCGCATCCGCGACGCGCAGCTGTGGGCACAATGGTATGGCCAGCCCCACGCCTGCCCGGAACTGCTTGAGCGTGCCGTGTATGGTTTGCCTGAACTCAACCGCGAACAGATCAAAACCGCCGAGATTGTCGCCTGCGCAGGCTGCTACCCCACCGCAGTGCAATTGGGTTTTATGCCTCTATTAAAGGCGGGCTTGATTGCGCCGGACTCTCTAATCGCCAGCGCTGCCTCCGGCACCAGCGGCGCGGGGAGGCAGGCAAAAATTGATACCCTGCTCAGTGAAACCGCCGACAGCTTTAAAGCCTACGGCGTTAACGGTCATCG
>PDWJ01004698.1_pt1 | contig 22986 bp, 15 predicted proteins | sample 1430881 | NCBI WGS metagenome assembly PDWJ01 (sample SAMN01162460, study PRJNA174530) | Oral metagenome, whole genome shotgun sequencing project. | biome: Marine environment; feature: Marine mammal; material: Swab sample of the gingival sulcus; isolation source: swab sample of gingival sulcus... | reverse complement strand
TCAATATAAGTTTACGATAAAGCCAGAAAAGCGTTACGGCATTACCAAAGGTGTTTACATTTTTTATAATACAATGACCATGATATTGTTGTTTTTACCTTACCCGCTAATGCTATTAAATCGTTTTGCCGCCGGAGCAATGGGCATGACTTCATTGACAATTAGAGAAGCCGCTGTACAAAGTTATTTACCAAGTGATATGCGCGCAAAAGTTAATGCGGTGTTTATCGCTTATATGTCAAGCGTTGTAATATTGTTCCAATTAACTGCTGGTTATTTAGGCGATCTATTTGGCTTCCGTAAAGTCGTTGTTATACTTTCTGCAATTGGCTTACTCTGCGTCGTAATATTTATTGTGTTACCGCAGCAAGTGAATCGTCAAGTCTATCAAGCAACGCGTACAGAAAAATAGTCTTTCGGCTCGATAATCTAATTATGGTATAATAATTATAAGAAATAAACAATAAGATTATATAAGGATAAAGTATGAGCAAATCACTTGTTATTGCTGAAAAACCATCGGTTGCCAAAGAGATTGCGGCAGCGTTAGGGGCTAATCAGCACAAAAAAACGTACATAGAAAACAAAGATTATCTGATAACTTGGGCGTTTGGCCACTTAGTTAGCCTTGCCGAACCAGAACGCTATGACCGCAATTATCAAAACTGGGCGTTAGAAGACTTGCCAATTATACCGAAACACTTTAAGCTAATGGTCTTAAAAGGGGCTGGTGGGCAGTTTAACGCCATTAAAAAAATGATTGCGCGCAGTGATATCAAGCGCATTGTCATCGCCACCGATGCGGGTCGTGAGGGCGAACTGGTCGGCCGTTGGATTTTAGCCTTTGCCGGCAATAAAAAGCCAATTGATCGTCTCTGGATTTCGTCTGTTACGAAAAAGGCAATCAGACAGGGCTTTCGCAGTTTAAAGCCGGGCAAAGACTATCAAAATCTGTTTGCTGCCGCCGAATCGCGCGCTCAAGCTGACTGGATTGTCGGCATTAACGCAACGCGCGCCTTAACCACTAAATTTGCCGTGCCGCTCAGTTGTGGTCGCGTACAGACGCCGACTGTTGCCATGGTGCGGGCACGTGAACAGCGCATTGCTAAATTTACGCCAAAAACTTATTATGGCATTGAACTTGAAGTCGACGGCGAACTGTTTAAATGGCACCATAAAAACCAGTCGACAACATTTAATAAAGACCACATTGAAAAGGTGTTAGACCAGTTAAAGGGCAAGCCGCTTGTGATAGAGTCGGTCGTTCAAAAAGAAAAAAAGCGCTTTCCCGATGCGCTTTACGACCTAACGACATTACAGCGCGATGCCTACGCCAAATACCAGTATTCGCCCAAAGAAACGCTTAGCTATATGCAATCACTTTATGAAACCCATAAGGCGCTGACCTACCCGCGCACCGATTCACGCTATTTGACAAATGACATGAAAGACACTTTAGATGAACGCCTAGCGGCGATAACAGACAGCGATTACTGCAGTGTTGCGACGTCATTAATGCGTGGCAATAAGCGCGTTGGTAGTCATATCCTTAACGACGCCAAAGTCAGTGACCACCACGCCATTATACCAACTGAAGAACCCATTAATACATCTGCTTTATCGCGCGCTGAATGGACGATTTACGAAATGGTACTGATTAGATTTTTAGAAAACTTAATGCCGCCCTATCGCTACAGCGAACAGTTAATAAATGCCAAAGTGGGCAGTGAAACCTTTGTTTTAAAGCGCACCAAGGCAATCGATTTAGGTTATCGTACATTAACCAAAGACAAGGCTGAAAGCAATGCGACGAAACACTATCAAAAGGGTACTAACATCAGCAACTATCGCCTTAAAAAAACAGAAGGGCAAACATCGCCACCTGCTTATTTCAATGAAGGAACACTACTTGCCGCCATGGAAAACCCAGCAGCTTACACTGACGATGCCAGACTAAGCGAAGTATTAAAAGACAGTGGTGGCATTGGTACAGTGGCAACGCGCGCCCAGCTACTTGATGTCGCACCTGAAGCATTGAAGTCACCCGAATTAACGGCAAAGTGGGAACTTAAGCTGCGCGATATTGAAAGGGGCAAAGTGGCAAGTAAGGCCTTTATCGGTGAAATTAAAAGCTTTACCAGAACTTTAATCGACGATATCAAGGGCAGTCAAGTGGTGTTTAAATACGATAATAAATTGAGCACACCTTGCCCAGAATGCGGTGGTGTTTTGCTATTACAAAGTGGCAAAAACAGCAAGGCGCACGTCTGTGTTGACCGCAATTGTGGTTATCGCAAAACGGTTGAACGGGTGATCAATGCGCGTTGCCCCGAATGCAAAAAGAAACTGACCATGCGCATGACGTCGTCGGGCAAGTTATACACCTGTCGCTGTGGCTTTAAAGAGGGCGAAGCCGCCTTTGATAAGCGCATTAAAACAGCCAAATCACGCGGCGGTAAGCGCGACTATCTTGCCTACCAAAAGAAAATGGCAGCAGAAGACAAGAAAAAGGCTGAACAGAATAGCCCCTTTGCGGCATTAAAGGGCTTAAAACTAGATAAATAGTTTAGCTCTAAAATGTGTATTTTTGGCTTATTGTGGTATAAATATAATATAATACTGTTCAGCTAAGTTGTCATTTCGAGCGTAGTCAAGAAATCTTGGGTTTTAAATGCGAGATCTCTCCACTTCACTAGCGTTCTTGCACTGGTCGTAAACGCCGAGCGTTTACTGCTCGTGTATGCAACCTAGTCGAAATGACAATAAAGCAGAAAGTAAAAAATTAAAGCGGAGTGTTATATGCCAATTTCAGAACAAGATAGATATTTATTTCATGAAGGTACGCATACAAAGCCCTATGATTTTTTGGGCGCTCACGTTGTCGAAGGCGGCGTATATTTTGCAACTTGGGCACCGCACGCCAACAGCGTTTCAGTGATTGGCGACTTTAATCATTGGAATGGCAAAAATCATAAAATGCGCAAGATTAGCCCAGAGGGTATTTGGGAACTATTTATTGCAGATTTAGCGCCTTATGCACTTTATAAATTTGAGATTTTTTCTGATCAGCTTGGCCGTCTTGTCAAGTCTGATCCTTACGCCAGATATAGCGAACTGCGACCAGCGACGGCTTCAGTTGTCTACCCTGAAAGGCACTACCGCTGGCATGATCAAAAATGGCTAGAACAAAGAAAAACTGGCAATATTTTAGAAAAGCCAATTTCAATTTACGAAGTTCACCTAGCATCTTGGAAAAAACACGATGGCAATTGGTATTCGTACCGGGAGATGGTCGATCAATTGTTACCCTATGTGATTGAAAACGGCTTTAGCCATATTGAATTAATGCCTGTGATGGAACATCCGTTTGACGGTTCATGGGGTTATCAAGTAACTGGCTACTATGCGGTTACTAGTCGCTTTGGTACACCAGATGATTTGAAATACTTGATTGACAGCTGTCACCAGCGCGGTATTGGTGTGATATTAGACTGGGTGCCTGGTCACTTTTGTAAAGATGAACACGGCCTGGCTTATTACGATGGCGAACCGCTATATGAACCAGCCGATTCAGTGTTAAGCGAGAACATCGAATGGGGCACAATGAACTTTGACTATGCTTGCCCTGAAGTGCGATCGTTTTTAATAGGCAATGCCAACTACTGGCTGACTGAATTTCATGCGGATGGCTTGCGGCTAGATGCGGTGTCTTACATGTTGCACAAACACATGGCGACAGGACGCTATGATTTATTTACTGAAAAAGATCTCAATCAACCTGCAATAGATTTTATTAAACAGCTTAATCAAACAATTTTTAGCATTCATCAAAATATTCTTATGATGGCAGAAGATTCATCAGCTTACCCACTGGTAACAGCCCCAATTCACGATGGTGGACTCGGCTTTAATTACAAGTGGAATATGGGGTGGATGCACGATACACTTGACTACTTAGCAGAAGACCCAATTCATCGCCAGTATCATCAGGGCAAGCTAACGTTTTCGATTTACTATGCCTTTAACGAAAACTTTGTCTTGCCGTTATCGCATGATGAGGTGGTACACGGCAAGCGTTCACTTATTGAAAAAATGCCGGGCGACTATTGGCAGCAGTTTGCCAATTTAAGACTTTTAATGGCTTATCAGTTTTTTCATCCTGGCAAAAAACTTAACTTTATGGGTAGTGAATTTGCCCAGTTTATCGAGTGGAACGAATACACGCAACTCGATTGGCACTTGTACGATTACGACATGCACCGCGCATTTAACCAATGTTTTAGGGCGCTCAATCACTTGTATTGTGATCATCGTGAGCTCTATCAGGTTGAACATCATCACACCGGTTTTGAATGGCTTGAATTTGACAATGCTAAAGAGAGCATCATTGCCTTTCGACGTATCGATAAACAAGCAAATTATTTAGTCGCGATTTTTAATTTTACGCCAGTCGTACGGCACAATTATTCAATAGCAGTACCTGAACTGACAACCTATCATGAAATATTTAACAGTGATAGTATCAACTTTGGTGGTTCAGGCGTTGTTAACAACTATCCAATTCAATCAGCAAAACAAGATAATCACTATCGTATAAATCTTACGTTGCCACCACTTGGCGCAATAATGATCAAGCCACAAAAGGTTGCTGAGTAAACGATTGTCCTATGCTAATCAATATGAAAGGAGTCGCATATGATAAAAAAAGAACTAATTGCCATGGTACTGGCTGGTGGGCAAGGCTCAAGGCTAAAGTCTTTAACTAAAGTACTAGCCAAGCCAGCTGTACCTTACGGCGGAAAATTTCGCATTATCGACTTTGCGCTATCTAATTGTGCGAACAGCGGTATAGACACAGTTGGCATACTCACTCAATATCAGCCGTTGATATTAAATAGTCATATTGGCATTGGCATACCGTGGGACTTGGACCGCCATCACGGAGGCGTGAAAATTCTGCCACCTTATATGTCAGAACAGGGCGGCAGATGGTATTCAGGTACAGCAAACGCCATTTATGAAAATATAAACTTTATTGAAATGTACGACCCAGACTATGTTTTAATACTATCAGGTGACCATATTTATAAGATGAATTATGCAAAAATGCTTGCCTATCACAAGAAAAAGCAAGCCGATGTTACAATCAGCGTTATTGAAGTGCCACTGACAGAAGCATCGCGCTTTGGCATACTTAACACCAATGACGATATGTCGATCTACGAGTTTGAAGAAAAACCTGAACGGCCTAAAAACAATTTGGCGTCAATGGGCATTTATATCTTTAGTTGGCCAGTTTTAAAGAAACACCTAGAAATAGATAATTTAAACGAGGCATCAGAACACGACTTTGGTAAAAACATTATTCCAAGTATGTTAGCAGATGGTCACAAGTTGTTTGGTTATATCTACGACGGCTACTGGAAAGACGTTGGAACGATCGATAGTTTTTGGCACGGCAACATGGATTTGCTCGACAATGATACATTAGATTTATATGATAAAAGTTGGCGCATTTACACCAAAAATGAAGACTTACCAGCACACTACATCGGCCCCAAAGCTGTTGTTGAAAACGCTTTAGTCAACGAGGGCTGCGAAGTGATGGGCAGAGTAGAACACTCTATTTTATTTACTGAAGTCAAAGTGGCTGAAAACGCCGAAGTTAAAGATTCGGTTATTTTTCCCAATGTGACCATTGGCGAAGGTGCCAAAATAAACCGAGCCATTGTAATGGGTGATTTTAATATTAAACCTGGCACCGTCATTGACGATGAATCGGGTGAAATTTTATTAGTCGGTAACCCTGAAGACTTATTGTTGTTCGAAAAGTAAAGGAGGCGTTATGGCTAACAATGTAATGGGTATTATCAACCTTACTGAAAATGAGGAAAAACTACAAGACTTGACAATTCATCGGCCAATTGCCGCGTTGCCCTTTGCAAGTCGTTACCGTGTGATTGACTTTATTATTTCTAATATGGTCAACAGTGGTATTCGGCGAGTTGCGATATTTACCAAAAACAAATTTAGGTCGTTGCAAGACCACCTAGGGCCAGGTAAGTATTGGAACTTAGACAGAAAGCGCGACGGACTTTACATGGTTCACCCGATGATCGACTACAGAAATACAGTTAGGCGCTATGGCGACTTACAGACCTTTAAAGACAATCTCGACTTCTTGCGCTTGTCGCCCCAAAAATATGTGTTTATTTCGCGCAGCTATGTCATCAATAATGTCAACTTAAAACGCGCCTTTAAATTTCACAAAAAATCGGGTGCAGATATCACTATCATTGGTAAGCCCATTAAAAATGGTCAGGTGGCAAGTCAATATATTGGGCTTGATCGGCTTGAACTTGACCAAGATAATAATGTAACAGGTGTTGGTTTAAACTTTGGGTCTAATAATAGCTTTACGCTGTCTTTAGAAATGTATATTATGAAAAGGGAACTATTGATCGATATTATCACCGAAGCTTATGCCAAAGGGCAACAGAGCTTTCTTAAGCAGGCAGTTTTCGACTACATGTCAGATTTAAATGTAAATGCTTACACCTATGACCAGCCCGCTTATTTTATCAATACCATATCAAATTATTATAAAGCTAATATGGACCTATTAAACCGCGATTCTTTTAATGCACTTTTTAAAGATCAAAATCGCATTTACACCAAAATTAAAGATGAACCTTCAACCATGTATGGTTCTACCAGTTGTGTCACCAATTCAATTATTGCCAATGGTTGTATTATTGAAGGCACGGTAGAAAATTCAATATTATTCAGAGGCGTTCACGTGCACAAAGGCGCAATTGTCAGAAATTCAATTATTATGCAGACCACTGACATAGGCGAAACGGCACACTTGAATTATGTCATTACCGATAAAACAGTAAGTATTGCCGAAAAAAAAGTCTTAATGGGAGACGGCGGTGTACCATTTGTCATTAAAAAAGGCGTTAAAATAAAGTGAGGGGATTATTGTGAAAATTTTATTTGTTGCATCAGAAGCAGTTCCTTTTGCCAAAACTGGCGGCCTTGCCGATGTTGCCTTTGCACTACCTAAGGCATTAGCCAACATGGGGTGCGATGTGCGCGTTGTCATGCCAAAGTATCGGCAAATGAGTGAAGCGTTAAAACAGAGCATGACATTTGTCAAATCAACAGAAGTCGAAATGAACTGGCGCAGGCAATATGCCGGCCTATTTGAGGCCGAATACGAATCTGTTAAGTATTACTTTATCGACAATGAATCACATTTTTACAGAGATCATTACTATGGTTATTTTGACGACGGCGAGCGCTTTAGTTTTTTTAGTAAAGCTGTTATTGACGTTATTTGTCAAGACGAATTTGTACCAGATGTGATACATTTAAATGACTGGCATACGGCACCAATTGCCTTGCTATTAAAGAGTACTTTGTACAATCAGGGCATTTTGCGAAATGTCAAGACCGTATTTACGATACATAACCTAAAATATCAGGGCATATTCCCCAAAGATATGCTGGCAGATTTTTATGGTATTAATGACGACCATTTAATGCGCAGCGCTGAATTTGATGACAATATTAACTTTATGAAAACTGGTATTGTATTGGCAGATAGCGTTACAACGGTCAGTAAAACATATGCTGAAGAAATAAAGTACCCATATTTTGGTGAGAACTTAGAAAGTATTATTGCTATGCGGCAGGTGCAAGGTATCGTCAATGGGCTTGACTACGATTTGTATACCCCAGCAGAAGACGAGGCCATTTTTGAAAAATATACTGTTGATAACAGTGCGCTTAAAAAGCCTGAAAACAAGTTAATGCTGCAGCGGGTGCTTGGTTTAAAACAAGGGGCTAATATTCCAATGGTGGCTATGGTTACACGACTAGTCGAACATAAGGGTATTGACTTAGTCGTGCATATTGCCGAAGAACTGGTTAATAGCGGGGTGCAGCTGGTTATTTTAGGTACTGGCGATCGCCATTATGAAGAAACGCTCAAGAGTATTGACAGTTATCACCCAGAAATGATGTCAGCAAATATTTATTTTGACTCTACCATGGCAGCGCGTATCTATGCCAGCAGTGATATTTTCTTAATGCCATCATTAATTGAACCATGTGGCATTGGCCAGCTAATTGCCATGCGCTATGGCAGTATTCCAGTAGTTAGGCAAACGGGGGGCTTAATGGACACCGTTGAGCCCTATAATAAATTTGAAAATAGCGGCACTGGTTTTGGCTTTTTAAATGTCAATGCCCATGAAATGCTATTCACACTAAAAGAAGCATTGGCGCTTTATCAAGATAAAACAGTGTGGCATGGTTTAGTAAAACGAGCGATGACATTAGACGTCAGTTGGCAAAAATCAGCAACTGCTTATAAGGCGTTGTATGACGATATTGTGAAGTGAGGCGATTATGAAGCTATCAGCAGATTCATTTAAAAAACAATTCTTAGCGCGCCTAAAGGCGATGACGGGCAAAGACCCAGCCGAAGCTACCATCAGAGAAATATATAATACATTAGGTGTTATGGTCAGAGAATACATCACCGATGACTGGATCAAACAAAACAAGCGTTTGCTTAAAACTGGCGAAAAGCAAGTATATTATTTTTCAATGGAATTTTTAACAGGTCGCTTTTTAGAAAAGAATTTAGTTTATTTAAATTTATGTGACATTGTCAAAGAAGCATTTTCAGAACTAGACTACGATTTTCCTGCAGTATTTGAAATTGAAAAAGACCCAGGTCTTGGCAATGGCGGACTAGGTCGTTTAGCGGCGTGCTTTTTAGATTCTTTGGCTTGTACGGGCTATACAGGACACGGCTGTGGCATTCGCTATAACTATGGCTTATTTGAACAAAAAATAGTCAATGGTTATCAAGTTGAATATCCTGACAGATGGCTTGAAAACAGAAATGTTTGGGAAATCAAAAAGCCAGCACGTAGTGTTGTGGTCGAATTTGGTGGTCAAGTACATGCTGAACAACTAGAAGATCGCATTGTATTTTCGCTGTCTAATACTGAAAAAGTACTAGCTGTGCCTTACGACACGCCAGTATTGGGTTATCATAATGATAAAATCAACACATTGCGCTTGTTTTCAGCTGAAGCGTTGATGAGTGATTTTGATTATGACAAGTTTAGCGTAGGCGATTATAATCAGGCATTTGAACAAAAACACACTGCCGAAGCGATATCGCAAGTGCTTTACCCCAATGATAATTATCATGAAGGTAAATTATTAAGATTAAAGCAAGAGTATTTTTTGGTTTCAGCGGGCATACAATCGCTGATTCGCACCTATATTCATTCTGGTCGCGACATTAGAGAGTTGCACGAACATATTGCGATACACATCAACGACACACACCCATCACTAATTGTACCTGAACTAATGCGCTTGTTAATGGACATCGAAGGCTTAAGCTGGGAAGAAGCATGGGACATTACCTGTCAAACGGTGTCGTATACCAATCATACAATACTTTCAGAAGCGCTTGAGACATGGTCGATGCGCATGATATTTGAACTACTGCCGCGAATTGCGATGATCATTGAAGAGATCAACCGTCGCTTTGTCGATGAACTACATCAAGTCCACCATTTATCGGGTGATAAAATTGATAAACTGCGCATTATTCACAATGACACTGTGCACATGGCAAATTTGTGTATTGTTGCCAGCAACAGTGTTAACGGCGTGGCTAAGCTACACACTGAAATATTAAAACACAAAGAATTAAACCACTTTTACAAGATATATCCTTATAAATTTAATAATAAGACCAATGGCATAACCCATCGACGTTGGTTGATGCATTGTAACGAAGCGTTGACCGCAAAAATTGACGAGGCAATTGGCACGCGTTGGCATTACGAGCCCGTCTTAATGGAACGCTTAATGCACTTTGTTGATGATGAAGCTTATTTACAAGATATTCGTGCGATTAAGCTTAAAAACAAGGTAAAACTAGCTGATTATATCAAACGCGAGAATAACATAATTGTCAATCCGCATTCTATTTTTGATATTCAGTCGAAGCGTTTACACGAATATAAGCGTCAATTGATGAATGCCTTTCATATTATGTATTTGTATAATCAAATTATGGACAACCCTGGTATTGATATTACGCCGCGCACCTTTATTTTTGGCGCCAAGGCGGCACCGGGTTACCATATTGCCAAAGTCATCATAAGACTAATACATTCACTTACCAATAAAATAGAAAAAACGCCACGCGTGCGTGACAAGATACAGACTGTTTTTATTGAAAACTACAGTGTTTCATTAGCCGAAAAAATGATACCAGCTGCCGATGTCAGCGAGCAAATCTCAACAGCTTCAAAAGAAGCATCGGGCACGGGTAACATGAAATTTATGATGAACGGCGCCGTTACCATTGGTACGCTTGATGGCGCAAATGTTGAAATTAAAGAGGCGGTCGGTGATGATAATATTTATATCTTCGGTATGACGGCAGATGAAGTATACAAAATGTATGCTGATCACACGTATAGCGCACAGTCAATTTACGATTATCATCAAGAACTACGCCGAATTATTGATCAATTGACCAATGGCTTTTTTGATGATGTTTCAAGCGAAGAATATCGACCATTAGTCGATTCGCTGTTAAAGCGCAACGACGAATTCTTTGTCTTAAAAGACTTTGACGAATACGTCAAGACACAATATCGCTTAAGCCAAGATTTTACCAATGAAGCCAAGTGGAACAAAATGGCACTTGTCAATATTGCCAAATCGGGTGTATTTTCAAGTGATTACACCATTAAACAATATGCGCAACAAATTTGGAAACTTTAGGATATGAGCTTAAATTTTAGCAATTTCCGTTTTGGTTATGTCTATACTAAGGCGGCTACAACTTTTACTGTATTTGCGACAAATGCGGCACAACTATATGTTGCCGTTTATAAAGATGCCAATAATTTTCAATATACGGCGTATCAGATGACAGAAGTCGCTGAAAATATTTGGTCAGTTAAAATAGATGGCGATTTAGATACAACCTATTACGACTATATAATCAAACGGGGTAAATGGCAACTAAAAGCGAGCGACCCATTTGCTTTTTCTTGCTCTGCAAACGGCAGACGCAGTTGTGTTGTTGATATTGCCAAGTTTGAGCGCGGTCAAAAGAACAATATGCACCCGCTTGGCAGTATTGACAGCGCTGTTTTATACGAAACACACATTCGTGATTTTACTGTAAAAACGGGTGAATCGGTAAAAAATAAGGGTAAGTATTTAGGCGTTATTGAAGGCAATGCCGACGACAATCGTTTAAATTATTTAAAAAATATTGGCATTAGTCATATTCATTTTTTGCCCTTACAAGATTTTGCCAGTGTCGATGAAGCGACAGAAGGCTATAATTGGGGCTACGACCCACACCATTACTTTATACCAGAAGGGCTGTATTCAACCGATTATAACGACCCCTATAAGCGCGTTGCCGAAATGTGCCAAATGGTCGATCATTTACACCAATTGGGGTTGGGGGTAGTACTTGATGTCGTCTATAATCATACATTTGAATCAGCTTGGCATCCGCTTGAAATATTAGCGCCTAATATTTATTACCGTAAAACACCCAGTGGTGATTTTTCAAATGGGTCGGGTTGCGGCAATGAACTCAATAGCGAACACCCTGCCGTGCGTCATTTGATCATTGAAAGTCTTAAGCATTGGCAAAACTTTTACGGCTTTGACGGTTTTCGGTTTGACCTGATGGCGTTAATTGACACCAATACAATGCAAAACGTTGCCAAAACTTTAAGTCAGACCAATCCAAAAGTCATACTCTATGGCGAACCATGGATGGCACAAGGCACAACGTTAGACCCTAGTTTGCATTTTATTAAAGGAAGGCAGCAAGGCACCTCAATTGCTGTATTTAATGACGACTTTAGAAAGTTGTTAAAGGGCGAAAGCGATGACGCCAGTATTGGCTTTATACAAGGCGATACGTCGCAAATTCAGCATGTTCTCACCCATATGGTCGGTGCAATTGACTATTCTGATTTGCATAAGGGCTTTACAGCAGAACCACATGAGAGCATTAATTACATTACATCGCATGATAATTTAATACTTTACGATAAATTAAAAATATCAACCAATTGGCAAGACGAAGAGATACTGCGTGCTAGCAAATTGGCTTTTGCAATGATCGCCTTAGCATTTGGGGTGCCCTTTATACAGGCCGGTACCGAACTGATGCACTCTAAAAAAATGGACCCAAATTCATACAAGAGCGGCGATGATATCAATGCCATTTCATGGCACGAAAAACACCGTCACGCCGTACTTTACAATTGGCTTAAGAGACTACTAGATTTTAGAAAAAATATGGGCTGCTATAGTGATTATTGCGCTGAGGATATCAGGCAAAATGTTCGTTTTATTGAACACCACGCGGTAGTTATTATGCAAATAAAGCAAGCAGGTCCACTTTACACGCTGATACTAATCAATGGTAGTTTAACAGAGCAACAATTAAGTTTTACCATAAATGACGAGGTTATCTTACGGTTAAATTCATCAGAAGAGATGATTGACTTTAGCGGTGGTTTAGTGATGACAGCACAGCAGGTTATTGTATTGCAACAGCAAGAGTGTTTTATAAAGTAGAAAGTTGAAAGTGGAAAGTAGAAAGCAAAAGCGCCGGCATTTGCCAGCGCTTTTCAGGTGTAATTTCTATTCAAACTTATCGTAGTATATCAATGATTCATCAATACCAGTTGCCATTAGCGCTTCAGCAGCGCCGGTGATCATGCGCGGGCTACCGCACATATAAGCTTCTTTATTATCGCCATTTTCAACATATTTTGTGATCATCTTATCGACGCGAAGTGTTTCACCTGTCCAATTATCATGCTTTTCAGGTTGTGTTAGCGAACAGATTAGCTTGAAGTTTGGCATGGTTTTTTCCATTTCTTTTAGTCGATCCATCATAAAGAGATCTTCGCCAGTACGCGAACTAAAGTAGAACGTACACTTGCGGTCGATATTGTTCTCTTGCATATGTAGCAAGATCGACATAATCGGTGCCATACCCGTACCGGTTGCAACCATGATCATTTCGCGGTCGTTATCAAGATAATAGAAATCGCCAAATGGACCAATAATGGTAAATTTGTCACCCACTTTAAGGTGATGGTGCACATAGGTTGAGGCAACACCGTTGGTAACCAAGCCAACAAATAATTCGATTTGTGTATTATTGCTCGGTGAACCCGACATAGAATAAGCACGATAAATATCTTCGTCACTGTTTTCGTATTCGGGTACTAAAATCTGAATGTATTGACCGGGTTTAAAGTCAATTGTTTCACCCTCAGGTAAGTCAAGTATTAAGTGCATAATGGTCGGGGTCAACAGTTCATTTGACCTAACGGTACACTCGTACTGCTTAACATTAAATAAATGCTCTGGTATTTCAATTTTAATGTCATCTTTAACTTTGCACTGACAGCTTAGTCGTATGCCTTCGGCGCGCTCTTTTTCACTGACAAAACCAGCTTCTGTCGCCAAAAATTCGCCGCCACCCTCAGTGACCTTTACTTTACAGTAACCGCAGCTACCCTTACCACCACAAGCTGATGGGTAGTTGGCAATAGTCTTATTGGCGATTGACAACAGTAGGGCGAGTGTAGCCGAAATAGCTGACATCGATAATACTGTTTTTAATATTTCGTTCATCGCGTCCTCCTACTGAATTTGAACAATGCCGCTAAAGCCGACAAATGCCAATGCCATTAGTCCTGTGATAATTAAGGTAATACCAGGGCCTTCTAAGCCTTTTGGTATTGGATTTTTGGCAATTTTCTTTCTGATACCAGCCATGGTGACAATTGCCAGTGTCCAACCAACACCTGAACCAACGCCAAATGCCATTGATTGGAATAAGTTATACTGTCTGATGACCATAAATAACGACACACCTAAGATGGCGCAGTTAACGGTAATCAGTGGTAAGAAAATACCAAGTGCATAATAGAGCGCTTGAAAATAGCGGTCGATAATCATTTCAACGATTTGCACAAAGGCGGCAATCACGATGATAAAGACGATAAAGCGCAAGTATTCAATGCCCAGTGGCACTAAAATATAGTGATAGACCAAATAGTTTAATAGGGTGGTAAATGTCAACACAAAGGTAACAGCCTGCCCTAAGTTAAGTGATGTCTTAATTTCGCTCGATACGGCAATAAACGAACACATGCCCAAGAAGTTAGACATAATCATGTTATTGGTAAAGATTGCAGCGAAGAATATTACGAGTGGATGTATTTCAGTCATTATTTAGCACCACCTTTCAAGTCGGCTTCAGGATCAGGGAACAAGTTTTTGGTTGACCAAATGACAATTGCCAACATGAAGAATGCACCAGGCGGCATGATCATCAATGTCCAGTTAACCCAATTTGGTCCGAGTATTGAAAAGCCAAATAATGTGCCAAAGCCAAGTAGTTCTCTGACCGTTGCAATTGCGAGTAGCACGACCGAATAACCAGCACCCATTGCTAAACCATCGATAAACGAGGGGAGTGGTGGGTTGTTTTGAGCAAATGATTCGGTTCTACCCATGATGATACAGTTTGTGATAATCAAACCGATATAGGGTCCAAGTGCCTTACTCATGTCAGTCCAGTAGGTGATGAAAAGGCGGTAACAAACATTAAGCCCAAACCCATAATTAGTGAGTTCATCATCAAGTTAGTAACTGCAAGTGAAGAACAAATACCTAAAATTTGTCTAAATACTGGATTGTCTTTGATTAGCCCAGCTTTAAAAATTCTCTTTATTTTAGAGGTCATTTTAAGTCACCTCCTACATTAGCTAAAAAAGTAGTGACGTTTTGATTAATAATGTCTTTAACGGCTTTTGATGTCAACGAGGCGCCAGCAATGGCGTCAACATTGCCGTCCGCCGCAGGGCGGTAAACAATGGTTTCATCACCCCTAAGTGCAAGACCTCTAAACTGTTCTTTAAACCAGTCTTCATCGACACGTCCACCTAAGCCCGGCGTTTCAGAGTGCGATACAAAACTGATGCCAGTCAAATTGGTTAAGGTGGCATCAACTGCGGCAAAGCCGTTCATTGAGCCCCACAAACCAGCACCGCTAATTTTAAATGCAAAGCCAACCGTTTGGTTATTATCAGTTGCGCGGTAGACATTTGTATCGTTGATAGTTTCAAGTTTTACATGTTCTTTGTAGGCGCTTTCGATACCATCTTCACCAGCTTCATGCTCGATGTTTAAAACGTATAAGATGTTTTCTTTGATTTCCAGTTCAGCTTGTTTTTTTACCTTGTCTCTTGTCAAGCTATTTAGCGTCGCTAAAATGGTAACGAATACGACGGTGACAATCAACATAAAGACAACTGGATAAACGACTTGTTTTTTCTTAGCCATTGGTCACCTCCGCTTTTTTCTTACTTTTGAGGTGTTTGACAAGTTCATCTAAAATTGGTGTAAATGTATTGCCAATTAAAACGGCAAACATAACGCCACCGGCAAACAGGGCAAACCCTCTAATGACGACGGTGACAACACCAATCAGTAAGCCGTAAATAATTTTAGCTTCTTTGGTCTTGGGTGAAGAAATTGGGTCAGTTGCCATAAAGACTGCGGCAAATAAGACGCCACCTGATAGTAGACCGATCAGTGGATTGGGAACTGATGATGCCTCTAGCAGATAAAAGGCGCTGTTGGCAATTAATAGACCACCCAGCATTGATGCCATAATTTCCCAAGAGGCTGTTTTAGTATAAATTAAATAAATACCTGCTAAAATAATGATGATTGCACTGGTTTCGCCCATTGACCCCGATACTTGACCAAGCAGTAATTTGACGGGGTCTGTTATTTCAGCAGCACTGCGATAAAGCAACATTGGTGTTGCACTGGCTAGGGCATCGGGTGGTACAAATTCACCGATAAACGACGTTAAACCACCAAAGCTAGATGTAAATGGCTTGGTCCATTGTGCCGTTAAAAATGCCGGAAAATTGACATAGACAAAGGCGCGTCCAACCAATGCTGGGTTAAAGACATTGCGACCAAAGCCACCGAAGACCATTTTGCCAAAGACGATACCGAAAATCATACCAATTGCGACGATGGCAAGTGGGGTTCTAACGGGTAAAGTCAGCGCGTAAAGCACGGCTGAAACCATAACTGCTTCCGAAATCGGCTTGTCATTGCGTTTGACAAATATCCATTCAGTAACAGCACCCGCTAATAGGGCGACGGCAATTACCAGCAACACGCACCGATTACAGGTAGCAAAGCATAGAGCACTTTGCGCATCATCGCCTGTTTTAAAAATTTAATGCCAAATAATTTGTAAATATTGATCACTCCCAACTTTTGATATTTTCATTACATTATCTATTATATCGTTTTATAGTAGACAAAATTCATGAATGAATGCTCGATTTTATTTTACCCAAATTATTCAAAACAAAGCACAAAAATGCGTTCTTATAGCACTTTTCAGACACTGTCATAAATAATCAGGTTTACAGTTTTAATTATAGCATATTCAGAATTATACAACAAACAATTTATAGCAAATTTAAACATCTATCATATTATTTTGGCTGATAGTAGAAATAGTTACTTTTTTGATTTATACTATATAAATAGAAAAGATTTTAGGAGGCCAATGTGTTTAAAAAGATTACTTATATTGTATTTCCGCTTCTCATTGTCATAATATCACTATTTATTTTGGCTGGGTTTAGTGGTTTTTATCACTACGAGTTCAAAAAAAATGACATTTACAGCGTTGTTGACATCGCCGACAAAGACATGCCAACGGTGATCAATCGATTGTCGGGCTACGTCGTCGGGCGTTATCCGCAGTTTAATTATCAATTAGAAATCAACGGCGTTAAGCAAGACGTCTACGGCGAACGCGAAGTGCTACATATGAAAGACGTTCGTAAAATATTTGATATCACTAGATATTTGGCAGCTTTTATGGCATTGTATATCACGGCATTTTTCTTTGCCAACAAACAAGATGACAAGCTAAAGTACTTGGTCGATTTAACGCGCGCTGGTCTAATCGGCGTTGTCGTCATCACGCTATTTTTAGGGCTTTTAGTGGTACTCGATTTCAGCAAGTACTTTGTCGTATTTCACGAAATATTTTTCAGTAATGACTTATGGCTATTAAACCCAGCAACAGATCGCCTTATTCAAATGCTACCAGAAGTGTTCTTTAGAGATATGGCAGTGGCAATTGTCTTATTGGCTTTGGTTTTAGCGGGCTTATCACATGTTTTGGCGATTGTTGTCAACAAAAAAGCAAAGGTTAAAGCAAAATGATTAAATTTTGTTTAGCAAATCACTTCGACGATAGCTATCGTTATCAAATTGATAAATTAAAGCGTTTAGACCCTTTAAATGACAGCGCCGTTGTCATTGTGCCCGAACAGTATACTTTACAAGCAGAAAGCGAATTGATGACACTGTTAAATGATAAGGGTCTACTACATATCGAAGTGCTCAGTTTTAAGCGCATTGTGCATCACATATTGCAAGATACCGCTTATGCTGACAAGCCGCCAATTAGCGAACTGGGCAAGCATATGCTATTGTCAGAAATTATTGAACACCATCAAGCAAAGCTCGACTTATATGCTGAATCATATAAAATAGAGGGTTTTTTAGACCAATTATCTAACATTATCACTGACTTTCGACATCAGGGCATTGCAGCAGACGACTTAAAAAAAATCAAAATAAGCGAACAAGATTCGCCACTGTTCGATAAAAAGCTCACTGAAATCGCCCTTATATACGATGCTTATTTAGCGCGTTTAAATGACATCACTTTTGATGAAGATGCTTTAATTAATCATGCGACGCAGCTTTTAAAAGAAAAACTGTTGTACAGTGGCAAAGTTGTTGTCGTCAGTGGGTTTTCAAGCATGACGGGTAGTGAACAAAAACTACTCGTCGAACTTGCCTGTCAGTCAAATGATACTTTTATTCAGCTAATCGTTGATCGCTCTGCAGTAGTTGATGACTATGTGCGTACCTTTTTGCGTAGTTTAACCAATCAACTAAATGAAAGTGAATACCTGATTGAAGAAAACTATGTCAATGAAAAGCCGACTGTTATTGATTTTAAGTCGCTTTTTGAAAGCACTATTACCAGTCAAAAGGGCATTGCTTGCCTAACTGCCAATCATATCACTGATGAATTAAACGGCGTGTTTAGCGACATTGTCAATAACTATCAGAATAAGCAATATAGTTGGCGCGATATGGCAATTGTCAGCAATCAGTTGACCAATTATTACCGACCGATTAAGCGGCTAGCCGAAACCTATAAAATACCAATTTTTGTCGATGCGAGGCGGCCTGCCATTACACACTACATCGTCGATTTTATCTTGTCATTATTGCGCGCCATTCTCTATAATTATCGCACGCGCGATGTTATTAAAGTGATTAAAACCGGCTTTTTTGAACTGACCGAACAGCAAATCTGGCAAATTGAAAACAGTGCACTAGCTTACAATATTAACGGCACCGATTGGTTTAAGGTTTGGCCAGAAGATAACGATTTAGCAGAAACTGTTTTAACAGTTGTCAACCGCTTAAAACAGCTAAAAGACAGCTTAAAAAAAGCAATAAGCGCCAAGCAAAAAATCGATGTTCTACGCCAGTTTTTAGATGACTTAACGGTCTTAAAGCGAGTAGCCGACGATGTTGAGCGCCTTTATGAAACGGCTCAATATGAGCGTTCTGAAGAACTGGCGCAAGTCTACAATATTGTCGATGATGTCTTTTATCAAGTTTATGCAATTGGCGAGCAGCGCAACTTGTCACTAGAACGCTTTTACGAACGCTTGAAAATGGGCTTTGAAAAGCACGAAATCGGTATTATTCCACAAGGGCAAGACTATTTGATGGTCGGTAATATCAAACGCAGTCGCCTATCTAAACTAAAGATTATTTACTTTGTCGGCATGGACGAAGCGGCAATACCAAGCGTTGCGTCACATTCGACCATTTTTAATGACGATGAAATGGTGCGTCTACAGTCAATCGGCTTAGAACGCTTAGCCACGCAAACCTACAATTATAATGAAGAAGTCTATAAAACCTATGAAAATATTCTAAAATCAGACGCCATCAAATGGTATTACAGCAGGCTGACCAGTGAAGGCGAAATAAAAAGGCCATCGCTTTGGTTTAATCAACTGTCGAGCAATCAAATGGTAGCTGTCACGGCCGAAGACCTTGCCGCACTTAGTTTAGATGAAGCCTACGCTGAAAGCATACTGCAAACCCTAGCTGAAAATAACAACATTCAGCAAACGGCAAGCGAGCTGACAGATTATTTTAATGGCGCTGCTGCCAAGCGCAAAGTGGATGCCTATATTGATGGACGCCATTATTATAACTACGCGCCCAAATTAGATGAAGCCTTAATTAGCCAGTTATATGGCAATCAGTTTAGCGCCAGCGTCAGTCGCTTAGAAAGCTATGCAGCTTGCCCTTATCAGCACTTTATAAGCTACGGGCTAAGGCCTAAAGACGAAAAAGAAGTCGATTTAGACTTTATCGACATCGGCGATTTTTATCATAAAATCATTGAAAATGTGATGAACGACTGGGTCGCATTAGGTCTACCTGAAGTCGACGAAAAAATACTAGACGAAATTTATCAAAAGCATTACGATGCCTATTTAAATAAAAATTATCGCTTTCAGTACAATGCCAAAAATCGCTATTTTGCACTGCGCTTAAAGGGCGTTTTAGCGACGTCTTTAAGGCAAGTTGTCGAACAACTAGCACTCGGCGCCTTTGGCGATATCAGCAACGAAGTCAAATTTGCCAATTCGGCCGATGCGGCAATACCGGCTATTAATTTATACAATCAAGCAGGCAAAACGGTCAACTTGCGCGGTGTGATTGACAGACTCGATGTCGCAAATGTTGTTGATACCAACTACTTGCGCATTGTTGACTACAAGTCGTCGGCTAAAAAACTTGATGTCAACGAAGTGCTACACGGGCTACAATTGCAGTTGATGATTTATCTAAACGCCGCTTGTCACTTTGTTAAAGCGACAAAAAACAAAAGCGTCAAACCATTTGGTGCATTCTATTTTTCAGTTGATGAAGTGACTATCAACGACAATCAGGCGTTGTTATCAGATACAGCCGAAAGTATACTAGCTGCCCATCAATTAAATGGCGTCTTTGTCGACAATATCGAATTATTGACAGCGCTTGACAGCAGCTTTGCCGACGGTGAAGCCTCTAAAATTATCGATGCTAAGCATGCCAAAGGCGGCATTAAGGCGAACCGACAAAATATGACAGCGGCAGAACTTGAAATTTTAAAAGACTACGCACTGTTAAAAGCCAAGCAATTAGCACGACAGCTGTACGCCGGTAACATTGCGATTAAGCCGGTATTATCAGGTGGCAAAGTACCTTGTACCTACTGTGGGTACAATGATATATGCCGTTTTGATAACAGCAAAACAGGTGAAGACTACCAGCGCTTTAACAGTAAGCAAGATAGAGCAGTGACATTTGCCATCATGGAGGAAGAACTATCTGATGAACTTAACGCATGAACAACAATTAGCGATTAACACGCGTGCTAAAAACATGTTGGTGTCAGCCTCGGCGGGTTCGGGTAAGACCTTTGTGCTGGTCAACCGCATTATCGACTTAATCGAAAGTGGCGAATTGTCAATTGACAAGTGCCTAATCGTCACTTTTACCAATGCCGCTGCAGCTGAAATGCGTGAACGCATCGCTAAGGCACTGTTAAAAAGTGGCTCACCACAATTAAAAAAATTACATTTTGCCAATATTTCAACGCTGCACGCCTTTTGTAAAAATGTGATTGCCGAACACTACTATACAATTGATCTAAACCCTAATTTTTCGGTTGCCAGCCAACAACTGATCAGCATATTGTTAGAAGATGCAATCAATCAGGCGTTGGCACTGTCTTACGATACATTGTCTGAAGACTTTAAGGCGATGATGGCGCGCTTTAGCAGTCATCGTGGCGACGATAACTTAAAAGAATACATCAAAAAAATATATTATTTATCGATGTCAAGTGCTGACCCAGCCGCATGGTTAGATAATTGCAGTGCCATGTACGACGTGACAAATCAAAAGGTGCCCTTTTTAGACGCGGTCATTAAGCATGCCTATGACGAACTAAATGCCTATCGTCAGCAACTGCTGCAAGCCAGTCAAATATGTTCATATGAAGGTGGACCAGTCGATTATTTAAAGACGCTTCAATCTGACCTTAACCAGTTTAGCTTTCTTGATCAATTAACCGATGATAGTGACTTTGACCAACTCTATAATGGCTTACAAACCGTGCAATTTGTTCGACTAGCGCCAATTAAAAAAGCCAATAAAGCAATGCTTGATGAACAGTTAAAGGGCAATGTCAAAGCAATACGCGATGGTGTCAAAAAACAGTTTAACATTTTAAAAGAGCGCTATTTTGCGCGCCAGATAGATTCGCTAATTGCCGAACAGCGCGACATGCAGCCGTCAATTACAGAACTTGTCAACTTGGTCAAGCAGACTGCACAAATTTTTCAGCGCAATAAACTGCGTGAAGACGTACTCGACTTTAACGACCTAGAACAGTACACCATTGCAATACTGAAAAACCCAGCAGTGGCGCAGTACTATCAAAATAGATTTAGTCATATTTTCGTTGATGAATATCAAGATTCTAACCGCGTGCAAGAGGCGATTATAGACGCGATTAAACGCCCCGCTAATTTATTTTTAGTTGGCGACGTCAAGCAGAGTATCTACCGCTTTAGGCGGGCCGAGCCACAGCTCTTTTTAGAAAAATTTAATCTATATCCGCAATTAGATAACGCCCTGCGAGTTGACTTAAATGCCAATTTTAGGTCGCACCCAGATGTGTTAAACAGCATTAATAGCGTGTTTAGTCGCTTGATGACCAAGCAATTCGGCGGGCTTGACTACGCCGCTGACAGCATGCTGACAACGCTAAGAGAAGACTTTAAAGGCAGCGCCAAAGCGCAGCTTATCTTAGCTGATAGTGATACCATAGAACACGATGACGTCGATAAAACAGAGCTGTCATTACAGCTAATGGCAAAGCGGGTGCACGCCATTACCGAAATGACATTGACAGAAATGGTTGAAGACCAAGCAACCGGTCAAAAAATAGAGCGTCAGCGCAAGTTTAACTATGGCGATATCGTCATTTTACTGCGCAGTACCAAGACGGCGGGCGGCCAAATACGCGATTACTTTAATCAAGTCGGTATACCAGTTATTGTAGACCAAGAAGACAGCTATTTTGATTTAATTGAAGTGGCAACCCTAATCAATTTATTACGCATTATCGACAACCCATTAAAAGACATTGCCTTACTGGCGGTACTGCGTTCGGTCTTTGGCGGCTTTAGCGATGCCGAACTGGCAGAAATTGCGCTGACAGCTGATGATTACTACTTTACTACATTGCAAAACTATCAGCAAAATGGCACTAATCTAAAATTACGCAGTCGCATTGACGACTTTATGGCGCTATTTGACGACCTGCGCAATCAGCGCTTTTTACCAGTCGGTGAATTTATTTGGTATCTACTGAATAAAACCGGTTATCGCCACTTTGTACTCGGCTTAGAAGACGGCATCAAGCGCGTGAAACAGATTGATGTATTGTTGGCAAAAGCCGATCAATTTGAAAGCGAAAACCAAAGCGGTCTGCATCACTTTGTCGATTATTTAGACCAGTTAAAGCGCTCTAAAATCGATTACGGTGGCAAGTCAAACCCCGATGATGCGTTTGATGCTGTCAGGGTCATGAGCATTCACAAGTCAAAGGGGCTCGAATTTCCGGCGGTGATTGTCGGCAATATCGATAAGCGCTTTAATTTAAGAGATGCCCAAGAC